>ENA-UOJL01003635-UOJL01003635.1-human-gut-metagenome-genome-assembly--contig:-P47-NODE-3635-length-10569-cov-6.024158_pt1 | contig 10569 bp, 10 predicted proteins | sample MGYA00242347_ERZ723894 | MGnify/ENA metagenome assembly ERZ723894
AAGGGTTGAATAACCCTTTGGCAGGGGTACGGGGACAGAGTCCCCGCTTAAGTTGACATGATTGGCAAGCTGACAAGGAATATCAGTATTGCGGTATTTTAAAGAGTGCTTTCGGCGATAACCTCGACCTCGACAAGAACGTTCTTTGGAAGCGTTTTAACGGCAACGCAGCTTCTTGCCGGAAGTGAAGTGAAATATTTTCCGTAGATCTCGTTAAAAGCGGCGAAATCGTTCATATCTGCAAGGAAGCAGGTAGTTTTGACTGCTTTTTCAAAAGAAGAACCTGCTGTTCTTAAAACCTCGCCGAGATTGCGCATAACCTGTTCGGTCTGCTCCTGAATGGTAGCGGCTTCGATAGTGTTGGTCATTGGATTTATAGCGATCTGACCGCTTGTGTAAACCATTCCGTTTGAAACCATAGCCTGTGAATACGGTCCGACTGCTGCCGGAGCTTTGTCTGTATGAATTTTTATCATGATATTTTCCTCCAGAAATAATAAAAATATTTTAAAATAAATTCTTTAATAATGGAATTCTTAAGGGCGGATTCGCCCTTAAGCGGAGGGTGTATGAGAGAGGCAGAGCCTCCCTGAAGAGCAGCGCCTTGCCGAGCAGCAAAGGCAAGCGGACGTTGACTCTTTGTATCCCTGCGCAGCACGATTGATTTTGTTTAATTGTTATTGAGCACCTTGAAGCCTTTGTCCGCAAGAGCTTTCTTTATCTGTTCGATATGCTCGTAATTTCTCGTTTCAAGCACCAGTCTGAGGTAGCAGCCGTTGACAGCCGAACCTTCGTTTGCACGTTCATGGTGAACAGACGTAACGTTTCCGCCAAGATCAGCGATGATTCTTGAAACATCAAGAAGCTGACCGGGTTTGTCGATAAGCTCTATTATCATAGAGTAGGAACGTCCGGACATGAGCAGACCACGCTTGATAACTCTTGAAAGGATAGTAACGTCGATATTTCCTCCCGAAAGCAGACAAACCGTCTTTTTTCCCTTTATAGGGACTTTGTTGAACATTGCCGCTGCAACGGAAACAGCTCCAGCACCCTCTGTAACAAGTTTCTGCTGCTCCATAAGAGCAAGGATAGCGGCTGAGATCTCGTCGTCGGTGACAGTAACGATATCGTCAACGTATTCGGAAATAAGCCTGAAAGTATTTTCCCCCGGTTCCTTAACGGCTATACCGTCGGCAATGGTTGAAACGTTGTCCAGACATTCAATTTTGCCGTTCTTGATAGAGTTGACCATACTTGGAGCGCCGGCAGCTTGAACTCCGTAAACCTTTATTGACGGATTAAGACTCTTTATCGCAAAAGCGACTCCGGAAATAAGTCCGCCGCCTCCGACCGGAACAATAACAGCTTCGATATCGGGGAGCTGTTCAAGAAGCTCAAGACCTATCGTACCCTGTCCGGCGATAACGTTTTCGTCGTCAAAGGGATGAATGAAAGTGTAGCCGTATTCGTCACGCTGGCGGAGAGCTTCGGCATAAGCGTCATCGTAAACTCCCTTGACAAGGCAAACCTCTGCGCCGTAGCTTTTTGTTGCTTCAACCTTGGAAATAGGCGCTCCGTCCGGCAGACAGATGATCGACTTGATACCGTTTTTAGCAGCCGCAAGAGCCACGCCCTGAGCGTGATTTCCGGCAGAGCAGGCGATAACTCCCTTAGCTTTTTCCTCATCCGAAAGCTGAGACATACGGTAATAAGCTCCTCTGACCTTGAAAGAGCCGGTTATCTGAAGATTCTCGGTTTTAAGGTAAATATCGGAATCAGGATTTATTTTTGGCGCACGGATAACGTCGGTTTCTCTTATAACCTGTTTAAGTATATATTTTGCGCTGTAGATTTTATCAAGAGTCAGCATTTTAATTACCTTCTTTTTATTTTTGTTCATTAATTAGTTGATTTACAAACTGTCTTGCAGTTCTCGGCGATCTGCCGCTTCCCTGCATAGCGAACTGTTCCGCTTTAAGAGCGAGAGTTTCGGAATCAATATCAATTCCGTGCTGAGCCGCAAGCTCCTGAGCTATCTGTACATATGATTTTTTATCAGGCTTGCTGAAATTAACTCTTAAACCGAAACGTGCCGAAAGCGAAAGCGTTTCCTGCATGGAATCGTTGCGGTGAACGTCGTCGCCGTCTCTGTCGGAGAAGCTTTCTTTAACAAGATGACGGCGGTTGCTTGTGGCGTAAATCGCAGTATTGCCTGTTCTTGCCGAAACAGAGCCTTCGAGAGTAGCTTTAAGCGCTCCGAAGCAATCCTCTCCCGAAACGAAAGAAAGATCGTCGATAAAGATGATGAATTTCAGCGGATTGGCGCTTATGCTTTCGATAATATCGGGAATATCACGAAGCTGTTCCTTTGTTATTTCGATAAGACGGAGTCCTTTATCGGCAAATTCGTTTACAACAGCTTTGACCGTTGAGGATTTTCCTGTTCCTGCGTCTCCGTAAAGAAGAACGTTCTGCGCCGGCTTTCCGCTGAGAAGAGCGAGAGTGTTGTCGATAACAGCCTTTCGTTCTCTTTCGTAGCCGAAAAGCGAGGAAAGTCGCTGTGGGTCGGGATGCTTAACGGGAACTATCTCGCCCTTTCTGAGGATGAACATTCTGTTCTGAGCAAACTTGCCGTAGCCGTAGCGTCCGATATTTTCAATTCGGCTTTTGTATTCCTTTACAAAATCAAATTCTGTAGTTTTCCATTTCGGGAGCGAGATCGTACCATCTGCAAAGAGTGCGAAATCCTGTGGCTGGAGTTGTGAAAACTCCTGTAAAATTCTGAGTTCATTTTCCACGGCTTCCTCAATGAAGCTGTCGAAAGTTTCACCCTTTGCTCTGCCTGATATATAGAAATTCTCGTCCTGCAAAACAGCCTTGAGAACATATTCGCTCAGATTTGCTTCGCTTTTATAAAGCTTTGAAACAAATTCGGAGTAGTTATATATATTTACAGAGACCTCTTCGCTGCCGCTGTCAAGAAGCTGCCAGAGTTTGTTTATAATTTCATCGCCGAGAAGACTGCGGAATACTGCAAGAGAACTCATTCCGCAGTCAATAGCTTTAAATTTGTCGTTCATTTTATGCGATCGCTTCCAATACCTTTTCAGTCATTTCGGTGCAGGTAAGAGGAGTTCCCTCTGCGCTGCCCATAAGATCGGCAGTTCTCCAGCCGTCGTTAAGAACTTTGTCAACAGCTTTTTCAATGCAGTCTGCTTCTTCGGAAAGACCGAAAGAATAGCGGAGCATCATTGCTGCTGAAAGAATAGTAGCGATAGGATTCGCCTTGTTCTGTCCGGCAATATCAGGAGCAGAACCATGAATAGGCTCATACATACCTCTTGTTGTTGCTCCGAGTGAAGCCGAAGCGAGCATTCCGATAGAACCTGTGATCTGTGAAGCTTCATCGGAAAGGATGTCTCCGAACATATTTGAAGTTACAATAACGTCGAACTGCTTAGGATTTCTTACAAGCTGCATAGCGGCATTGTCAACGAACATATCGCTGTATTCAACTTCCGGATATTCCTCAGCAAGCTTATGCATGGTCTTTCTCCAGAGACGTGAGGACTCAAGAACGTTAGCTTTATCAATGCTTGTAACACGCTTATTGCGCTTCATAGCAGTTTCAAAAGCAACTCTTCCGATACGCTCGATCTCGGTAACGCTGTAAGCTTCGGTGTCGTAGGCTTCTTCACCGTATTTGCCCTGTCTGTAGCCTCTGTCGCCGAAGTAGATTCCGCCTGTAAGCTCACGGACGATCATGATATCAAAGCCGTCGCCGACTATTTCATCTTTCAGCGGAGAAGCGGATCTGAGCGCAGGATAAAGAGTTGCCGGACGAAGATTTGTGAAAAGTTCAAGTGCGGAACGGATTCCGAGAAGAGCCTTTTCCGGACGCTTTTCACCGGGCTGGTCGTCCCACTTAGGACCTCCTACAGCTCCGAGAAGAACGCTGTCGCTTGCAAGACAGCCGTCAACGGTTTCCTGCGGAAGCGGCATACCTGTTGCGTCGATAGCGCATCCGCCGATGAGATAAGGTGTAAAATTGAATTTATGACCGAATTTTTCAGCGGTCTTTTCAAGAACTGCAACAGCGCTGTCCACGATCTCAGGACCGATACCGTCGCCTCTGAGCAAAGCTATATTAAATTCCATTATAGAATATCTCCTTTGTATTATTGATTATTCTGCTCTATTACGTTTATTAAAGAGGATTTTATTTCCCTTATTCTCCGCCAAGAGTTATCATTCTATGGCATTCGCCATAGTTTATTGGAAATACCCCTTGTGGGTATTTCCAATAAACTAATAATGGGTTTCCAAAGGGTGGATTCACCCTTTGGCAGGGGGTAAGGGGGACAGAGTCCCCCTTGAATAAACATCAGCAGAAACAGAATTACTTGATGATACCGTCGGCGATAGACTGGATAAGTCCGCCGTTTTCGATAATTTTCTGGATGAATTCAGGGAACGGAGCAGTTTTGTACTCCTTGCCTGTAGTAAGATTGCGGATGATACCGTTATCCATGTCGGCTTCAACCTTATCGCCCTCGCTGATTCCGTCAACGGCTTCGGGACACTCTACGATAGCGAGTCCGATATTGATTGAGTTTCTGTAGAAGATTCTTGCGAAGCTCTTTGCGATAACGAGAGAAACTCCGCTTGCCTTTATAGCGATAGGAGCGTGTTCACGGGAAGAACCGCAGCCGAAATTCTGTCCGGCAGTAATGATATCGCCCGGCTGAACACGGCTTACGAAAGTTTTATCGAGGTCTTCCATACAGTGTGAAGCAAGCTCTGCGTGGTCGCTTGTATTAAGGTAACGTGCCGGGATAATAACGTCGGTATCAACGTTGTCGCCGTATTTTATAACATTTCCTGTATATTTCATTTGCTCATTACCTCCCATGGACTTGAAATTTTTCCTGTAATTGCGCTTGCAGCAGCAACAGCCGGACTTGCAAGGTAAACTTCTGATTCAACGTGTCCCATTCTTCCTACGAAGTTGCGGTTTGTCGTAGCGACTGCACGCTCTCCTGCTGCGAGAATTCCCATGTATCCTCCGAGACATGGACCGCAGGTCGGAGTTGAAACGATCGCTCCGCTTTCAATAAAGATTTTGAGAAGTCCCATTTCCATAGCGTCAAGATAGATCTGCTGTGTTGCCGGAATGACGATAACCCGAACGTTTTTAGCGCACTTTTTGCCCTTCATTATTTCAGCGGCGGCGATAAGATCTTCAAGTCTGCCGTTGGTGCATGAACCGATAACTACCTGATCTATTTTGATATCGCCGAACTGATCGAAGGTTTTGGCGTTTTCAGGAAGATGCGGGAAAGAAACTGTCGGCTGAATAGAAGAGAGGTCGATGTCGATAACTTCATCGTAAACAGCGTCCTCGTCAGCCTTATAAATTGCAGGTTCAGCATTGCCGTGCTCCTTGATGTATTCGAGAGTGATATCGTCAACCTCGAAAATACCGTTTTTAGCTCCGGCTTCAATAGCCATGTTTGCAATGCAGAGACGGTCTGCCATAGTGAGAGAAGAAAGCCCCTCGCCTGTGAATTCCATAGAGCGGTAAAGAGCTCCGTCTACGCCGATTTTTCCGATGATATGGAGAATAACGTCCTTACCTGAAACGTATTTCTGAAGCTTTCCCGTAAGATTGAACTTGATTGCGGACGGAACCTTGAACCATGCCTTACCGATAGCCATTCCGCAAGCCATATCGGTTGAACCTACGCCTGTGGAGAAAGCTCCGAGAGCGCCGTATGTGCAGGTGTGGGAGTCTGCTCCGATAACAACGTTGCCGGCAGTTACAAGTCCTTTTTCGGGGAGAAGAGCGTGTTCGATTCCCATTTCGCCTACGTCGTAGAAGTGAGTTACTTCCTTTTCACCGCAGAAATCACGGCACATTTTGCACTGCTCAGCAGCTTTGATGTCCTTGTTAGGAGCGAAGTGATCCATTACCATGGTCACCTTATCCTTATCGAAAACGCTGGTTTTATTCAGCTTTGCGAACTCCTTTATAGCAACGGGTGATGTGATATCGTTGCCGAGGACTAAATCAAGGTTGGCGAGGATAAGCTGTCCTGCCTGAACCGAATCAAGTCCTGCATGAGCCGCAAGAATTTTTTGAGTCATTGTCATACCCATGTTTATCATTCCTTTCAAATATAAATTTAATTATCGCCTTGTATTTATTTTAAATCATAACAGATCTATTATTGACAAGATCAGGATTGAAAGATAACCCCAGACGGGAAGTGAAGAGATTGTTAAAACGCTTGAAATAATTATCACAGGAAGTCTTTTTTCAATGCGTTTTACTTTTCGTATCCAAAACCGCAGAACGAAAAATGACATTAATATTAAAATTACTCCCAAACAACCGAATACCAAAAGTCCATTCAGATCAACATTATGATGTAATTCCTCAACATAAGTTTCTTCGTTAGTGTGATCTGTAAGGTATTCCATCAAATAATAGATCAGCAATAGTATCTCTGCAATCAGGAATCCAGTAACAATGCTTGATAAATACGCATAGGTTTTGGCTTCTGTTTCTTTTACCTTTTTTTCAGTGATATTCATAATAATCCCTTAATTGACCTATCCTAACGGCTTCACTTTTTATTTATAATAGCTCCCTTATCAGCAGAAGAAACCATAGAAGCATAACGCTTGAGATAACCTGTGATGTTTTCCTTTTTCTTGATAGGCATGGTCTTTTTACGCTCTTCAAGCTCTTCGTCGGTTACTTCAAGAGTGATGCTGTAATTCGGGATATCAATTGAAATGATATCGCCGTCCTTAACGTAAGCGATAGTACCGCCGTTAACGGCTTCCGGAGAAACGTGACCGATTGCCGCACCTCTTGTCGCACCGGAGAAACGTCCGTCTGTGATGAGAGCAACAGTCGAACCAAGACCTGCGCCCTGAATTGCGGAAGTAGGTGAGAGCATCTCTCTCATTCCCGGACCGCCGGCAGGACCTTCGTAACGGATAACAACAACGTCTCCGGCTTTGATACCGCCCTCGTAGATCACCTTGATAGCTTCTTCTTCGCTGTCGAAAACTCTTGCAGGACCTTTGTGAACGAGCATTTCAGGAGCAACTGCGCTTCTCTTGACAACACATCTGTCCGGAGCAAGATTTCCCTTGAGAACTGCGATTCCGCCTGTTTCACTATAAGGATTGTCAATAGGACGGATAGTTTCGGGATCTTTATTTATACAGCCTGCAATATTTTCGCCGACGGTCTTGCCTGTAACGGTCATACAGTCGAGGTTGAGCAGATCTTTTTTAGCAAGTTCGCCGAGGACTGCATAAACGCCGCCTGCCTCGTTAAGATCCTCCATATAAGTGTGACCTGCCGGAGCAAGATGACAGAGATTCGGAGTTTTTGCGCTGATATCGTTTGCGATATCGAGATTGATATTAACTCCGCATTCGTTTGCGATAGCCGGAAGATGAAGCATACTGTTTGTGGAGCATCCAAGAGCCATATCGGCAGTAAGAGCGTTCCGGAATGCCTTTTCCGTCATGATATCAAGCGGACGGATATTCTTTCTGTAAAGCTCCATAACCTGCATACCAGCCATTTTTGCAAGCTGGATTCTTTCTGAATATACGGCGGGAATAGTTCCGTTGCCTTTAAGTCCCATGCCGAGAACTTCGGTAAGGCAGTTCATTGAGTTTGCAGTGTACATACCCGAACATGAACCGCAGGTCGGACAGGCGTGGTTTTCGTAATCCTCAACGTCTTCAGCAGACATTTTACCGGCAGTATAAGCTCCTACAGCTTCAAACATGGAAGAAAGACTTGTTTTCTTTCCCTTGACGTGTCCTGCAAGCATAGGACCTCCGCTTACGAAAATAGTCGGAACGTTGATACGGGCGGCAGCCATGAGTAGTCCGGGAACGTTCTTGTCACAGTTCGGAACCATAACGAGAGCGTCGAAATGATGTGCAAGAGCCATACATTCCGTAGAATCGGCGATAAGGTCACGGGTCACGAGAGAATATTTCATACCCGTGTGTCCCATAGCGATACCGTCGCATACTGCGATAGCAGGGAAAACGACAGGAGTTCCGCCGCCCATTGCAACGCCGATTTTAACAGCGTCAACGATTTTGTCAATGTTCATATGTCCCGGTACTATCTCGTTGTAGGACGAAACGATACCAACGAGAGGACGTTTCATTTCCTCTTTAGTGTGTCCGAGCGCATTGAAAAGGGAACGCTGTGAAGCCTTTTCAACACCCTCGCAGAAATAATTTCCGCTCATTTTATTTCACCTCATTAATTAGATTTCAGTATATGTTGAAGCTGCTTCATCAAGAGCAGCCATAAGCTTTTTTTCAAGTGGAGTACCTTCAATATCATTGTTGTAAGTCAGTCCGAACGCTTCACGTTCTCTTGCTGTACCGTCACGGAAACCGTAGCAGTAAAGGAGTTTTCCATAATAGGGAGGTTTGGTTTTAAATGCAAAGTATTTATTATCAAGCTTTTCGTATTCTTTTCCGACAGGCTGACCGTTTTCAACGGCATAGTAAACATCATCATAAGGGCCGATGAATATGGCAGGATGATTTTCAAGATATCCGGTATAATCCTCACTGCTGTACGGTTCGTACTGGTAAGAAGAATCCAGTTCACAGTGACTGTTGAACTCGATAAAATCGCCCGAAAGCCGGAACGTGTATTTTTTGTCACCGTATTCATCTTCGATAAGTACGGACTTTTTGGCAGGAACATTTCCCGAATCAAGAATATCCTGCGGAGTCTTTTTTACAGGAGCACCGGAGACAGCAGTTTCCGGTTTTTTGGAGCTGCTGATGATAACACTGAATCATTGATTTTTTTACCGGCATTTTCGGCAGCGTCAAAAATTTTTTTCAGCGAATCTAAAAAACCCATAAAATATGCTCCTTTCATAAAAAAAACGCTGCTAACCCGAAAAATCGGGAAAGCAGCGGTGTACATTCCGATTATTCAATCGGAGGATATTTAATTTAAGAATATTTGTCTTGTTATGTATATGCATGAGAACTTATTTCCCGACATCCAGTCAGGATGGATTTGTCTCTTTTGGGCGTAAGCCCTAATTATATTAAGTCTCCTTTTGGAGATTTAATATAATTAATACTGGGTTTCCAAAGGGGTTAACACCCCTTTGGCAGGGGTGCAGGGGACAGCGTCCCATGCATAAACATCATCAAAATAATCAGTTGTTGATGAATTTATCCTCTTCATTGTTCCAGCTGTAGAGCTTTCTGATCTCTTCGCCGACTTTCTCGGAAGGATGCTCGGCAGCAAGCTTTCTCATAGCTTTGAAGTGAACCTGAGAACCTGCACTTGACATATCGAGGAGGAAGTCCTTAGCGAAAGTACCGTCCTGAATATCGGAGAGGATCTTCTTCATAGCCTTCTTTGTATCTTCTGTGATAATCTTAGGACCTGTGATATAGTCGCCGTATTCAGCAGTATTGGAGATAGAATATCTCATGCCTGCAAAACCGCTCTGATAGATAAGGTCAACGATGAGCTTCATTTCGTGGATGCACTCGAAGTAAGCGTTTCTCGGATCGTAGCCTGCTTCAACGAGAGTCTCGAAACCAGCCTGCATAAGAGCGCATACGCCGCCGCAGAGAACAGCCTGTTCGCCGAAGAGGTCTGTTTCTGTTTCTGTTCTGAAAGTTGTTTCAAGAACGCCTGCACGGGCGCCGCCGATTGCAAGACCGTAAGCAAGAGCCATTTCCTGAGCCTTGCCTGTAGCGTCCTGATGAACGGCAACGAGACAAGGAACGCCCTTGCCAGCCTGATATTCGCTTCTTACAGTGTGACCAGGTCCCTTAGGAGCGATCATAGTAACGTCAACGTCAGCAGGAGGAACAATGCAGCCGAAATGAATGTTGAAGCCGTGAGCGAACATAAGCATATTGCCTGCTTCGAGGTTTGGCTCGATGTCTTCTTTATAAAGCTTAGCCTGCTTTTCATCGTTGATAAGGATCATGATGATATCAGCCTGCTTAGCAGCCTCAGCAGCAGTGAAAACCTCAAAGCCCTGCTTAACAGCCTTGTCCCATGACTTGGAACCTTCGTAAAGACCAACGATAACTCTGCCCTTATCGCCGAGGGATTCCTTAGCGTTGAGAGCGTGTGCGTGACCCTGGCTGCCGTAGCCGATTACAGCGATCGTTTTTCCGTAAAGAAGGGAAAGGTCGCAGTCCTGTTCATAAAAAACCTTTGCAGTATTTTCCATTTTAAAAAGACTCCTTTTTAAATATAATATTTATGTAATTGCTGTTGAGCAATTATAATTTTGTTTCATCGGAGATATTCTTCGTATCGGCATTACACCGTTTCTTTTTTACAAAATAAATTACAGCGGAGACGATTGTGAAGAAAATTTCCATGGGGAAAAGACCCATTAATGCAAATAACGCATAAATAACATCATCGGACTCGCCGTTGTCGCCGCCGAGGCTTTCAATAAGGGCGAAAAGCGTTATTGCGGCAAGTACAAGCATTATTTTGATAAATTTTTTCAGCCGGTG
>ENA-UOJL01003644-UOJL01003644.1-human-gut-metagenome-genome-assembly--contig:-P47-NODE-3644-length-10555-cov-4.836190_pt1 | contig 10555 bp, 8 predicted proteins | sample MGYA00242347_ERZ723894 | MGnify/ENA metagenome assembly ERZ723894
CCTGGCGCGGGAAACTTCCCGACCGGACCCACTGTCCCTGGTTGTTAAGAACCCGTGGACAAAAAAAGTCCCTCAGGGGAACCATCCCTGAGGGAACTATGCTGGCTATGTTAAGTGGTGGAAGTGGAGCCGTCCTCTTTTTTCTGGAAAAGCACCTGCTCCTTCTCCCGGGTGGACTGAAGCTCTTCTTTCCGGCGCTGGCGCACCTCCCGCTTCACATTGTGCAGCCAACCTGTTTTGGCAAAGGAAAGATAATCGTCCCCGGCGAAAATAATGTGGTCGTTCAAGGTGGCGTCAATGCTTTCCAAGGCCATTTCGATCTGCCGGGTGGCGATCAAGTCGTTCCGGGAAGGAGCCGCGTTGCCGCTGGGATGATTGTGGGCCAGCAGCACATTCTGGGCGTCGTAAAGGATGCACAGCTGCAACAGCCGCCGGATATAAATGGGCACCGCGGTGATGGAACCTTCCGACAGAACGTCGTTGTAAATCAGGTGGCCACGGCCATCCAGCAGCATCAGGCACACCGCCTCGGTGGAACGCCCCAAAAACTTTGGCCGAAACAGTTCCACCGCGGAATTGGTGTCGTAGACCCGTTTCAGTCCCCGGCTTTTATCCTCCAAGTAGGCACGGGCCAAATCGGTGGTGAGCCGCAAATACCGGGCGGCCTGTTCCCCTACAGTTCGGGCCAGCTCCTCTTCCGGCGCCAAAAACACGCCCTCAAAACCGCCGAACCGTTCCAGCAGCGCCCCGGCAGCTTCCTCCGCTTGGGGAGCGGGCAGCAAATACCCCAGGGCCCCTTGCAGCAGCCTGCGGCGTTCCGCTTCTTCCGGAGAAAACCGGATCACTTTCAGCCCGTTATCCTTTTTCACGGTCCATTCCTTCCTTTCCCAGAAGTTACAGCGTCAGCCGGTCGTATTCCACGCCCTCCAAGTCTTTCCATAGAAACACGCCGTTTTCCATGGTCATATAGCTGTGGGCGCTTCCTTCTTTGGGAATGGACACGGAACCGGGATTCAAATACCAGAAGCCCAAGCTGTTGTCCTTGGCCGGCACATGGGTATGGCCATGAAGCAACACATCCCCGGGCTGGAGCAGGGGCGGATTTTCCAAATTATAATGGTGGCCGTGGGTGGCAAACACCACATGCCCCCCTTGCTCCAACAGGCAATAGTCCTCCAGCACCGCGAACGGCAGGACCATCGGGGCCACCTCCGCCTCACAGTTGCCCCGGACACAGAACACCCGGTCCTTCACCGAGGACAGCTGGGAAATGACTTCTTTCGGGGCATACCCCTGGGGCAAGTCGTTGCGGGGGCCGTGATACAGCAAGTCCCCCAAAAGCAGCAGCCGGTCCGCCCCTTCCCGCAAAAACGCGGAAAGCGCCTTTTCACAATAATACGCCGAGCCGTGAATATCCGAAGCGATCATCCATTTCATAGGGATACGCATCCTTTCAAAAAGCTTTTTCCAAATCATTGTAACAGGAATTCCCAGAGCTTGCAAATTTCTTTGACATTTGGGCAAAAATAGGGTAGCCTAAAAGAAAAACGGGAAAGGAGCTGTTTTCATGGAATTTCAAAAAAGCGAGGGCCGTATCTTCTCTCTGGGGGAGGACGGCAAGGTGCTGGCGGAAGTGACCTTCCCCACCGGCGAGGATGGCATTGCGGACATCAACCACACCTTTGTGGACGAAAGCCTGCGGGGCCAGGGCATCGCCAGCAAGCTTCTCCGGGCCGCCGCCCAGGAAATCCGCGCCCAGGGGAAAAAGACCCGGCTCACTTGCAGCTATGCGGTGACCTGGTTTGAGCATCACCCGGAAGAGCAGGATCTGGTGTACAAGGAGTAATTCTTCAAAAAGTGTTTTCCCTCCGTTCACAACCTAGTCACAACCTGGGAATATACTTTCTCTTGTCAACAGAGATCACAAGCTCTTCCCGGCAGGTGCCGGGAGCGGACTTTTTGATAAACTTCATTCTTCCTCCCTGAAAGGGCTGCCATTTGGCAGCCCTTTCTTTTTGTTTCCAACTTCTTTAGGGGATCTCTTTTCCCTTCCCACAACACATATTTTATAGAAACCGCAATTTCCCATATTCCCCGTCAAACCCGGGGTCCCACATAAGCTTTCCTTCCCGCAGGCAGCGGACCCCCTGGCCCACAGCGTCCCCAGCCAAGGCGGCAATGGTTGCAATGGATTCTTCCCGCAACAGGAAAAATTCCGGTCCCGCCTGGGAAAGCAGACCTTCATACAGGGCTTGCACCGTTTTGGTCTGCTCCCCCTTGCCCACACATGCGGCGATCACCTGGGGCAGAGGGACCAGCCGCACAAAGGGTTTGGCCCCGGGACGGTCTTCCCCTTCCGGGCGGCTGGAAAGCTCTTCCACCCGGTGGGCCACCCCGATGGTGATCTTTTTTCCACACACCGGGCAGATCCCGTGGAATTTTTCCGTCTCCTGGGGCGTCAGGCACAGGCCGCAATTCCGATGACCGTCCAGGTGGTATTTCCCCTCCTCCGGGAAAAATTCCACCGTGCCCCAAAGCCTTTCCCCTGTTTCTATGGTCCGGCGCACCGCGGGATAGGAAAGCTCCGTTTCCAACACATTGGCTTCTCTCCCCAACTTTTGCGGGGAGTGGGCATCCGAATGGGACACCAGTTGGAGACCATCCAGCAAGGAGACCCGCCCATTCATGGGAGGATCGGAGGAAAGCCCGGTCTCCACCGCGGAAATATAGGGGGTAAGGTCCCCAAAACACTCTTCCAGAGAGTCAAACCCGGAGAAGGCTCCAAACAGAGAGAAATGGGGCGTCCAGATGTGGGCGGGAATCAGCAGGGCCTGGGGACAGACTTCCAGGGTCAATTCCAACAGATCGTGGCTGGAGATCCCCAGAATGGGCCTGCCGTCCGAATGGAGGTTCCCCACCAATTCCAGCCGTCCTGCCAGGCGGTCCGCCGCTTCCAGGCTGGGAAGCAGGATCAGGTTGTGGACCTTTCTGGTTTTTCCGCCCTGCTTATAAATGGAGCTGATCTCCCCTGTGACGAGAAACCGGGGCTCTACTGGCTCCCCAGCCACTTGGCAGGGCAGGCGGAATTCCTCCCTCAGCCGGTAAAGGCCCTCTTCCGCCGGGACAAGCTGCTGCCGAAGCTCCTGGCGCCAAGCGGGATGGGTGAAATCCCCGGTCCCCACCAGGGCGATCCCCTTTTTCCTGGCCCACAGATCCAAATGGGGCAGGTCGCAGTCACGGCTGGTGGCTCTGGAATAGCGGGAATGAATGTGCAGGTCGGCGTAAAACATAGGGTCCCTCCTGGAGCGTTTTCCCCATTATAGGACGTTTTCCCTTCCCGCGCAACGGTGGGATTTTCTTCCCCTTTCCTTGCCAGCTTTTCCGGGCCAGTGTATAATGGTGCCAGAAAGGCTGGGCGGGCCGTCTGCTTTTTGAAAAGGTGGGCTCTGCCACGCCGCAAGGAGGGGATTTCTGTGGAACGATTTGCCTATTTTTCCTCCCCTGTGGGGACACTGACGCTTACGGAAGAGGAAGGCGCATTGACCGGGCTTTACTTCGGGCGGCTCTCCCGCCAGGGGCAGGAGGTGCTTTCTCCTGTTTTGGAGGAAACAGCCCGGCAGCTTTCGGAATATTTCTCCGGGAAGCGGCGGGAATTTTCCCTCCCCCTGTCTCCCAAGGGCACGGAATTTCAACTGCGGGTGTGGCGCGCTTTGGAGACCATCCCTTATGGGGAGACCCGCTCCTACGGGGACATGGCCCGGCTCATCGGCTCTCCCAAGGCCTGCCGGGCAGTGGGTATGGCCAACCACCGCAATCCCATTTCCATCATTGTGCCCTGCCATCGAGTGGTGGGGGCAAACGGAAGTCTTACAGGCTACGGCGGGGGCTTGGACGCCAAGCGCTTCCTTTTAGACCTGGAGCAGCAGAACCGCGCCCTGTAGAAAACAACATAAGAGGGTTCTACCTTCCACACTTTCTGTCCGTCCGGAACCCAGCGACATTTACCTGCCGGGAGGCCTTTGGCTTCCCGGTTTTTTTGCGCCTGGAAAAATCCTTTTGCTCCTCTTGCCTTTGGTGGGGAGATGTGCTACAGTGATGCCAGAATCTGCCCCAAAGACGTGTGACGGGGTATTAAGAAAGGATGTTTTTCTATGAAAAGAGCGTTTGTTTCCCTGACCCATTTTCATACCGGGAGGGACTTTGCCCGCTAAGGGACGCCCTCCCCGGATACACGAGGAGGAACTCTTTTGAAAACCAATTTGAAAAAACTGCTGTCGTTCTACAAACCTTATAAAGGGCTTTTCGCCGCGGACTTAATCTGTTCCCTGCTGGCGGCGGCCATTGGGCTGATTCTTCCCCTGGGGGCGGGGTATATCACCGACACGGTGCTCACTGGCTCCCCTGCCCCGGAAAAGATTCTGCAAATAGGGGGGATCTTGTTTGCCCTGGTGCTGGTTCGGGCCTGGTGCAGTTACTTTATGGACTACCGGGGCCACGCCATGGGAGCCTGCATGGAACGGGACATGCGGGCCCAGCTGTTCCGCCACTGCGAACGGCTGTCCTTCGCCTATTTCGACGATCACCCGGTGGGGGATCTCATGTCCCGCCTGACTAACGACTCCCTGGCTCTGGCGGAATTTTTCCACCACGTGCCCGAGGACCTGTTGGTAAACGCGGTGAAGTTTCTAGGAGCTCTTCTGATTCTCTGGAACATCTACTGGAAGATGACGCTGGTCATTCTGGCGTTTCTCCCCTTTATGTTGGTATACACCCTGTTCTTCAACAAAAAGATGGCGGCCGCTCTGCGCCAGGGGCGGAAAGACATGGGGGAGATCAACGCCCAGGCAGAGGATTCCCTTTCCGCCATCCGCATGGTGCAGTCCTTTGGAAACGAGGAGCTGGAAGCCCAAAAATTTGACCGCCTCAACCAGCAATTCTTAAAAAGCCGGAAAGCGGGCTACCGGGGCGAAGCCCTGTGCTTTGGGGGCATGGACGCTTTTTCCAGCCTGATTCCCATTGCGGTGGTGGTGTTCGGCGGGCTTTCCATTTTACAGGGCTCGCTGAAACTGTCCGATCTGGTGGTGTTCCTGCTGTACGTCAGCTATTTCACCCAGCCCATCCAAAGCCTGGTGAACACTTCCCGGCTGATTCAGGAAGGCCGCACCGGGTTCCGGCGGTTTTTGGAGATTCTGGACACCCAACCGGACATCCAGGACGCCCCGGGAGCGGTGGACTTGCCCCGTGTGCGGGGAGAGATCCAATTTTCCCATGTGGATTTCCGCTACGGCGAAGGGGACGCGGTTTTCCGGGACCTGAACCTACAGGTCCACGCCGGGGAATACGAGGCCCTGGAGGGGGCTTCCGGAGTGGGAAAAACCACCCTTTGCTCCCTGATTCCCCGCTTTTACGACGTGGAGTCCGGGGAGATCACCGTGGACGGGGTGCCGGTGAAAAAGGCCACCCTCCGCTCTCTGCGGGAAAATGTGGGGGTGGTGCAGCAGGAAGTGGATCTGTTCACCGGGTCCGTGGCGGAAAATATCGGGTTTGGCAGGCCCGGCGCTTCTCTGGAAGAGATCAAGGCCGCTGCCCGGCAAGCCGGGGCCGAAGAATTTATCCTGCGGCTGCCCCAGGGGTATGACACAGACATTGGCCCACGGGGTGTGAAACTTTCCGGCGGCCAGCGGCAGCGGTTGTCCATTGCCAGAGCCTTTTTGAAAGACCCGCCCATCCTGATTTTGGACGAAGCCACCAGCGCTTTGGATTCTCAAAGCGAACAGGTGGTACAGCGCTCCCTGGAAGATCTTGCCCGCCACCGCACCACCCTGGTGATCGCCCACCGGCTTTCCACCATTCAAGGGGCGGGACGGATCTTGGTCCTGGATGAAAAGGGCATCTGCGAAGAAGGCACCCATGAAAGCCTGATGGCCAAATGCGGCGTTTACGCTTCCTTGTACCAGGCTTCTTTCCAGGCGTAAGCTTTTGGAAAAAACTGCGATTTTGAAAAAGGGTTCGGGATTTTCCCGGGCCCTTTTTCCTCTTTGTGAAAAACCCTCCTAATTTGAAAAAATTTCTTTGTGAAAATGTGAAAATCCCCTTCATATAGTTTCGATTTCAACTAATTTGTGCTAAGCTTAAAAAGCCTGAGAGAAGAATGCTGTGAAGGAAGCATACCGGTTTTGGCTGCCGGGAGAAGTTGTGAAAGGAAGTCCGCTATGAAAGTGATTCTCCACTATATCAAGCCCTTCATTCCCAGGATGAGCCTGGGAATCTTCATCAAGTTTATCGGCGCTGTTATGGAACTGTTCCTGCCCTGGATTCTGTCCTACCTGGTGGACGACATTGTCCCCCTGCGGGACATGGGATTGATTCTTCTGTGGGGCGGCGCCATGATCCTGGCCTCTGTGCTTTCTCTGGTGACCAACATCGTGGCCAACCGGATGGCTGCCTGGGTGGCCCAGCACACCACTCAGGCCCTGCGCCATGACCTATTTAAGAAAATTTCCTACTTATCCTGTTCCCAGATCGACGACTATTCCATCCCCTCTTTGGAATCCCGTCTGACCAGCGACACCTACAACGTCCACCAGATGATCGGCATGATGCAGCGCATGGGCGTGCGGGCGCCGATTTTGCTTTTGGGAGGCATCCTCATCACCTTGACCCTGGACCCGGTACTCACTCTGGTGCTGGTATGCACTCTGCCTTTCCTGGCCATTTTGGTTTACTGCGTATCGAAAAAAGGCATTCCCCTGTATGTCTCCTTACAGCAAGGGGTGGACGCCATGGTCCGCACGGTGCGGGAAAATATCTCCGGCATCCGGGTCATCAAGGCACTTTCCAAAACCGAATTTGAAAAAGAACATTTTGCCAACGTCAACGGGGAACTGGTCCGCCGGGAGAAAAAGGCCGGCATCACCATGGCCCTGACAAATCCCATGATGAACCTGCTTTTGAACGTGGGCCTGACTCTGGTCATTGTGGTGGGCGCTTTCCGGGTGAACGCCGGACTTTCCCAAGCGGGCAAGATCATTGCGTTCCTCAGCTATTTTACCATCATTTTGAACGCCATGATGGCCATCACCCGTATTTTTGTCATGTGTTCCAAGGGCATCGCTTCCGGTTCCCGTATCCAAGAGGTTCTTGCGACCCCGGAGGACCTGCTGGTCATCCCGGTGGAGCCGGTAGAGACCCCCTACCATGTGGTGTTTGACCACGTATCCTTCTCCTACAGCAAAACCGAACCCAGCGTGGAGAACATCAGTTTCCGGCTGAAACCCGGAGAGACGCTGGGCATTATCGGTGCCACTGGCTGCGGCAAGTCCACCTTGATGGCGCTGCTCATGCGGCTTTATGACGCGGACAGCGGTTTGATCCAGATCGGCGGACGGAAACTTTCCTCCATCCCCCTGGACGAACTTCATCAGAAATTCGGCGTGGTGTTCCAGAACGACGTGCTGTTCGCCGACACCATCTACGAAAACATCGACTTCGGGCGCCATCTGCCCCCCGAAGAGATCGAAAAAGCCGCCCGGTGCGCCCAGGCAATGGAATTTATTTCCGCCCTGCCCGACGGCTTACAGCATATGCTCACCGCCAAAGGCACCAACCTGAGCGGCGGTCAGAAACAGCGGGTCCTAGTTGCCAGAGCTTTGGCCGGGTCCCCGGAGATTTTGATTCTGGACGACTCTTCCTCCGCGTTGGACTACCGCACGGACGCCGCACTGCGCAAAGCGCTCCGTGAAGAATATCAGGGGATCACCACCATCATCATCGCCCAGCGCATCAGCTCCATCCTCCATGCCGACCATATCCTGGTGCTGGAAGAGGGCAAAGAGTTGGGCTACGGCGACCACGCCCACCTGCTGAAAACCTGCCAGGTGTACCAAGAAATCGCCAAATCGCAGATGGGGTCCGGGTCGCCGGTGGCGACCGTTCCGGACCGACCGAGCCGGGAGGCGAGACCCAGAGCATCCGAAAACACCGAGCCGGGAGGCGAGAATGGGTCGCCGGTGGCGACCGTTCCAGACCGGTCTTCGCTCCGCTCCGGTCCGTCCAATGCGCGTCCCACCGGGACGCTGGACCCGGGCCGGAAAACGAGAATCCCATCGTCAAAAAAAGCTGTCTCACGTCAACCGTCCCAGAAGGAGGTGGTCTAAATGCCTAGAGGTCCCAGAGGTCCCATCGAAAAGCCCAAGGACCGGAAAAAGGTGCTTCTGCGGCTTTGGACCTACATCTACGCCCACAAATGGATGGCTCTTGCCGCTGTCCTTCTCACCGTATCCAGCAACTTTCTGGCCTTGTTGGGCCCCATGCTTTCCGGTAAGGCCATTGACGCCATCGGTCTGGAGCCCGGCGGCACAGACTTCCCACAGGTGTTTTTCTACTGCGTGCTGATGGTCATTTTCTACGCGGTGTCCTCCCTTCTTTCCTACATCCTGTCCATCCTCATGATCCAGCTCAGCCAGAAGATCGTGTTCCAGATGCGCCAGCAGGTGTTCGACCGCCTCACCGAATTGCCGGTACGCTACTTTGACAGCCATCAAACCGGTGACATTGTCAGCCGCATTTCCTACGACATCGACACGGTGAACGCTTCTTTGTCCAACGACCTTTTGCAGATCGCCGCCAGCGTCATCACCGTGCTGGGCTCCCTGATCATGATGATCGTCATTTCCCCGGTGCTGGTGTTGGTTTTCGCCATCACCATCCCCATGTCCATTGGGTTTACCCGGTACATGACCAAGAAAGTCCGCCCCCTGTTCCATCAGCGTTCCGTAAAACTGGGCGAGCTCAACGGCTTTGTAGAAGAAATTATCACCGGGCAAAAGACCACCAAGGCATACCACCAGGAGGAAACCATGGTCTCCCGGTTCGACAAGCGGAATGACGCCGCGGTGGACGCCTACTACAACGCCGATTACTACGGCGGCATGACCGGCCCCTCCGTGAATTTTATCAACAACCTGTCCCTGGCCTTTGTGAGCATTTTCGGAGCAATCCTGTTCCTGTGGGGCCATCTTTCCATCGGCAATCTGTCTTCCTTCGTGCTGTACTCCCGGAAATTTTCCGGCCCCATCAACGAAGTGGCAAATATCATCAGCGAATTGCAGTCTGCCTGCGCCGCTGCCGAGCGTGTTTTCCGTTTGATCGACGAAGAACCCGAACCCGCGGACGCTCCCGACGCGATCACTGTGGACAAAGTGGAAGGGGAAGTGGCCATGGATCATGTGAAGTTCGGCTACGACCCGGGCAAGACCATCATCCACGACCTGAGCTTTTCCGCTCCCCCCGGCAGCCTGACCGCCATTGTAGGCCCCACCGGCGCGGGAAAGACCACCTTGATCAATCTGCTCATGCGCTTTTATGATCCGGATTCCGGCGCCATCACATTGGACGGCCAGGACATCCAGGGCATCACCCGGAAGAGCCTGCGGCTGTCCTACGCCATGGTGCTGCAGGACACCTGGCTGTTTACCGGCACCATTTTCGAGAATCTGGCTTACGGCAAAAAGGACGCCCGCCTGGAAGACGTACAGGCTGCGGCCAAAGCCGCCAGGATTCACCGGTACATCATGGGCTTGCCCAAAGGTTATGACACCATTCTGGACGAAAACGGCATGAACATTTCCCAGGGCCAGAAACAGCTTCTGACCATTGCCCGTGCCATGCTGCTGGACGCCAAAATGCTGATTCTGGACGAAGCCACTTCCAACGTGGACACCCGGACGGAGATTCAGATCCAGGCGGCTATGCGGGAACTGATGAAAGACAAGACCTGCTTTGTCATCGCCCACCGGCTTTCCACCATTCAAAACGCCGACCGCATTTTGGTGGTGCGGGATGGGGATATTGTGGAGCAGGGCACCCACGACAGCTTGATGGCAAAACAAGGGTTTTACGCCTCGCTGTACAATTCTCAATTCCAATAAAACAAATGGGGAAGTCTTTTCCCCTTTCATTGACAAAATCCGGCCGCTGTGGGAAAATAATCCCAGCGGCCGGATGGCTTTTTTCCGGCACATCCATTTGGAAAGGGGCAACTGCTGTGAAAAAATTATCCAAACCCGTAAAAGGCATTTTCTTCGACCTGGGCTGGACCTTGGTCTATCCCCCCAGCGGAGACTGGGAATTCACCCAATTTGCCAAAGAACTGTTTCACTGGGACGTCTACTCCTCCCTGCCCCAAGAACGGCTGAAAGCTGCCAGGAACACCGCCAATGACTACTTCATCTCCCGGCACAAGCTTTCCACCCTTGAGGAAGAATACGACCAATTCTCTCATTACTACACCATCTTCGCGGAAAATCTGCCGGAACTGGGCGTCACACCGGAAGATATTCAGGCCATCACCAAAGAGAAGGTTTATCAGTCGGGAAACACCTACCGGCTGTTTGACGATACCATCCAGACACTGGAAGCATTGAAGGGCAACTACAAACTGGGCATCATCTCCGATACTTGGCCTTCCATTGTGCCGGTCATGGACGACCTGGGGCTGCCGCCCTATTTTGACACCATCACCTACAGCTTCCAGGTGGGCTGCTTCAAGCCCGAC
>ENA-UOJL01003646-UOJL01003646.1-human-gut-metagenome-genome-assembly--contig:-P47-NODE-3646-length-10543-cov-9.833143_pt1 | contig 10543 bp, 4 predicted proteins | sample MGYA00242347_ERZ723894 | MGnify/ENA metagenome assembly ERZ723894
TAAAAATAAAAATGAAAGAAAGCACTGTTTCGCCAACGGTGCTTTTTTTCATGCCTTTTTCTCATTTTCTCCCATCTTCCTCACAACAATCTCACGCCGATCCGCCCATCCGGGCGGATCCAGACCTCCCCTCCCGCCCCCACTACCAGCCTCGCCGCCGCCCGTCCGTCCTTGCGTGATGCGGCATGGCAGCATTGGAAAAGCGGGCAGGAAAAACCAGAAAAAATGGAGGCCTTTCGAGAGACTGAAATCTGGTGCTCAACACCAGATTTCAAGGCATTCTGAGCTGGGAAAGCATCAGGCTTTCCTGGCGAATAATGCCGGTGTCTGTCGAAAGACCTCCATTTTTTCTACGTTTTTCCCCCGCTTTTCCACCGCTGCCATGCGCATCACGCAAGGGCGGACGGGCGACGGCGAGGCGTCCCCTCTATTCACACAATTCATCCGTCAACCGCGCAAACTCCTGTAAATTCAATGCCTCCCCACGAATCGTAAGCGGCCAGCCGCAGGTTGTGATTGCAGCCTCAATCTCCTCTTTCGAAAAATGCAGCAGCTCCGAATTTTTCAGTCCGTTCGCCAGCGTCTTCCGTCTCTGATTAAACGACGCCCGAATAATGGAGAACATCAACTTCTCATCCTTCGTCTCCACCGGCATCACCTCATGACGCGTCAGCCGGATCACCGCACTTCCAACCTTCGGCCGCGGCATAAAACAGTTCGGCGGCACATTCGCCACAATATACGGCTCCGCATAATACTGCACCGCCAGCGACAGCGCCCCGTAATCTTTCGATCCCGGCCCCGTCTGCATCCGGTCCGCAACCTCCTTCTGAACCATAACCGTAATCGAATCCACCGGCACATGATTCTCAAATAATCCCATAATAATCGGCGTCGTAATATAATACGGAAGATTCGCCACAACCTTGATCGGCCGTCCGTTGTTCTTCTCCTTCGCCAGCGCCGCAAGATCCACCTTCAGAACATCATTGTTGATAACCTCAACATTATCATAATCCGACAGCGTATCCTCCAGAATCGGGATCAGATTCTTGTCAATTTCCACCGCACACACACTCCGCGCAGCATACGCAAGATACTGCGTCAGCGTACCGATACCAGGTCCGATTTCCACAACAAAATCGTCCGGTCCGATACCTGCAGCGGCTACAATCTTATCCAGCACATGTGGATCGATCAGAAAATTCTGACCATACTTTTTCTGAAATACAAAGCCGTACTTCTGCAGTACGGCTATTGTATTCTGCGGCTCCCCGAGCCACGGTTTTACTTTCTCCATAAATTCTCCATGTATTTAGAACTCAAAGTCTTTCTCGTAAAGAATCACGCGGTCGTCCGCATCGGTATGCTTTCTGGACATGCGTCTTCCGAATTTACGGGTTCCCTTTTCTGCATGGGCGATGGCACGATCCACCATATCTTTGACCTGTGAAATCGTCATCGGCTCGCCCTCCTTCTGATTATTGCCAATCTGTGTATACAGAGCAAGCACACCCATCTCGTCCATCTTGTATCCATTCTCACGCGCATACGTGCGGGCAAACGTAACAAGCTCGTCGTTCGTGAAAACAGGAATCGAAATGACCGTCTCAAACTTCTTCGCAAAATCAGGGTAATTCCGCAGAAGACCTCTCATGCTGACCTTCTCATCCTCGATGATCAGAACCAGACTGTCGGTACGAAAATCCATTGCCTGCGACAGCTTCTCGATCGTCTCCGGGTACATCAGACCGGCACGCTCGATCAGGAGGAAACCTCCCGCCAGCTTTGAAACAATCTGCGCACAGTCCTTTTTGTTCAGAACAGATGCATCCAGACGGGCCATCTTCGTTGCCGGAAGTTTTAAGTCAGCACAGATTGCACGGACGAGATCCTCCGACAGCTTCGTTTTTCCAGTACCGTATCCGCCCATAATGGCAATGTTTCCATGACGGGAAGTACGGTCGCCTGCGTAATGATAAACACCATGCATTGCATCCAGAATCTGGATATCCATGCCTGGAACTTTCGCAAAGTAAGTAAACAGCGCTTTCTGCTCATCACTCAGCTTATCCGGCTGGGTGTCGTTCAGGATGCGGAGTCTTGCCTCCTCCGGCGTCTCCTCGCGGAGCACCTCTTCAATCGATTTCGCAACAGTTCCTTCCGGAATGTTGTCGCGGATCAGCTGAACGGTGGCATCCGTTGTTTTTTCGATGCTCATGTTGATCGTCGCATCGGATACGCGCTCACGCTTTGGCTCGGTCGGAACTTCGATTTCGATTTCCTCCGGGGTAATCTCGATCGGCTGGGTTCCTGCCGGCTCAAACGGATCGGCTGGCTCAGTCTCGGCCGGGGTTTCCGGCTCTGTTTCGCTTTCCGGCTCATCAGCAGGTTCTGCTTCCGCAGTTTCCGGCTCGTCCGGCAGTTCGATTTCCGATGCTTTTTCAGCTTCCTGCACTTCTGCGTTCAGCGCTGCCTGAAGCTCACTAAAATCGATGGTCGGCCGTGTCTCCTCTGCCGGTTTCAGATCCGGGATGACAACCGTTGCATCCATGGACGGCGTCTCCGCCGGTTCTACGGTTTCCTCAATTTCGGCTTCCGCCTGAGCCTTCTCGGCTGCTTCTGTTTCAGCTTCCACTGCTGGTTCTGTAACTTCTGCTTCTTCGATTTCAGCCTCGGCTGCCGGTTCTATAATCTCTTCGATCTCAGCTTCATCCATCGGCTCTGCAGCTTCTTCGGTTTCAGCCTCATCCGCCGGTTCTGTGATCTCTTCGGTTTCCGCTTCATCTGCCGGTTCTGCATCTTCTTCCGGCTCAGCTTCCGCCTGCGGCTCCTCTGCCGCTTCCCGTGCCTCTGCCTCGGACTCCGGATCCATCGGCTGCTCTGCGGTTTCGGCTTCTGCTGCCGGTTCCACTGGCTCTTCTGCTTCTTCCTCCGCAACTTCCTCCGACAGGTTTGCTGCGGTCTCCTGGAACAGTGCTTCGAGGTCCGGCTCTTCGTATTTCTTCTCCGGCTTCGGTGCTTTCGGCATTACCGGCTCGGCTTTTTCCTTCGGTTTTGGCTGCGGTCTTGTCTTGATCGTCGTGTTGGCATCCGGGGATACCTCTACGTTTACATCAAGCTGCTCCGGCTCCAGATCTTTTACTTCGTACTGTACCGGCTCTTCGCTTGTCTCTTCCTCGACTGCCGTCTCTTCCTGTTTCTTTCCGCGGAAGGAGAAGACATCGCGGATGCTCTTTGCAAGCTCTGCGTGAAGATCGATCGTATTTCCAAGGTACGTCGGCGTGCTGTCTGCATACGCCTGCTCTTCCGGAATCTCCTCGATCGGCTCCTCTGTCTGCTGCAGTGCTTCGTACTCCTGCACCTGCTCTGCATCTGCCTCGGCCTGCTGTGTTTTCTCATATGCTTCGTACGGCGAACCGGCTTCTTTTTCTTCTTCACCGGCCACATACTGGCTCATCACACCGCCGTTTACCGGTTTTACTTCCGGCGTCTCTGCCGGCTCTTTCGTCGCAGCCATTTCACCGGCTCCGCTCTCTCCGGCTAACCGCACTTTAAGTGCTTCCGGATCCTCGGACGGCTCTTCATTCTTTTTGTAGTCAAAACGATGCCCGTATTTGATCTGCTGGGACGGTGACAGCGGCTCGTACTTCATTTTCAGATCCATTGCCTTTGTCACATATTTGCCCTCGCTGAACCACAGGATCAGCTCATCACAGGCATCGATGCATTTCTGCGTCTCTCCGGCTTTGCTGTAAAGGTTTGCCAGTTCATATGCCCATCTCTCGGTAAATTCCCGCTCTTTGTATTCCTCCAGAAGGGAAATCTGCTCCTCAAGCGGCGCTTTCTGTCCTCTTAAAATCTTGTATTTCAGCAGATACCGGGAATTATCGTGACGTGCGACTGCTTCAAACTCGTTGTAAAAGTCAATCGCCTCATCAAAGTCTTTCATTTTTACGGAGACCTCTACCAGGCGGTACAGAATGCCCTTTCCGATGGAGGAACGGTCATACGCCATCAGCAGAATCTTCTTCGCCTCCGGATATCGTTTGTTCGCCTCATAGACATCCGCTACCATGCCGAGCGTGCGCAGACTCTTGACACGCCGCCAGTCAACGGCTTCTACAACTGCAAGTGCCCCCTCATAGTCCTCTTTTTTTACCAGACTGTTCAGCTCTTCCAGCCGGCTTTGATATTCAGCTTTATCCAATCTTTTCACCTCAATACATTTCAGATTGTTTTAGTTCATAGACACGAACAGTGTACCACACTCCCCGTAGAATGTCAAAAGAATGCCTGTTTTGCAGGCATTTTTCGGGATGCAGATCCTTCCAGCGGGCATTAAAAAAGAACACCCGCCCCTCCGGTTTTTCCCGGAAAAGCAGGTGTCCCCTAACTACTTATATTTGATTCCGATTACTTTCTGACAGTAATCTTGTCCAGATGCCAGATATCATCTACATACTGCTGGATGGTACGGTCGGATGTGAATTTGCCGCTGTGTGCGGTATTCAGGATCGCGCTTCTTGCCCATGCAGAAGTATTTCTGTATTTATCCTCAACACGCTCCTGTGCTGCCGCATAGGACTTGAAGTCTGCCAGGGTAAAGTACATATCCGGGCGCGGAGCATTCTTCGGTGTGAGCAGGGAGTCATACAGATCACGGAACATCATGGTGTCGCCGTTTGAGTATCTTCCGCTGATCAGATCCATCACTACGTTGTGGATGTCCTGATCGTGGATGAAGTAGCTCATCGGATCGTAGGTGTAGTTGTTCTCATATTCGATAACCTGATCTGCGGAAAGTCCGAAGATAAAGGCGTTCTCCTTTCCAACTTCCTCAACGATCTCTACGTTTGCACCGTCCATGGTTCCAAGAGTCAGGGCACCGTTCAGCATGAACTTCATGTTACCGGTACCGGAAGCCTCTTTACTTGCGGTGGAAATCTGCTCGGAAACATCAGCAGCGGCAAAGATCAGCTCTGCGTTGCTGACACGATAATCCTCGATAAATACAACTTTGATCTTTCCTTTGATGGTCGGATCGTTGTTTACGACATCCCCAACGGAATTGATCAGTTTGATGATCGCTTTTGCACGCTCATAGCCTGCGGAAGCTTTTGCTCCAAAGATGAAGGTTCTTGGGTAGAACGGCATATCCGGGTTCTTTTTCAGACGGTCATACAGATACATGATATGAAGAATGTTCATAAACTGGCGTTTGTACTCATGCAGACGTTTTACCTGAACATCAAAAATGGAGTTCGGATCTACATCAATGCCGTTATGCTCTTTGATGTATTTTGCCAGGCGAACTTTATTTTTGTATTTAATCTCCATAAATTCCTTCTGTGCCTGTGTATCATCTGCAAGCTCAGCGATCTTTTCGATCTTCGGAAGGTCAGTAATCCAGCCATTTCCGGCATACTCAGTTACCCAGTCAGCCAGAAGCGGATTTCCGTGAAGCAGGAAACGACGCTGTGTAATACCGTTCGTCTTATTGTTGAACTTCTCCGGAGTCATCTCGTAGAAGTCTTTTAAGGTCTGTTTTTTCAGGATCTCGGTATGAAGCTTTGCAACACCGTTGACAGAATATCCGCCTACGATAGCCAGACGAGCCATATGAACCTGTCCGTCATAGATCACTGCCATCTGGCGGACTTTTTCCTCATCACCCGGGTACTGCTCTCTTACCTGGATCAGGAAGCGGCGGTTGATCTCTTCTACGATCTGATAGATACGCGGAAGAAGTCTGGAGAACAGGTCAACCGGCCATTTTTCAAGTGCCTCTGCCATAATCGTATGGTTCGTGTATGCACAGGTCTTTGTCGTAATCTCCCATGCCTCATCCCAGCCAAGGCCTTCCACATCCATCAGAATTCGCATCAGCTCCGGAACAGCTACGGTCGGGTGGGTATCATTCAGCTGGAAGGTAACCTTCTCATACAGCTTCGTAATATCATCGTGCTGTTTTTTATATTTTGCAACTGCTCTCTGTACGCTTGCAGAAATAAAGAAATACTGCTGTTTCAGACGCAGCTCTTTTCCTTCGTAATGGTTATCGTTCGGATACAGAACCTCTACGATGGTCTTTGCAAGGTTTTCCTGCTCAACAGCTTTGTGGTAATCACCCTTGTCGAAGGAATCCAATGAGAAGTCCTGAATAGCCTCTGCATCCCAGATAGTCAGAGTATTTACAACGTCGTTGTCATATCCTACGATCGGCATGTCGTAAGGAATTGCATTGACAGACTGGTAATCCTTCTGCACAAAGTTTACGCGTCCGGTAGCCTCATCGTACTCCTGCGCCACATATCCGCCGAATTTTACCTCTTTTGCATACTCCGGACGTTTCAGCTCGAATGGATAGCCGTTTTTCAGCCAGTTATCCGGTACTTCTACCTGATAACCGTCGCGGATCTGCTGTTTGAACATACCGTACTTGTAACGGATACCGCAGCCGTACGCCGGATATCCAAGAGTAGCCAGAGAATCCAGAAAGCATGCTGCCAGACGGCCAAGACCGCCGTTTCCAAGAGCCGGATCTCTCTCCTGATCCTCCAGAAGGTTCAGGTTCAGTCCCATTTCCTCGAGAGCTTCCTGTACCTGTTTATATGCAGTCAGGTTGATCAGGTTATTTCCAAGTGCACGGCCCATCAGGAATTCCATGGACATATAGTACAGAATCTTCGGATCCTGTTCTTCCATTGCCTTCTGGGTTTTCAGCCAGTTATCAATAATAACATCTTTTACTGCATAGCAGACTGCCTGATAAATTTCCTGCTGGGAAGCATCTTCCAGGTTCTTTCTGTACAGCATTTTTACATTTTCTTTCACACTGTTCTTAAAAGTTTCTTTTTTGAACTCGGCGTTTAACATCTGCGTCCTCCTTAATAGCAGTCTGCGAGCGGAGAGCTTGTTTTTCTCCCCGCTCGCAGGCCAATTTCATATTAATGATCGTCGTGAAAACACATCCAAAAATAATCTTAGATACGTTCTACTGCCATGGTAACCTTTTCGGAGTTGATATTCCACTCCTTCTCATAGCCCTTTGTCTCTCCGGTCACGATATCTTCTGCCAGAACTTCAGATTTAATTTCATCACCATGGTTTTTCATGATGTCTACAATCTTATCGTTGTCTTTTGCGTATACACGGATCTTGTCCATAACCTCAAAGCCTGCCTCTTTACGCATAGTCTGGATTTTGCTTACCAGCTCACGTACGAAGCCTTCTTCGATCAGTTCCGGAGTCAGATTGGTATCCAGAACAACAGTGATTGTATGGTCGGATTCGGAAACATAGCCTTCCATCTGTGCCATGTCGATCAGCAAATCCTCCTCTAATAATACAATTTCCTGTCCATCGATGTCAAGTTTAAGTTCGCCGGTGCTCTTCAGCTCTGCCATTGCCTTGTTTCCATCGAGCTCGGACAGTACGGTTTTGATCTTGTTCAGGAGTTTTCCGTATTTTGGTCCTACGGTACGCATCTGCGGTTTGAAGCTGTAGCTGATGAAATCTGCGATGTCATCTTTGAATACAACTTCTTTGACATTCAGCTCGTCCTCGATGATCTCTTTGTAGAATTCGGAAAGCTGGAACTCGCTCTTAACATACATCGTTCCGATCGGCTGACGGTTCTTGATATTGGCGGTGTTTCTTGCGGCACGTCCCATAACGACGATCTCCAGCAGGTCGGCCATATCCTCTTCCATCTTCGGATCGATCCAGTTCTCATGTACCTCCGGGAAGTCACACAGGTGGATACTTTCCGGTGCACTTGCATCGATGCTCTTTACGAGGTTCTGATAAATATCCTCTGTCATGAACGGAATCATCGGAGCTGCTGCTTTTGCAACGGTCACCAGTGCGGTGTACAGAGTCATGTAAGCATTGATCTTATCCTGCTCCATGCCTTTTGCCCAGAAACGTTCACGGGAGCGGCGTACATACCAGTTACTCATATCGTCCACGAAGGACTGCAGTGCTTTTGCTGCTTCCGGAATCCGGTAATTTTCCAGGTTGTCGTCTACTGCTTTTACAGTGGATTCCAGACGGGACAGCAGCCATTTATCCATAACAGCCAGTTTTTCATACTCCAGACTGTATTTTGTTGCATCGAAGTTGTCGATGTTTGCATACAGAACAAAGAATGCGTAGGTGTTCCACAGGGTTCCCATGAACTTTCTCTGTCCTTCCACGACCGTCTTGCCTGCGAAACGGCTCGGCAGCCACGGAGCGCTGCTGGTGTAGAAGTACCAGCGGATCGCATCGGCACCGTAGGTCTGCAGTGCGTCAAACGGATCTACCGCATTTCCTTTGGATTTACTCATCTTCTGTCCGTTCTCATCCTGTACCAGACCAAGAACGATAACGTTCTCGTACGGTGCTTTGTTGAACAGCAGAGTGGAAATTGCAAGCAGGGAGTAGAACCATCCACGTGTCTGGTCTACAGCCTCGGAAATAAACTGTGCCGGGAACTGTTTCTCGAAGATTTCTTTGTTCTCGAATGGATAGTGATGCTGTGCGAACGGCATGGATCCGGAATCGAACCAGCAGTCGATAACCTCCGGTACACGGTGCATCTCTTTACCGCATTTCGGGCACTTAATGGTCACTGCGTCGATGTATGGGCGGTGAAGCTCGATGTCATCCGGGCAGTTGTCGGCTTTTTCTTTCAGCTCTTCGATGCTGCCGATGCAGTCCTGATGGCCGCATTCACACTGCCATACCGGAAGCGGAGTTCCCCAGTAACGGTTTCTGGAAAGTCCCCAGTCCTGAACGTTTTCCAGCCAGTCGCCGAAGCGTCCTTTTCCGATGCTCTCCGGAATCCAGTTGATGGTGTTGTTGTTGCGGATCAGATCCTCTTTTACTGCAGTCATGCGGATGAACCAGGTCTCACGTGCGTAGTAGATCAGCGGAGTATCGCATCTCCAGCAGTGTGGGTAGCTGTGCTCAAACAGCGGCGCATCAAACAGAAGATCCTTGTCCTCGAGTGCCTGCAGAACGGCCATATCTGCTTTCTTGCAGAAGGTGCCTGCCCACGGAGTTTCCTCTGTCATCTCACCTTTTTCGTTTACTAACTGTACAAATGGAAGATCGTATCTGTGACCAACTTTGGAGTCGTCCTCACCAAATGCAGGAGCGATATGAACAACACCGGTACCATCGGTCAGTGTTACGTAGGTATCGCAGACTACATAGTATGCTTTTTTGTTTCCGATTCTCTTCTCAGCGTACGGGAACAGCGGCTCGTACTCTTTGAACTCGAGATCTTTGCCCTGATAATGCTCCAGAACCTCGGCGCCTTCTCCAAGAACGGTATCTACCAGAGCGGCTGCCATATAATAGGTATATCCTTTGCTTGTTACTTTTACGTAATCCTCATCCGGGTTGACGCAGAGTGCAACGTTGGACGGAAGGGTCCACGGTGTGGTGGTCCATGCCAGGATGTATGCGTCCTCGCCTTTTACTTTAAAGCGGACAACGGCAGAACGTTCTTTGACATCTTTGTATCCCTGCGCTACTTCGTGGGAAGAAAGCGGGGTACCGCAGCGCGGGCAGTAAGGAACGATTTTGTGTCCTTCGTACAGAAGACCTTTCTTCCAGATCTCTTTTAATGCCCACCACTCGGACTCGATGTAGTCGTTATGATACGTAACGTATGGGTTTTTCATATCAGCCCAGAAGCCAACGGTATGGGAGAAGTCTTCCCACATTCCCTCGTATTTCCATACGCTTTCTTTACACTGCTCGATAAATGGCTCTACGCCGTATTTTTCGATCTGGTCTTTTCCGTCCAGACCGAGCTTTTTCTCAACTTCCAGCTCTACCGGCAGTCCGTGGGTATCCCAGCCTGCTTTTCTCGGTACCTGATAGCCTTTCATAGTACGGTATCTCGGAATCATATCCTTGATAACACGGGTCTCTACGTGGCCGATGTGCGGTTTTCCGTTTGCGGTCGGCGGTCCGTCATAGAATACGTAGGACGGATTTCCTTCACGCACTTTCATACTTTTCTCGAAGATCTGATTGTCTTCCCAGAACTTCTCAACCTGTTTTTCTCTCTCGACAAAGTTCATGTCGGTTGAAACTTTCTTGTACATGCTTGTACCTCCTGAAACTTAAGTTTCTCGTTTGATTTGCTCGCGTAAAATAAGAAAAAGCTCCCGCCCTGTAATAGGACGAAAGCTGTACTTATCGTAACCACCTGTTACATACTATCATATGCATTTCCTGTAACGGGGAACGGCCGGCAACTTCTTACCACTGCTCTCCGGCTTTCTATATTTTATGCGCCGGGTACGCAGATTCAGAACTGCAACTTGGAAGTGATGTTCACCTGCCGCTACTTGTACCGGACTCCCACCATCCCCGGCTCGCTTTCCACAGACCGTTCACGCGCAGACTACTGTCTTCGTCATCGTTTTTCATGCCTTATTATAACTAGGGGCTGTAAGCGTTGTCAAGAGTGGAAAGCATATTTTATCGGTTCTTTTCCGCGATTTTACGGGATTTTCGGGGGTGTGCGTTGCTATTTGGA
>ENA-UOJL01003647-UOJL01003647.1-human-gut-metagenome-genome-assembly--contig:-P47-NODE-3647-length-10540-cov-4.408584_pt1 | contig 10540 bp, 10 predicted proteins | sample MGYA00242347_ERZ723894 | MGnify/ENA metagenome assembly ERZ723894
AGCGAGAATATGGGAGGTACCCTTATGCGGAATGGGCGGACGGGAAAGCGTTTCTTGGCGGCCGTTTCCCTTGTGATTTTGTGCGTTTGTCTTTTGCTCAGCGGCTGCAACGGCGGTGTGCGGATAGAGACTCCGTTGTCGGAAGAATCCTATTCCACCTCGCCTTCGGCTTTGCCGGAAGGCACGCAGCCGACCACCTCCGCCCTGACGGAGCCGTCCAAGGACGGAACGACGGCCGCCGTTTCGACCTCGGAGAAAACGATTCCGACCTTACCCTCCGGCGTCAATACAACGGCACCCATCGTCACGGAAGAAACCGTGGCGCCTCCGGATTTTGTACCCACTACGCCGACCAAGGTTACGCCGCCGCCGGAAGAGCCTGTCATCAGCAAGGCGCTCACACCGCTGCAGCCGGAGGACTACTATGGTTATCAGCTGCTCAAGAAAAGCGGCGACAAGGATATGCTCAATGCCTACAGCGCCATTGCCGAAGCGGTGGGCGCGTATCAGACCCAAGTGGAGCTTTCCGCCAAGGGGATCAAGGTCACGCCGGAGGAATTCGCGCGGGTGTTCTATTATTATGTGGATGACTATCCGCAGCATTTCTGGCGGGAAAAAGGGTATTCTTATTCCTATTATACGTTGCCGGGTAAAAAAGACCGCGTTGTTTCTTCGGTTACGCTGCAATTCAATATAAAAGCTGCCGATATTCCCGCGGCACGCGCCGCCATGGAAAAGAAAACGGCCGCTTTGCTGGACGGCCTGAACGGTAGCATGAGTGAATTTGAACGGGAACGGCTGCTGCACGACCGGTTGGTGAAATCCGTGGAGTACAGCAAAGCGGAAAACCCGTCGGCGTCGGTGTATACGCTGTATGGCGCGCTTGTCAATGGTTCTGCCGTCTGCGAGGGGTATGCGCGTGCGTTCCAATATCTGATGTATCAGGCAGGCATCCCGTGCCTGATGGTGATCGGCAGCAGCCGCGGCGTGCCACACGCGTGGAACATCGTGACCATCGACGGGCAGCCCTATCACATGGATGCTACGTGGAATGATCAAGGGAAAGATACGCAGGGGGAGGATGCCATCCTGTATTTTTATTTCAACATCACCACGGCGCAGATCGAGCAGGATCATGCGATCACCTATGATTTCTTTAACGGTACGGATTACCAGACCAGCTACCCGGTGCCCGATTGTACAGCAACGGCGGCGGAATATCACAATCGGATTGGGGCAAGCATGACGGGCTTTTCGGCGGATATCGTCGCGCAGCAGATCGTGGTCGCGGCCAAGAGCGGCTCGCCGTATGTCAATCTGCGCTCCACGCTGACGCCGGACGATTTCATGGCGGAATACAAGGCGAATTTGAACGTCCTTCGTCAAAAGGTGGCGGCGGACGGCGTGAAGCTGGGGTCATATTCGTGGTATCCCAACACGACGCTGGGCGCGGTGTGTATCCGATATCAATGATTGGAAGCAAAAAAACGGGGAATCCACGCAAATTCCGCCAAAATTTGCGTGGACTTTTTCGGTGTTGTCGTGGCAGGCTACAAACCGGCGGAAAAGCCTTTGCTTTCCGTCGGTTGTATGCTATACTAAAAGAAAAATAGCGGTTATTCTATCTTTGGAGGTTTTATTATGCGCGCTGTTATCACGGTTATCGGTAAGGATATGGTGGGAATCCTCGCCCGCGTGTCCACGCATTGTGCTCAGCACAATATTAACGTTCTGGAGGTTACCCAGTCGATCTTGCAGGATATGTTCGCCATGATTATGATGGTGGAGATCTCGGAAAGCGATGTGCCGTTCACGGCGTTTGCGGATGAACTGGCGGCCCTCGGCGCGAAAATGCATCTGTCCATCCACACCATGCATGAGGACATTTTCAACGCCATGCACACCATTTGACAGAAAGGCTGAATCGACTGTATGCTGAACGCTCACGATATATTGGAAACGATCACCATGATCCAGGATGAAAACCTGGACGTGCGCACGATCACCATGGGAATCTCGCTGCTGGATTGCTGCGACAGCGATATAGACACTGCCTGCGCGCGGGTATACGAAAAGATCACCCGCTGTGCCAAAGATCTGGTGCGCACCGGCGAGCAGATCGAAAAGGAATTCGGTATCCCGATCATCAACAAGCGCATTTCGGTTACCCCGGCGGCGATGGTGCTGGCGGCGTGCCGCAACAAGGACGCGGTCAAGCTGGCGGTGACGCTGGAAAAGGCGGCGCGTACCTGCGGCGTGAATTTTATCGGCGGTTTTTCCGCTTTGGTACAAAAAGGCTTTGCCCCCGGCGACAAGGAACTGATTGAAAGCATCCCCGAAGCGCTGGCGGTCACGGATCATGTATGCTCCTCGGTCAATATCGGTTCCACCAAGGCGGGCATCAATATGGATGCGGTCGCGCTTATGGGCAGCGTAGTGCGCGCGGCTGCCGAGCTGACCGCGGATCGCGACTGTATCGGCTGCGCCAAGCTGGTGGTGTTCTGCAACGCGCCGGAGGACAATCCGTTTATGGCGGGCGCGTTCCACGGCGCGGGTGAACCGGATTGCGTCATCAATGTCGGTGTGTCCGGCCCGGGCGTGGTGCGCGCGGCTCTCGCCAAGGCGGGCGACTGCGATTTGACGGCGGTGGCGGATCTGATCAAGAAAACCGCCTTTAAGATCACCCGGATGGGGCAGCTGGTAGCCTGCGAGGCGTCCCGCCGGCTGAACGTCCCGTTCGGCATCGTGGATCTGTCGCTGGCCCCTACGCCGGCGGTCGGCGATTCGGTCGCGCATATTTTGGAGGAAATGGGCTTGGAGTGCTGCGGCGCGCACGGCACGACGGCAGCGCTCGCCCTGCTCAACGACGCGGTGAAAAAGGGCGGCGTCATGGCGTCGTCCCATGTCGGCGGCTTGTCCGGCGCGTTTATTCCGGTGACGGAGGATGCGGGCATGATCGACGCCGCCTGCTGCGGCTGCCTGCGGCTGGAAAAGCTGGAGGCGATGACAGCGGTTTGCTCGGTGGGCTTGGATATGATCAATGTGCCGGGGGATACGCCGGCGGAGGTGATCTCGGCGATCATCGCAGACGAAGCCGCGATCGGCATGGTCAACTCCAAGACCACGGCGGTGCGCCTCATCCCGGCGATCGGCAAGAACGTCGGAGACGAGCTATCCTTCGGCGGTTTGCTGGGCGGCGGCCCGGTCATGCCGCTCAATACCTACTCGCCCGCCCGATTCATTCGGCGGGGCGGGCGGATCCCCGCGCCGATGCAGAGCTTGAAAAACTAAGAGAAAATACCAAAATTTAGTGTATTCGACGTAAAATCGAATTCACAATTGGGCATATTGGCTTTGCATACGCCACAATCCAGCGTCAACCTGAACGGAAACTGGTTTCGGCGGTGGATTCGATTTGGAAGAATACACATTGTTTTTCCGGCGATTCGGGTATATACTGGAGAGCAGGGAACTTTGAAAATGATCGCAGGGGGTGTCGGCTCGACCGGCATCCCCGTCGTTACGTAATTTTGCTGTCTCTGGGACGGAAACTATATTGGGGGAAAGGGAGGCTGGTGCTCTGATGGAGGATATGATCAAGCGCATCGTCGATATGGATAAAAAGGCGCGGGATATCACGGCCGCAGCCCGGCAGGAAAAGATCGATTGCGAAAAGGAGATCGCGCAAAAGGCCAAAGCGCTGCGTGCGGAGTATCTGGATCGTGCGCGCCGCCGTATTCAGATCAACGCCGAAACCGAACGCACGCTGGCGCAGCAGGCGTGGAAAAAGCAGCAGGCGCGGTATACGGCGCAAACCGAGCGGCTGGAATCCCGGTTCGCGGAGAATAAGGACGCGTGGGTGGACGCTATTGTTGCGCGCGCACTGGCACGCAACGGCTGAGCCGTGTGCTGAAACTTCTGATCGGAAAGGCATGGTGTTCGAGATGTTTGCTTCCCCGGCGTCTGCCAACGTGATTCTTGCCAAGGCTCGCGCCATGTACGGCAGCCATCTGAAGGCGCAGAATTATTTGGATCTTCTGGGCTGCCACAGCGTCAGCGAGGTGGCTTCGTACCTGAAAAACAATACCGCTTACGCCACGGTGCTGGCGGATATCAATGAATCGACGATTCATCGCGGCTATCTGGAAACCCTGCTGCGCCGCAAGCAGTTTGAGGATTATGCTTCGCTGAGCCGTTACGATATGACGGTGGGAATGCATTTGTCCCGCTATCTGATCCAGCGCGGGGAGATCGAGCAGATCATGAACTGTCTTCAGCTGATGAGCGCGGGGCGCACGGAGGAATTCTTCTTCGCCATGCCGCAGTTTTTTGCCAGTCATACGGCGCTGGATTTGGTGGCCATGAGCCGTGCCAAATCGTTTGAGGGATTGACCGAGACGCTGGCAAACACGCCGTATCAGGCGATTTTGCAGCAATTTGCACCGCTGGAGGACGGACTGATCCGCGTTACGGAAATTGAAAACGCGCTGTATGCGCGTTTGATCCGCACGCTGTTTGCCATTATCGACCAGACGGGCGGCGAGCTGCACGAACAGCTGATCAGCTTATGCGGCGCGCAGGTGGACGCGCAGAACGTGACGCGTATCCTGCGAATGAAACGGTATTTTCACGCATCGCCGGATATCATCCGCGCCAATCTGCTGCCCGGCGGGCGGGCGATCCCGCCGAAGCTCATGGAAAAGATGCTGCAGGCGGCTTCACCGGATGAGGTGATGGCGATTTTCCGTACGACCGCTGTGGGGCGCCGCATCCCCGAAGCGCAGAAGGATCTGGTGCATGACCTGCACCTGCGCGCGCCGTATTTTACCGCACGTCATCACATTCATTATTCCATCCATCCGATGGTAGTGATGATTTCCTATATTATTTTGTCCGACGTGGAGTTGGACGATATCACCAATATCATTGAGGGCATCCGCTATGGATTGCCTGTCGAGGAGATCAAGCCGATGCTTGTCCTCGTGGATCATTAAAGGAGGTGAATGGTTTTGGCTGTTGCAAAAATGAAGCTGGTCAGCATGATTGGGCAAATGAGCAGTCTGGACAGCGTTGTGCTCGCCTGCGGGCGCAGCGGCACGTTTCAGCCGGACGACGCGATGACGTTTTTTTCGGATACGTCGAATTTCACATCGATTAAGGAGGATAATCCTTATACCGAGGTGCTGGGACGGTTGGAAACGGTCGTCGGGCGCGTCGGCGGTAAGCTGACACTGACCGATATGCCCAGCGATCAGCCGGACGATGAACTGTTCGCTTATGTCAATGCATTTAGCGCCCGCGTCAGCGATCTGACCAAGCAGCGGGCGGCGCTGTCTACGCAGCTGGAATCACTCAATAAGGATATCGAACAGTTCAGCCATTTCAAGGGACTGAACATGGATCTGGACGCGATTCTGCACTGCGAGACCATCAAGGTGCGGTTCGGCCGGCTGCCCAAGGACAGCTTTGATAAGCTGAAAGCCTATAACGAGAATCCGTATGTGCTGTTTTTCCCCGGCGCCAGCGACAGCGAGTATTATTGGGGCGTTTACTTTGCGCCGTTCGATTTTGCGCCGGATGTCGACCGGATTTTTTCCAGCCTGTATTTTGAGCGTATGCGGATTCCGGAGGCGGTCGGCACGCCGGAGGAGATCGTTGAAAAGCTGAAAGCGGAGCAGGCCGAGACCGCATCCGCTCTGGACGCGGTGTGCCAGCAGCTTGCCGCTGTCTGGGCGGAGGAGCAGGCGCCCTGCAATCAGGTGTATTCCCGCTTGAAGCAGCGCAGCTATTATTTCGGCGTGCGGCGGTATGCGGCGCGCTATAACGACCAGTTCATTCTGGCGGGCTGGATTCCCGCGCGTGCGGAAAAAGGCTTCCGTGCGGCGCTGGACGCGGTAGACGGGATCGAATATACGATCGAGCGCGCCGACCGGGATACGCACCATACCCCGCCGGTACAGCTGCGCAACGCCAAACCGTTCCGTCCGTTTGAATATTTCGTGGATATGTACGGCCTGCCGCGGTATAACGAGATCGACCCGACCGCGTTTGTTGCGATCACCTACACGCTGCTGTTCGGCATCATGTTCGGCGATCTGGGGCAGGGGCTGTGCGTGGCGCTCGTCGGCTGGCTGATGTGGAAATACAAGCACATGGACATCGGGCGTATTCTGGTGCCCTGCGGCATTTCGTCGGCGGTGTTCGGCGTGGTGTTCGGCTCGGTGTTCGGTTTCGAGCATTGGCTCGACCCCTTCTACCGCACCGTATTCGGCTTGCAGAAAAAGCCCATCGAGGTCATGGAATCTGCGACGACCATCATCCTGTTCGCCGTCGGTATCGGCTTGGTGCTGATTGTTCTGGCGATGCTGCTCAACATCTATTCCAGCCTCAAGCGCCGCGATTATGAGAGCGGTCTGTTCGGGCCGAACGGCGTGGCCGGGCTTGTGTTTTATTGTTCCCTGATTGCCGGCTTCGGCGGCTCGCTGCTGGGTTGGAAGCTGCTCAGCCCGCTGTATGTCGTGGCGCTGATCATCGTGCCGCTGCTGCTGATGTTCCTGCGCGAGCCGTTGGGCGCGCTGGTAGCGGGCGAAGAGAATTGGAAGCCGGAAAAATGGGGCGAATATTGCGTCCAGAACTTTTTCGAGCTGTTTGAAGTGATGCTGTCCTATGTGTCCAACACGATGTCCTTCCTGCGCGTCGGCGCGTTTGTGCTGGTACACGCCGGTATGATGATGGCCGTGTTCGCGCTGGCGGAGCTGTTCGGCCCCTTCGGGTTTACGGTGACGGTGATTGTCGGCAACGGACTGGTCATGGTCATGGAGGCGCTGCTGGTGGCGATACAGGTCATGCGTCTGGAGTTTTACGAGATGTTCAGCCGGTATTACAACGGCGACGGACGGGCGTTCCGGCCGCTGTCGCTGTCGGCGGACAAATAACGGTTTCCGGCCTGCTTTCAGGCAGCACGAATAGAATTTTTGATTTAAAAATGGTTGGAGGAAATGAGTATGGATCTGTTGTATTTTTTGTTGCCCGCCGCGATGTTGGTCGCTTCGGTCGTGACCTCGATTGTTCTGGTAAAATTGGGTAAGCCCGCCAAACGGGCCATGGCGATTCACTTTTTGTCCCTGATCGCGATCGTAACCGTCTGCTGCGCACTGCCGATGGTGGGCGCTGCGGCGGCGGAACCGGACACCTCGGTCAGCGAAACCGAGCAGGAATCGGCGCCCGCCGGTATGGCGGACGGCTTGAAATATATCGGCGCGGCGCTGGCGGTCGGTCTGGCCGGCATCGGCGGCGGTATCGCGGTTGCAGCCGGCGCTCCGGCGGCAATCGGCGCGACGGCGGAGGATCCGAAATCGTTCGGTAAGTCCATTATCTTCGTGGCGCTCGGTGAAGGCTTCGGTCTGTACGGTCTGCTGATCGCGATCATGATCCTGATTCTTTAAAAGAGAGGCGAGGGGCGGTTATGCGCTTTTATCTCATCAGCGACAACATGGATACCCGTGTGGGGATGCGGCTGGCCGGCATCGACGGCGTCGTGGTTCATGAAGCGGCCGAGGTCAACAAAGCGCTGGCCGATGCGATGGCAATGGAGGATGTCGGCGTGATTCTCATGACCGAGCATCTGGTGCAGCTGTGCAGCGACCTGGTGGACGATCTGAAGCTGAATCGTTCCCGCCCCCTGATCGTGGAAATCCCCGACCGGCACGGCAACGGCCGCGCGAAGGATTCCATTACCCGCTATGTGCGCGAGGCGATCGGCATCAAGATCTGAGCCAGCCCTATCAGACTTCCAGGAAAGGAATGATCCATTATGGCGAACAGCGACGAAAAAGTCAGCAAGTTTGTGCAGGCGATCACCGCCTATGCCGAGGAGCAGCGGCAGAAAATCCACCAGGAGGTGGAGGATTTCAAAGCGGAACGTCTGCGGCAGGCGGAGCAGGAAGTGCTCAGCCACGCGTATCAGCTGATTCAGAAGGAACGCGCCGAGCTGCGCAATCAGATGAGCCGTGAGATGTCCCGTCGCGACCTGGAGGCGCGCAAGGCGCTGCTGAGCAGGCGAAAAGAGATGACCGAGACCGTGTTTGCGCAGGCGCGTGAGCGGCTGCTCGCCTATACCGCTACGCCCGCGTACGCCGAGTGGCTGCGGGAATCCATGACGGCGCTTGCGGCGCAGATGCCTGCCGAGGGCACCGTGTATGAGCTGTGTGCGCGGGATGCGGCGCAGATGGAAGCGTTTTGCCCTGCCGGCAGTTCGCTGAAAACAGCGGAGGACATTCAGCTGGGCGGTATCCGCGCGGTCAACGCCGCGGCCGGTCTGCTGGCGGACGATACGCTGGATACGCGGCTGGATACGCAGCGCGAATGGTTTACCGGTGAATCCGGCCTGACCATCGCATAATCTGCCGGCGGCTTTTGTACATTAAACCGGAAAGGGCATGGTACCTAGCATGAACAATTGCATTTACGGCATCAACGGCCCGGTCGTGACGCTGCGCGGGAACACCGGTCTGTCTATGATGGAAATGGTTTTGGTGGGCAACGAAAAGCTGGTCGGCGAGGTCATCGGCATCAACGATACGCAGACCACCATTCAGGTATATGAAAACACCACCGGGCTGCGTCCCGGCGAGCCGGTTTTTGCGACCGGCGGCCCGTTGTGCGCAACGCTCGGCCCGGGTATTTTGGATAATATTTTCGACGGTATCGAACGCCCGCTGAAGGCTATCGAACAGCAGTCGGGCGATTTCATCAGCCGCGGACTCAGCGTGTCGGCGCTGGACGAGGAACGGCTGTGGGACGTGACGGTGACGGTCGCCGTAGGTGACCGCCTGTCCGGCGGGCAGATTTATGCCACCTGCCCCGAAACCGCGATTATTACGCATAAATGCATGGTGCCGCCTGCGCTGTCCGGTGTGGTGACCGCGGTGCAGCCGAGCGGACAGTACCATTTGCGGGATACGGTCGTGACGCTGACGGATGACGCGGGGCGCGAGCATGCGCTGACGCTTTGCCAGCAGTGGCCGATCCGTACGCCGCGTCCGGTGGCGGAACGCCTGTACGCCGATACGCCGCTGATCACCGGTCAGCGCGTCATCGACACGCTGTTTCCGCTTGCCAAGGGCGGCACGGCGGCGATCCCCGGCGGCTTCGGCACCGGCAAGACCATGACGCAGCACCAGCTGGCAAAATGGTGCGATGCGGACATCATTGTTTACGTCGGCTGCGGCGAGCGCGGCAACGAAATGTCGCAGGTGCTGGAGGAATTTTCCGGTCTGATCGACCCGAAATCCGGCCGTCCCATGACCGACCGCACCACGCTGATCGCCAACACCTCCAACATGCCGGTGGCCGCCCGTGAGGCGTCGGTGTACACCGGCATGACCATCGCCGAGTACTACCGGGACATGGGCTACCACGTGGCCCTCATGGCCGACTCCACCTCCCGCTGGGCGGAGGCCCTGCGCGAAATTTCCGGCCGTCTGGAGGAAATGCCCGCCGAAGAGGGCTTCCCGGCCTATCTGCCGTCCCGCCTGTCGCAGTTCTATGAGCGGGCCTGCATGGCGAAAACGCTGTGCGGCGAGCCGGGCAGCGTCACGATTATCGGCGCGGTATCGCCGCAGGGCAGCGATTTCTCCGAGCCGGTCACTCAGAATACCAAACGCTTTACCCGCTGTTTCTGGGCGCTGGATAAAGCGCTGGCCTATGCGCGGCATTATCCCGCCATCAACTGGACGTCCAGCTACAGCGAGTATCTGGGCGATCTCAGCGCCTGGTACGCCAAAAACGTGGGCGAGGATTTTCTTGCCTGCCGCACCCAGATTGCGCAGCTGCTGCAAGAGGAAAATAAGCTCATGGAGATCGTGAAGCTGATCGGTGCGGACGTGCTGCCGGACGATCAGAAGCTGGTGATCGAGACCGCCCGCGTGATCCGCGTCGGCTTTTTGCAGCAAAACGCCTATCACAAGGACGATACTTATGTGCCGCTTGAAAAGCAGCTGAAAATGATGCGGGTGCTGCTGCATCTGCACCGCAGTGCGCAGGCGCTGGTCGCGGCGTCGGTGCCGCTGAACCGGATTCTGGAGCTGGGGCTGTTTGATAAGGTCGTGCGTATCAAATACGATGTGCCAAACGACAATCTGGCCATGCTGGACGAGTATTTTGCCGAGATTGACCGCACGCTGGCGACGCTTGTCACCGCCTGAGTTCGGCTTGGAAGGAGACGACCCGCTATGGTAATTGAATATATCGGCGTCAAGGAAATCAACGGCTCTTTGATCGTGCTGGATGGCGTCAAGGATGCGTTTTTTGAGGAGACCGTCACCATCCGTCTGGACGACGGCACCGAACGCGCCGGCCGTATCGTGCAGCAGGAGGGCGACCGGGCCGTGATTCAGGTGTTTGAAGGCACCAACGGGATCGCGCTGGGCAACACCCGCACGCGGCTGCAGGGACATCCCGTGGAGATGCCGCTGTCGCCGGAGCTGCTGGGACGTATTTTTGACGGCGCCGGGCGTCCCGCGGACGGGCTGGGCGATAT
>ENA-UOJL01003651-UOJL01003651.1-human-gut-metagenome-genome-assembly--contig:-P47-NODE-3651-length-10528-cov-5.145422_pt1 | contig 10528 bp, 7 predicted proteins | sample MGYA00242347_ERZ723894 | MGnify/ENA metagenome assembly ERZ723894
GCTCCCGCGCCGCTGCCGTGGGCGAACCGCGCCGAGCGCCGCGTCAAATGCGCCAACCGCGCGCGGCTGATGCGCGCCGTCAGCGCGGCGCTGATGGAGTGCGGCGCGGACTTCACCGACGGCCTGACGCTCAGCTCCGCGCACTGCGCCGCGAGGATAAGACCCAGCGCGCGCTCATCCGAGCTGCTCATAGAGGCCGCCGCCGAGGACGCAGAGTTCGCCGAGGCGCTCACCGAGGAGCTGACCAGGCTGGCCGGAGCACTGGATACCGGCTAGGGCAGAGACTAAAAACCGCCCGGACACGTTGTCCGGGCGGCTTTACATATAGATTCTTTACTTCACGTTCTCCACGAAGCGCATGAGCATCGCGGCGCACTGGGCGCGGGTGGCGGTGCCCTGCGGGACGAGGGTCGTATCGGTCACGCCGGTTATAATGCCGTGCTCGACCGCCCAGGCCATCGCCGTGGCCGCATAGTCGCTGACGCTATCGGCGTCAGTGAACGCGCTCAGCGAGTAGTCGCTCGCAGGCTCGCCGGCGTAGCGCCAGAGCATGGTCGCGAGCTGCTCGCGGGTGACATAGCCGTTGGCGTTCTCGCCGTCGGAAACGCCGCTGGCCATCGCCCACTCGCGGGCGGTCTCGACCCAGTTTGCGCCGGTGACGGTCTCGCCGTCGATGCGGGCGAGGATAGCCCACACCATCGCGCGGGTCATGTTCGCGTTCGGCTCGAACGTTGTGTCGGACGTGCCGTCCATCAGGCCGTTTGCGTAGACGTATTCCACGTAGTCATAGAACCAGTCGCCCTCGGCCACGTCGGTGAAGGGCAGACCGCTCGCCGGGCGGAACGTGACCTCGATGGTCACCGCGCCCTCGGGCTGGGTGAAGCTGTAGCTGCCGTCCGGGTTGTGGGTGACTTCCACGGGGTTGCCGTCCTTGTCCGTGACTATTATCTCGTCCACCTCGTAGCCCTCGTCAGGCTCCGGGTTGACGGTCACGGTGTCGCCCGCCTCGGGGCGAGACGGCGAAGTCGTCACACCGCCGTTCTCCGGCTCGTCTATGATGGGCCGGTACGTCGGGTCGCCGGGGGTGACGATGTAGTCCCACTCCGCCGTCAGGGTGACGTCGTTGGCCGGCATGGTGAACGTGACGTTCTCCACGCTCTCGTCGGTGAGGTCGACGCCCTCGGCCGTCCATCCGGCGAAGCTATAGCCCACGCGCTCACCGGCGCTGGCGGTGACGCTTGCGCCCGCAAGATAGCTCCCCTCGCCGGTCTCGCCGGCGTAGCTGCCGTTGACCGTGACCGTGTAGGTGACGGCAGTTTCCTTGTTGTCTCGGAGCACAGGCCGCTCAAAGCCGCCCATGTCGGCAATAGTCCAGGTGTTGGTGAAGTTCCAACCGGTGAAGAATCTGTCAGTGTCGGCGAACTGCTCTTTGGTCAGCGGGAAAGCGCCAGCGTTACTATCTTCATCCTCATTGGTGCCGATACCGTCCAGGCCGTCCTGCTCGAGGTAATAGCAGCCGGTGACGTCGCCAGAGTCTTTGTACCCCGCGACGCCGCCAACGGAGGCGTCTTCTGTGTTTTCGCCGCTCACTGTTCCGATGCTGTAGCAGTTGCTGACTGTGCCTTTGCGTACGTTTCCTACTACGCCGCCGGCAACGGCCGGGGGATAAGCCCAATCCGCACCGGCTTCGGAGTTGCCCTGGACGCTGACGTCTCCGGTGTTGTAGCAGTCGGTCACCTCGCCACCAGATGAGTTGTACCCCGCGACGCCGCCGGCCATGACCGGAGGCAATTCGTAACCCACACTATCTCCGGAACTATCTCCGGATCTTGCTTTGGCGCTGACGTCTCCGGTGTTGTAGCAGTTGCTGACCTTGTCTCCGCTGTTCCCCACGACGCCGCCAACAGCGGCGTATGTCACATCTTTGGTGCCGACATCTCCGGTATTGTTGCAGTTGCTGACTGTGCCATCGTTGTACCCTACAGCGCCGCCGGCATAGACATCCTCCACATTTTCGGTAGTGACGTCTCCGGTGTTGTAGCTGCTAATAACGCTCTCACTCCTGTTTTCACCCACAACACCGCCAAGTTTTACATATACCGCGTTTTCGGCACTGACAGCGCCAGTGTTGTAGCAGCTGCTTACAGCAGTGTCCTCGGAACTCTGACCCACGAGACCGCCGAGGTTGGCTTCTTCCACATTTTGGACGCTGACAGCACCGGTGTTGTAGCAGCCGCTTAACGTGGTGTTTATGCTCTGACCCATAATGCCTCCGGCATATGCCTTTTCCGCATCTTGGACACTGACAGCTCCGGTGTTGCAGCAGCCGCTTAACGTGGTGTTTATGCTCTGACCCATAAGGCCTCCGGCATAGGCCTTTTCCGCATCTTGGACACTGACAGCTCCGGTGTTGCAGCAGTTTCTGATTATCGTGCTGGATCCGCTATAACCCACGATGCCGCCGATATTGACAATATCAGACTCACTGGCACCAACTACGCTGACATCTCCGTAATTCTCACAGCCGCTTATTGTGGCTCCACCGCAACTGCCTACGATACCTTCAACGCTTAAACCACTTGAACCGTTGTATGTGACATTGATTGTCACATTGCTGATGCAGTCAATGATTCCCGTCTTGGAATCATCGCTGTCTGTGAGGACGCTCATTTCGCTAACCTCGGTGCCCTCGACGCGGCCGGCTATGCCGCCTACGCACGAAGTTGAACCGCTTATGGTTATTTTGCCTTCAACGGTCAAACCCTTTATCATGCCGCCTCTACCGACATAGCCGAACAGGCCTGCGTATACGCTGTCGCCGTTGTTTATGTACAGCCCGCTTATCGTGTGTCCATCGCCGTCAAAGGTGCCGGTGAAGGCACGATTCTTACTGCCGCCAATCGGCTCCCACTGGTTATCCTCGCTGCCGTCAAGGTTGATGTCGGCGGTGAGCTTATAGTGCGCGATGTTATACTTGCTGTCACCTTCGGCGTTTATCATGTCGCGGTAGAACTCAAGCATCTCCAGGTCGGGGATGATATACGGGTCACTTTCCGTGCCGGAGCCTTCGGCTGTCTCCAGGTTGTACCTGAGCATAGGCCGTGCAAACCCGCCCTCACTCGGGGTGTCGATAATCCAGGTGTTGATGAAGTCTAAGCCGGTTTCGTCGTATGTTTCTGGGTCGCCAAAGGCACTTTCTGACAACGGAGTAGCTCCTGTTTGGGTGTTTCCGCCATTGCCGATTCCTTTCAGTTCGCCCTGCTCGAGGTAAAAGCAGCCGGTGACTTCGTAGTTGTTTACTACTACGATACTTCCCACAATGCCGCCAATATTACTGTCTTCTGTGTTTTCAGCGCTGAGAATGCCGGTGTTGTAGCTGTTCTCGACGCTGCCGCTTTCGATTACCCCCACGACGCCGCCAACGTTGCCGCTGCCGTCGTCGATGACGGTGCCGTCGTCTATTTTGGCGACGGCGCTGACTGTGCCGGTGTTATAGCAATTCTTGACTGTGGCGGTATTGCCATTGACGCTGCTGTTGTTATGCCCCACGACGCCGCCGACATCGCCGCTGCCTCTGACGGTGCCGGCGTTGTAGCAGTTCTCGACGATGCATCTGGCGCCGCCGCTTTCGGCAGCATTCTTCGCTGTGACGCCGCCTGTGCAGTCGCCGCCGGTGACGGTGCCGGCGTTGTAGCTGTCACGGATGACGCCGTAGTTGTCCCCCACGACGCCCCCGCTTCCGGCTCCTGCCGCTGGGTTGTTTGATGCGACGAAGCCGCTGTTGCGGCAGTTGAGCACCTGCGCGCCGCCGTTGTTGCGCCCCACGATGCCGCCTCTCCAAATGTTTGTTTGAACCGTGCCGGCGTTCTCGCAGTTGCTGACAGTGCAACCCGAAGCCTGCCCAACTACGCCGCCCATTCCCATGCTGTTGTTATTTTTGTTGTAGGTGACGTTGATAGTGCCGGTGTAGCGGCAGTTTTCGACGGTGCTTCCGACCTCGGCACTCGCCACGACGCCGCCAACTGTACTTTGGGTGTCGCCAATGATATTCACGCCGCTGGTGCAGTTGCTGATTGTGCCGCCGTTGCATTTTCCCGCGACGCCGCCAACAGAGTTGCCGATATTCTCGGGGTAGATATCCCCTTTCACAGTAAGGTTCTTTATCGTGCCGCCTGAACCCAGCAATGAGAACAAGCCCGAACCTTGGCTAGTAGGATCTGGGTTTTCAACTATGTACAGCCCGCTTATCGTATGCCCGGCTCCGTCAAAGGTGCCGGTGAAGGTTTTAATTGGCGTCCACTGGTTACCCTTGCCGCCGAGGTCGATGTCGTCGGTGAGAATATAGTTGCCGTCAAGCGGGTATTTTTCATCAACACCTATCTTCGCAAGCTCCTCCGGTGTATCAATCTCTATGACATCGCCCGAACCAGCTGCGGCTGCGCCGATGCACAGCAGAGCCGCGCACAGCACAAGAGCCAACAGCACACTTGTAAATTTCCTCATAAACTATCCTCCTCCAAGGGACATCGCTGCGGTATTTACCCGCAGCGAAAGGGCATATGCCCTTTTACGTTTTACGCCTGTACTGTTCATTATGACACACTGTTGCCCGTAATGCAAGACATGTTCGGCGGCGAAACGTAGCGTTTTTGCAAAACGCCCGGGCGGCGGGCGCACACTCACTTGACAAGGCCGCGCTTGTGGGGGATAATCTGCGTATGAGAGAATTGACGGTAAAAAAGAATGACGCCAACCAGCGCCTTGACCGCTTTGTGTCCAAGGCCGTCCCCCTGCTGCCGGAGAGCCTTTTGCAGAAGTACATACGGCTCAAGCGCATCAAGCTCAACGGCAAGGGCGCCAAGCGCGACACGCGCGTGCAGGTCGGCGACGTGCTGAGCCTGTATATAAACGACGAGTTCTTTGAAGCCCCGCGCGAGGAGAACTCATATCTCAAGGTCGGCTCGCCCAAGCTTGACATAGTGTACGAGGACGAGAACATCATCCTGTGCGACAAGAAGCCCGGCGTGCTGTGCCACAGCGCCGGGCAGTGGGACTACAACACGCTTATCGCCCACATCCAGGCCTACGCCTATCAGAAGGGCGAGTGGCGGCCGCGCGAGGAGAACGCCTTCGCCCCCGCGCTGTGCAACCGCATAGACCGCAACACCGGCGGCATAGTCATCGCCGCCAAGAACGCCGAGGCTCTGCGCGTGATGAACGAGAAGATAGCCGCGCGGGAAATTGAAAAGTATTACCTCTGCGTCGTGGTCGGCAGACCCCGCCCCGCCGAGGGCAGGCTGGAGGACTTCATCTTCAAGGACGCGGCGAAAAACCGCGTGTACGTGCGCAGCAAGCCCGAGCCGGGCGCGCGCACGGCGGTGACGTACTACAAAACTCTCGCCAGCCGCGGCGGGCTGTCCCTGGTGGAGTGCCGCCTCGGCACCGGCCGCACGCACCAGATACGCGCGCAGATGGCTCACGCCGGCACGCCGCTGCTGGGCGACGGCAAATACGGCGACGGCAAGCGCAACCGCGCCCTGGACGAGAGCGGGCAGTTATTGTACTCCTACCGCGTGGATTTCGACTTTAAAACCGACGCGGGTGAGTTAAATTATCTCAAGGGAGCCAGCTTCAAGGTCGAAAAAGTCGGCTTTGTCGATAAATATTTCCCGGGCGCGAAATTTTGATTGACAAAGCCGCGCAATGTATGTATTATTCAGTTGTAATCTGTCAGAGAGCCCCCTCTCAGGCGGCAGGGTTATTATGTGTTAGGAGCCGTAATCATCCGTGCCATCTGAGAGGGGGTTTTCCCGATATTTGATGCTTTCCGTCAGGTATGCAGATTATAAAAAGCTATAAAAAAACTCAGGTGTCCGCCGCCGGAACGGCAGCGGAAGCACGGCGGAAAATATGCCGCCCAGCCGCCGCGCCCCGTCTTCGGAGCGGACGCCAACATTCAGGTAGCCACCGTCGGGGCGGTAGCGGATGGATGGGCGAGCAGATTTTTCGTATGGGGAAGTGCGTGACGCGCAGAAATACTTTGTGTATTTCAAGCGGCGCTCACGAAGCCATACGGAAAATATGCCGTCCAGCCGCCGCGCTCCGCCCCGACGGGGGATACCAAAACCAAAGAGGGGGAGGATAATGTCCAAAGAACTCATACGGCTGGTAAATTGCCGGATGGATTTTGACGGTGAGACCGTCCTCGATTCGATCAACATCTACTTCAACGACAGCGAATTCCTCACACTGCTCGGCCCCTCGGGCTGCGGCAAGACGACCACTCTGCGTATCATCGGCGGCTTCCTGCAGCCGACCAGCGGCGACGTGTTCTTCGACGGTGTGAGGATTAATGATGTCCCGCCGCACAAGCGCAGGGTAAACACGGTGTTCCAGAAGTACGCGCTCTTTCCCCACCTGAACGTGTATGAGAACATCGCCTTCGGCCTGCGCATCGCCAAGGTGCCCAACAAGGAGATAGACGAGCGCGTCACCGAGATGCTGGAGATCGTCTCCCTCAAGGGCTTTGAAAAGCGAAAACCCGACCAGCTCTCCGGCGGCCAGCAGCAGCGCGTGGCCATCGCCCGCGCGCTTGTGAACCGCCCCAAAGTCCTGCTGCTGGACGAGCCGCTCGGCGCGCTCGATCTGCGCCTGCGCAAGGACATGCAGAACGAGCTCAAACGCATACAGCAGCAGCTGGGCATCACGTTTATATATGTAACGCACGACCAGGAGGAGGCGCTCGCCATGAGCGACACCGTGGTCGTAATGGACAAAGGCCGCATACAGCAGATAGGCACCCCCGAGGATATTTATAACGAGCCGAAGAACGCCTTCGTCGCGGACTTCATCGGCGAGAGCAACATACTCGACGGCATCATGCGCTCCGACTACGTGGTCGAGTTCTTCGGCCGCAAGTTCCGCTGCCTGGACAAGGGCTTCGCGCCCAACGAGCCGGTCGACGTGGTCATCCGACCCGAGGACGTGGACATCGTCCCCGCCGACAGCGGCCACCTGTGCGGCACGGTCACCAGCGTGACCTTCAAGGGCGTGCACTACGACACCATCGTCGACTTCAAGGGCTTCAAATGGCTGATACAGACCACCGAGCTGCACAAGCCCGGCGAGTACATCGGCATCCGGCTGACGCCCGACGACATACACGTCATGCGCAAGAGCGAGTATTCCGGCATGTTCGGCGACTACAGCTCCTACAGCGCGGAGTACGACGAGATAAACGACCCCGAGGCGGTCATCGGAGGGGAGGAAACTCCCGAGGAGGCGCTGAACAATGAGGAGTAAAGCGCTGGCCGCCCCCTACATGGCGTGGATGGCGATTTTCACCATCGTCCCCCTGGCCGTCGTGGCCTACTACGCGTTCACCAACAACGCCGGCGAGTTCACGCTGGACAACCTGGCCAACGCCGCCACGTACTGGCCGACCTTTCTCCGCAGCGTTTGGTACGCGCTGGCCGCGTGCGTGATATGCCTGATAATCGGCTATCCCGTGGCCTATGTCATCGCCCAGACCGGCGCCAGGACGCAGCGCGTGCTGTATCTGCTGGTCACTCTGCCCATGTGCATGAGCTTTCTGCTCCGCACCCTCGCCTGGGTCGCACTCCTGCGCGACACCGGCATCATCAACAGCTTCCTGGGCAGCGTCTTCGGCATCGACCCCCTGCCCCTGATACGCAACGGCGGCAGCGTTATAATGGGCATGGTGTATAACTACCTACCCTACATGATAATGCCGCTCTACACCGTCATCGTGAAGCTCGACCCCCGGCTCATCGAGGCCGCGCAGGACCTCGGCTGCGACAACGTCCAGGTGTTCCGCCGCGTGATACTCCCGCTGAGCCTGCCCGGCATCGTGTCGGGGATCACGATGGTGTTCGTCCCCGCGGTCAGCACCTTCTACATCTCGCAGAAGCTCGGCTCCACCAGCGACGTGCTTATCGGCGACATCATAGAGCGCCAGTTCAAGAGCGCGCAGAACCCCTATCTGGGCGCGGCGATGAGCCTGATACTCATGATCCTGGTGTTCATCTCCATCGGCCTGATGAACAAGTTCACCGGCGACGAGGAGGTGACGACCATATGAAGCGTCTCGGCAAGGTCTGGACACTCATAGTCTACATCTTCCTCTACCTGCCCATGATAGTCCTTTTCATCGGCTCGTTCAACGACGGCAAGGACCTGAGCGAATTTGAGGGCTTCACGCTGAACAACTACGTAAATCTGTTCCGCGACAGCGACCTGTTGGGTCTGCTGGCCAACAGCGTCATTCTGGCCGTCAGCTCCGCAGTGCTGGCCACGGTGCTCGGCACGATGGCTGCGCTGGGCATACAGGCCATGCGCGGCAGGATCCGCCGCCTGGTGATGACCGTGACGAACATACCTCTGGTCAACCCCGAGATCGTCACCGGCGTCAGCCTCTCGCTGCTGTTCGTCTTTGTGGGACGCAGCATGCTGCACACGGAAAACGTGCTGGGCTTCACCACGCTGCTCATAGCGCACGTGACCTTCAATCTCCCTTATGTTATACTCTCCGTCATGCCCAAGCTGAGGCAGATGGACAACCAGCTGATGGACGCGGCTCAGGACTTGGGCTGCACGCCGGCTCAGGGCTTCTTCAAGGTCGTACTGCCCGAGCTGTGGCCGGGAATCATCTCCGGCGCCATCATGGCCTTCACGATGAGTCTTGACGACTTCGTGATTTCCTACTTCGTCTACGGGCCGAGGTTCGCCACGCTGCCCGTGGATATATACACCAACACGCGCAAGCAGATGCCTCCCAAGTACTACGCCATGTTCACGCTCATGTTCTTCGTCATATTCGTAGTGATGGCGCTCATGAACATCATGCAGGCGCGGGACGAAAAGAAGCAGAAGCAGCGCGCAAAAAACGTGTAAGCACAACCTAAAAAAAAGACACAATAGGCCGGTTCCGGTCTGAAATCGAAAGGGGAAATTGAATTGAAAAAGGTTGTATCCATTGTACTTGTCCTCGTCCTGGTCTTCTCTCTGGCCACTCTCAGCGGCTGCGGAAGTGAAGATCAGGTCGTACTGAACGTCTACAACTGGGGCATGAACATCGCCGAGGGCGAAGACGGCTATATCGACGTCATCGCCGAGTTCGAGGAGAAGTATCCCGACATCGACGTAAACTACACCACCTATGAGGACAACGAGAGCCTCTACACCCGACTGAAGAACGGCGGCGCTACCTATGACGTCATTATCCCCTCTGACTACATGATAGCCCGCATGATAGAGGAGGACATGCTCCTCCCGCTCAACTTTGAGAACATCCCCAACTACGAGCTGGTCGACGACAGCTTCAAGAACCAGGCCTACGACCCGAACAACGAGTACTCCGTCCCCTACACCTGGGGCACCGTGGGCGTCATCTACAACACCAAGTACGTCGACGAGGCCGACGTCGGAGGCTGGGATCTGCTCTGGAACGAGAAGTATGCCGACCACATAGTCATGTTCTCCAACCCGCGCGACTCCTTCGCCATCGCTGAGGCCATGCTCGGCTACAGCCTCAACACTGAGGATCCCGAGGAGCTGCAGGCCGCCGCCGACCTCCTGACGGAGCAGAAGCCGCTGGTGCAGTCCTACGAGATGGACAACATCTACGACCTCATGGAGAACGAGGAGGCCTGGATCGGCGTCTACTACGCCGGCGACTGCATGCTGATGATCCAGGAGAACCCCGATCTCGCCTTCTATCTGCCCGAGGATCAGACCTTCAACGTGTTCATCGACGCCATGTGCATCCCCGCCGGCGCCGAGCACAAGGAGGAGGCCGAGCTCTTTATCAACTTCCTCTGCGAGCCTGAGATAAGCGGCGGCAACATGGACTACATCGGCTACGGCACGCCCATCAGCGCCGCCAAGGAGTTCATGGACCAGGAGATGGCCAACAGCCCCATTGCCTACCCCGACGAGGAGACCCTCGCGCGCGGCGAGGCCTTCGGCGCGCTGAGTGTTGAGGCCACCCAGCTCATGGACAGCCTCTGGAACGACATCCGCGGCGACGCCGCATAAACATCAAAAGCGCGGAAGGCACGCCCTTCCGCGCTTTTCTCTTGACAAACCTCCCCGCATGAGCAATTATATATGCAGAACGCCCCTTATACACCTGGGGCACGATTGGGAGGATTTTATGATAGTCACCACTACCAACACCATAGACGGCCACACCATACGCGAATACTGCGGCATAGTTTTCGGCGAGGTCATAACCGGCGTGAACATGTTCCGCGACATCGGCGCCAGCTTCCGCGACATCTTCGGCGGACGCAGCCAGGGCTACGAGGAGGAGCTGCAGAACGCCCGCAACGAGGCTCTGGCCGAGATGTGCCGCCGCGCCGAGAACATAGGCGCAAACGCCGTAGTCGGCGTGGACATAGACTACGAGGTCATCGGCGCCAACAACGGCATGCTGATGGTCTCCGCCTCCGGCCCCGCCGTCGTCTGCAACTAAAACTGCAGCTGTCCCGAGATAGAGCCGCCCCGG
>ENA-UOJL01003653-UOJL01003653.1-human-gut-metagenome-genome-assembly--contig:-P47-NODE-3653-length-10513-cov-6.031937_pt1 | contig 10513 bp, 8 predicted proteins | sample MGYA00242347_ERZ723894 | MGnify/ENA metagenome assembly ERZ723894
TTTGAACAACAACGTTTTTGCGCCCCCGCAAAAACACTTGATGCGTCTTGCGCGCATCAAGAGGGCGTGCTACCCCGACTAAACGCAGCACACGTCCGTCGCAGAATTAAGCATGGTGCGTGCATTTAGCGGCTGCGGGGTGTTCAGACTATGGGTGCGGGGAGCGCAGTTGCATGTCAATTATTCATAATTATTCGCATTATATTGACAAAATTCATGTTCAATCATAAAATATTGTCATCTTAACTCAGGGGGCGCGCGGATGAAAAGGGTGGCTCGCATTGCGATGAACACGGCTGTGATACTGCTGGGCACGGCGCTCAGTGCGTTTTCGATGGGGGTATTTGTGCTGCCGTACAACATGCTGGTTCCGGGTGTGACCGGGTTGGGGCGGCTGGCGGAGATCTATTTTTCTTGGGACGTGACCGTGGTCGTGGGCGTGTGCAACGCGGCCTTGCTGCTGCTCGGGCTGGCGATACTCGGCTGGCGGTTTGCGGCCACGATAGTGCTCGGCTCGGTGTTTTTCCCGACGTTTCTGGCTGTGTTCCAGTCTGTCGGCGCGTTTCAGGCGCTCGTTGAGGATCCGCTCTACGCCGCTATCTGCGCGGGAGTGCTGGAGGGCGTCGGTTTGGGGCTTATCATCCGCGCGGGCGGCTCCAGCGGCGGGAGCGATGTGATACCCATTATCCTCAACCGCAGGTTCCGCGTGCCCATAGCTCCGGTGCTGTACGGCATCGACCTCTTTATCATCGCGCTGCAGCTCCCGCATGCGAACCTCGAGGCCGTGGTGCTCAGCGCGCTGTGCGCGGCGCTGTACACGGTCGTCATGAACCGCGTAGTCCTCCTCGGCGCGGGCAACGTGCAGCTGACGATAGTTTCCGAGCAGTCGGAGACCATCAACCGCAGCATACTCAAACTCGACCACGGCGTCACGCTGCTGTGCGGCCGCACGGGGTTTTTGAAGCGCGAGTGCGAGGTCATCATCTGCGTCGTGCCGCTGCGCTGCATGAATGAGGTCAAGCGCGCGGCGCTCGCGGCCGACCCGAACGCGTTTATCACGGTCTGCTCCGTGCGCGACGTCTCCGGGCGCGGCTTTACGCTCACGGACGTCAGGCTGCCGCTGGACACGCTGTAGTCCCCCTTGATTTACCGCCCCGGCTCTGTTATCCTTGGGGTATAAAATCTATCGGGAGGTCAGGCCATGAAGATACTTGTCAGCAACGTAGGCAGCACCTCGCTGAAGTTCAAGCTCTACGACATGCCGTCGGAGCGCGTGCTGTGCGAGGCGAAGGTCGAGCGCGTCGGCTCCGACCACGACGCGATATACACGTACAAAGACGAAGCGCGCAGCGAAAAGCGCGAGGGCTGCAGCGTGCCCGGCTACACCGAGGGCATACGCCTGTTCCTGGCCGATATGGCCGGCGTGGCGGAGGCCGGGAACATATCCGCCGTGGGCTTCAAGACCGTGCTGGCCAAGGGCTATTACGGCGTGCACGAGCTTACGGACGAGGTGCTGGCGGCCATGCGCGAGTGGCTGTTCGTCGCGCCCGCGCACAACGGGCCGTATCTGGAGGCCATCGGCTGCTTCCGCGAGGTCATGCCGTGGGCGAAGCTCGTGGGCGTGTTCGAGACGGCCTTCCACACCACCATCCCGCCCGAGCGGACGCTGTTTGCCGTGCCCTATGAGTGGTACGAGAAGTACGGCGTCAAGCGCATGGGCTATCACGGCGCGTCCCACTCCTACGTCGCGGACACGCTGACGGCGCGCTTCGGCGGCAAGGGCAGGACGGTGTCCTGCCACCTGGGCGGGAGCTGCTCGCTCTGCGCCATAGAGGACGGCAGGAGCGTGGACACCAGCTTCGGCTTCTCGCTGCAGACCGGCGTCATGCACGCCAACCGTACCGGCGACCTCGACCCCTACGTCCTGCCCTTCCTGCTGAACCAGGGCATGAGCATGGACGAGGCGCTCGACGGCCTGGCCAAGCGCGGCGGGCTGCTGGGCGTCTCCGGCGTGTCCAACGACCTGCGTAAGGTGGAAGCCGCCGCGGCTCAGGGCAACCGGCGCGCCGCGCTGGCCATAGACATGTTCGTCAACCAGATAGTCAAGTACGCCGGCGCCTTCACGGCGGAGCTGGGCGGGCTGGACAACCTGGTCTTCACCGGCGGCATAGGCGAAAACAGCGTTGCCGTCCGCCAACGCGTCTCCGCCGCTCTCGCCTACCTGGGTCTGGAGCTGGACGAGGCCGCCAACGCCGCGCCCGGCAGCGACGTGCGCGTGATCTCCACGGCTCAAAGCCGCGTAAGGGTGCTGGTCATCCCCGCCAACGAGGAGCTGGGCATAGCCCGCAGAACGTTCGCGCTGATGTGAGCGCACAGTAAAATCCCCGTACACGGTTGTGTACGGGGATTTGCTGTGCGCGGTCAGGTCTCCGGCCAGGGGAAGAACTCGCTGCCTTTTACCAGGTATGCGCGCTGCGCAAGCTTGGCCATCGGGGTGTCGGACAGGGAGTCGGAGTAGAACTCGCCCACTTCCGTGTTGGGGTACTCGCGCATGAAGCGCGCGACCTTTTCCACGTCGTGGTTGTTCTCGCCCAGCGTCCAGCCGCTGTGCCTGTCCACGCGCGAGGCGATGAGGCGCACGCCGAGCCGGTTGGTCACGGGGCGCAGAAGGAAGTCCGGCGAGGCCGAGGAGATGATGTCGCTGGGCTGCATTTTCTCGAAGTACCAGGGGTTTATGTCGCCGTAGTGCGTGCTCCAGAAGTCCTCGACCGCGGCGTCTATGTCCGGCACCCGGGTCAGGAAGCGGTAGAACACCTCTTTGACGCGGGTCTTGGTCGTCCAGTTGAGCTTCATTCCGGGGAGCAGCGGCACGGCGCACAGCGCCGGACCTATCACGCGCGGCCAGCGGCGGACGCAGTAGGCGAAGAAGTGCTCGGTGCTGTCATAGGGCAGGATGGTCTTGTCAAAGTCGTAGACGTTTACTATCTCCATCATATCTCTCCAGTGAGCCGGTAATACGTGACGGCAAAGCCCTCGCGTATAAAGTAGTTGAGCATGAGCGTAGGCCAGCTGGTGCGCGCGGCCACGCCGCAGCACTCCACGCCCTGCTTGGCGGCCAGCGCCTTGGCGCGGTAGAGGTGGTACTCGCTGGTGACCACCGCGCAGTTGCCGTCCGGGTCGCCGCCGCTATCGCGTATCAGAGCGAAGGAGTTCGCCAGGTTCTCCTGCGTGCTGGTGGCCTTGTCCTCAACGATGATACGCTCCGGCTCTATGCCCTTGGCCTCTAGCCATATCTGCATGGCCTCGCCCTCCGTCATGGTCTCGCCGGGACCCTGGCCGCCGGAGACTACCGCCACGCAGTCCGGGTGCGCGGCCAGCCAGTCGTAGGCCGCGTTCAGCCTGTCCGTCAGGGACAGGCTCGGCACGTCGCCGTGCAGTCCGGCGCCGAGCACGACTATATAGTCCACGTCGTCGGGCGCGTCCGTGCGCGCGTCGGAGACTATCGGCGCCTCTATGACGCAGAACGCCGCGACGCCCAGCACGAGCACTATTACGGCGGCTATGCGCCAGCCCCTGCGCCTGACGAAGTGGAAGTAGACGATAATGAGCGCTATAAAGGCGCAAAGCGCCGCCACAAAGGTGTGCCCGGTCATCGCCACGGCGAACACCAGCGCGGCTATCAGCAGCACTATGACGGCTATCAGCCAGAGCTTAGCTTTCATCCAGCTCCTCCCATTCAAGATACAGCGCGTCGAGGCTCTTGTTCAGCTCCTCGCGCTCGGCGTCCAGCTCCATGAGCCTGACGTAGTCGGAGGCGTTCGCCTCGCACTCGGCCTCCAGCTCCGCCAGGCGTGCCTCGGCCTTGTTTATCTCGCGCTCTACGCGGCGCAGCTGCTTCTCCCGCTCGGGCGTGCCGCTGCGCTTGGGCTTCTTTTCCGGCTTGGGCGCGGCGGACTTGGCAGCCTGGGCTATGGCCTGCTGCCGCTCGCGGTACGCGCGGAACTCGCCGAAGGTGCCGCGAAAGTCGGTTATCCTGCCGTTTTCAAAGCACCAGATGCGGTTTGCGAACTTCTCGATAAAATAGCGGTCGTGGCTGACGAACAGCAGCGCCTCGCCGTAGCCGGAGATCGCGTCCTCCATCCACTCGCGCGAGGGGATGTCCAGGTGGTTCGTCGGCTCGTCGAGTATCAGCAGGTTAACGTCGGCGCGCATGAGTATGCACAGACGCAGCCGGCTCTGCTCGCCGCCGGAGAGCGTGCCCACGGCCTTGAGCGCGTCCTCGCCCGTGAAGCCGAAGGCGCCCAGACTGTCGCGCGCCTCCTGCATGGTGCAGCGGCACTCGTCTATCACCGTGTCCGCGGCGGAGAGGTTTGGGTCGCGGAACTTGACTATCTGCGGCAGATACGCCATGCGCACGGCGGAACCTCGGCGCACGTAGCCCGTGTCGGGCTGCTCCTCGCCCACTATGAGCTTGACCAGCGTGCTCTTGCCGGTGCCGTTGTCGCCTATGACGGCAATGCGCTCGCCGCCCGTGACCTTGAACTCCACGCCGGAGAACAGTGTCCGGCCGGAAAAGCCCTTGCCGAGGTTGTCGGCGACGAGCACTTCGTCGGCGCGAAACTCGCTCTCTTTAAAACCGGCGGAGAGCCTTTTGGCCTCCTTGGGCTTCTCCGTCTGGCTCAGCCGCTCTATGCGCTTTTCCATGGAGAACGCCCGCTTGTGCAGCTTGTCGTTGCCCATGAACGCCCAGAGGTGCATCTGCGCGGCGGCCTTTTGCAGCTGCTCTATCTTGGCCTGGTCCTTTTCGTACTTCTTCAGCTGCTCGTCGAAGCGGCGCTGCCGCTCCACGGCGTAGAAGCTGTAGTTGCCGGAGTAGAACTCCGCGCGGCCGTCGACTATCTCGATGCAGCGCTGAGCTATGGTGTCCAGGAAATAGCGGTCGTGGCTTATCGCCAGCACCGTGCCGCGGAAGTGGGTGATGTAGTCCTCCAGCCACTCGGTGGCGCGCAGATCCAGGTGGTTCGTCGGCTCGTCCAGTAAAAGGATGTCCGTGTCCTCGAGTATGAGCCTCGCGAGGTTGACGCGCGTCTTCTCGCCGCCGGAGAGCTTGTCGAACTCCCGCGCGCGCATCTCGGCCGGGATGTCCAGGCCGTTGGCCACGCGGTTGCGCTCCCTGTCCATGTCGTAGCCGCCGAGGCGGCGGAAGTCGTCGCTCAGGCGGTCATACTCGTCCAGCAGCGCGCGGGACGAGTCCGTGGCCATGAGCGTCTCCAGCTCACGCAGGCGGTCGGACATGGCGCGCAGCCTGGCGTGCGCCTCGCGCAGCACGTCCTCGGTCGTCCACCCGGCGGGGTAGACGGGTATCTGCGAGATAAGCCCTATCCTGCGCCCCTTGTGTATGGCGATGGAGCCCTCGTCGGGCGCGTACTCGCCGGTCAGCAGCCTGAACAGCGTGGTCTTGCCGCAGCCGTTGGCGCCCAGTATGCCGACGTGCTCGCCCGCGTTGACCTCAAAGCTGAGGTCGGAGAGCACGTCGTGGCCGACCTCGAAGGATTTTTTCAGATTCTTGACGTCTATATCTATCATTTTGCTACCCTGTTATCTTACTATGGCCTTGTATCAAATTTGTATCACGCGCGCTCCGCCCTGCGCTCTGCTATGTAGTGGTTTATGTACCCGCCCAGCAGCAGGAAGTAGAAGCAGTAGTAGAGCCATATCATGGCCACGATGACCGTGCCTATGACGCCGTAAGCGCCGAAGCGGTTGCTGACGGAGACGTAGACCGAGAAGATCACCGAGAACACCGACCAGCTCACGGCGCAGAAAGCGGCTCCCGGCCACTGCGCCTTGTACCTCAGCCTGCGCGCCGGCATGCGCCAGTAGGTGAACGAGAACACCAGCGCCAGGACGGCTATCACGACCACGTAGCGCAGGTATCGCACTGTGCCGAACAGCTTGTCGAGCGTGCCGCCGTGCGGGAGTGTGTCATAGAGCAGCTGCAATATCTCGCCGCCGTAGACCATGACGAAAAAGCTCAAAAGCAGCACGAGCACGAGCACCACCATGTAGAAGCAGGCGCGGAGGCTGAACACAAAGAAGTCCTCGTGCCTCTCGGCGTCGTACATGCTGTCCATGCCCCGCATGAGCGCCTTCATGCTCGCCGCAGCCGACCAGATGGTCAGCAGTATGGAGACGGTCAGCGCCACGCGGCCGCCGGAGTAGATGCTGGATATTATGCTGCTTATAATCTCGTAGAGCGAGTCGGGGACGTAGTCGCTGATGGCCTCGAGGATCATCTCCTGGGTCAGCGGCGTGTACTGGATAATGCTCACGAGCAGCATTATCATGGGTATGAGCGACATGAAAAGGTAGTAGGCGCACGCCGCCGAGTAGGTCGTGATGCGCCTGCGTCCCATTCCCTTGGAGAAATCGTCCACAGCGTCGTATATGTCCCGGAGCGTACCCTTCAAGCCTCTCACCTCCAATACCCGGAAGATTATTTTCTCACATATACAGCGAAAAATCAAGCGACATGCGCGCATATCTGAGGGATATGCGACGCTGCCGCCTGTTTTCCGCCCTTGCGTTACGCCGCGGCCGGCGGGCTCTAAAGCAGCTTCTCGGACAGCTCCGCCATCCGTTCGATCGGGAACGGCGGCCTGCCCAGCGGACGCACGGCTATGCTCATCAGCACGACGGGGTTGTCGTCCGCCGCGACGCGGTTGGAGTCCAGCTTGCCGCAGCGGCGGCAGCGGTGGATTATAGCCCACTCGCCGTTTTTGCGCACCCAGACCGCCACCGGCTCCATGAGCGAGCCGCAGTCGCTCTCGCGGTCGCCCGGCTCGACGTCCAGGTGCAGGCTGCAAAGGCAGTTCGGGCAGTGGTTGCGGTGCGCGCTGCCCGCGCCGTCGGACACCACCAGCCAGCCGCAGTTGCGGCAGGTGAAGCTGTCGGTGCAAGGATGGGTCTTGTAATAGTCCTTTTCGTATCTCATCTTCTTATTTTCACGGTTCATATTGAGGCCGTCCTCCTGTATAGATTCTTGTAAATCCAGCACAGGGCAAAGAAAAACGACCCTCGCGAAAGGGTCGTTCACCGCGAAAATATGTCTTTGCGTGCGCGAAAAACCTCTCCGGCTCCGCCGGAGAAGCGCGCATATGGGGATGAGGTTTGCCCAGACCGCAAAAACAAAGCACGGCGAAAAGACCCGTCCGCGGACGAATCTTGCTTGCCCTGTCATATGCGGTAGTGCGACATCAACTTCACCTCTTGCTTTCCGCGTAAATATAACACGTCCCGCGCGGGCTGTAAAGCCCGGCGGGACGTTTGTAATACAACTGAAATCAATCGTACTCGCACACGAAGCCTATGTTCCCGGAGTAAATGGCGGGATAGAGCGCCGCGGGGTTGTTGCGCGAGTCGTTGTAGACCCAGCCCGCGTCCGTGTGCCAGAGCAGCACGAAGTTCTCGGCCGTGCCGTCGGTGTCGCGCACCGAGGGCTCGCCCTCCGCCCAGCGGAAGTAGCCCTGCGCGCTCGGGTCGACCCACTGGAGGCTGCCGTTGACGCGGAACAGACCTATCCAGACGAAGTCCAGCCCCTGCTGCTCAGCCTGGGCGGTTATCGCGTCCAGCTCCGCCTCGCTGTCCACTATGGCCAGGTGCCCGCCCATCTCGCGGGCGCGCTGCTCGGCGTCCGTCCAGCTTATGTCGCCGCGCACGACCTCGTATGTGGAGCTGAGCTCCGGCGTCGGGCTGGGCGTAGGCTCGGCGGTCGGCGTCGGGGTCGGGGCGAGCGTCGGCTCCGGCGTAGCGGTGGGCTGCGCGGAGGGCGCCGCCGTCGCGGTGGGCGTGGGTATTGTCACAGGCTCGGCCGGGTGCAGCCACGGCAATATGAAGTTCAGCGCCACGGCGGCCGCCATCACGGCCGCGCAGATGCCCAGCACCAGCCACAGCACGGTCTTGGGTTTCGGCTCCTCGCCGTCTCCGCCGTCATCGCCGTCATCTCCGCCGTACGGCGGTCCATGCTCCGGCGGTTCCGGCGGCGCGGGGGGCGCCGGTTCCGGCGCGGGAGCGGGAGGCGGTACGGGTTCCGGCGCGGGAGCCGGTTCGGGTTCGGGCTGCGGCTCAGGCGCAGGTTCCGGCTCCGGCTGCGGCTCGGGTTCCGGCTCGGGTTCGGGTTCCAGCTCCGGCTGCGGTTCAGGCTCGCTCGTCGGCGGAGCAGGCTCCGGGTCGGGGACAGCGGCGATCTCCTCGGCGCTGTAGCTTGCGAGGATGCCGGCCATGGTGCGCTCCACCTCGCTCAGCTCGCTCTCGCTCTTGCCGAACATCGCCATCGCGGCCGCGTCGCCCTCGCCGACGCAGGGCTCGAGCGCCATGGACAGCTCTATCGTGTCCGAGTACCGCTCCTCCGGCGCGAAGGCCAGGCACTTTTTCAGCACCTCGCCCAGCTTCTCCCCGGCGATGGTTGGGATGGGCACGGTCTCGCCGTTCATGCGCCGCCGCAGCGCGGCCGCGCGCTTTTCGTTGGTCATCTCGTTCGCCGCGCAGGCGAAGAAGGGCAGGCGTCCGCGCGTCACCCCGGCGTAGAGCATCAGCCCTATGGAGTAGACGTCCGCGCGGGCGCTGAGCGCGCCGCTCCAGAACAGCTCGGGCGCCATGTATTCAAGCTCGTCCGTCGTCCACTCGCCGGGGGCGTGGTCTGCGCGGCCGCCCAGCCAGGGCGAGCCGTCGGCGGACACAAATATGTTCTCCGGGTGTATGTTCCCGTGGCCGCCGGAGAACGAGGCGGCCTGGCCGCAGACCGCGCGGGCAAGCGTTATCAGCTCCTCGCGGCCCAGCAGGCCTATATCCGCACCCAGCATACGGCGCTGGGACGGGACGTTGTTTCCAGACATTTGCGTAAACTCCCTTTGCGGCCTCTCAGCCGTTCATGTCTCTTATGAGCGCCTCTATGCGCTCCGTCCACTTGCGCAGCTCTCTGTTCGGGCGCCCGTCGGCGGACTTTGCCGCAGCGAGCAGGCGCTCCGCCGCTTTGACGAGGGCGTCGAAGAATTTGTTCCGTTTCGGCGCGGCGGCGCGGCGCTCGATGGGCACGCCCTCGGTCACGCGCACGAACTCCCCGGTCAGCAGGTCGTACACCGTGCCGCTGAACGGAGCCATGGCCTCGAAGCCCAGCTCGGTCTTGAGCGTCTCCACAAAGGCCGTGCACTGGTCGTCGTCGCCGTGGTTGACAAACACCTGCTTCGGCGGCTCGGCCGCGAAGCCGCGCATCCAGCGCAGCAGTCCGTCCCTGTCCGCGTGGCCGCTCACGCCTGGCAGCCAGGTCACCTCGGCCTTGACGGCTATCGTCTCGCCAAAGAGCTTGACCTCCTTCGCCCCGTCATAGAGCAGCCTGCCGAGCGTGCCCTCTGCCTGATAGCCGACAAAGAGGACGAGCGACTCCTTCCTCCACAGGTTGTGCTTGAGGTGGTGGCGTATGCGTCCGGCGTCGCACATGCCGCTGGCGGAGATTATCACCTTGGGCTGCGCGTCCTCGTTTATGGCCTTGGACTCCGCCGCGCTGACGGACACCTCCAGCCCGTCGAAGGACAGCGGGTTGACGCCGCGAGCGAGGATGGCGCGCGTCTCCTCGTCGAGGAAGGACGCGTCGCACTGCAGAAAGACGCCGGTCGCCTCCACGGCCAGGGGGCTGTCCACGTAGACCTTGAAGCCGTCGTGGCCGTGGACAAGGCCGCGCTCTTTTATCTCGCGTATGAAGTACAGCATCTCCTGCGTCCTGCCGACGGCGAAGGACGGTATGACGACGTTGCCGCCGCGGTCCAAGGTGCGCTGTATGACCTTCGTCAGCTCGCCTATGTAGTCGGGCTGGCCACCGGTGTGCAGCCTGGCGCCGTAGGTGCTCTCGACCACGACGTAGTCCGCGCCGGACACCAGCTGCGGGTCGCGCAGTATGGGCTGGTGCAGGTTGCCGACGTCGCCGGAGAAGACGATCTTCCGCCGCTCGCCGCCCTCGCCGAGCCAGACCTCTATGCAGGCGCTGCCCAGCAGGTGACCCACGTCCGTAAAGCGCACGGCCACGCCCTCGGCCACCTGTATCACCTCGCCGTAGGAGCAGGGGCGCAGGTTCTTCGTCAGCGCCGCGACGTCCTCCGTGTCGTAGAGCGGCTCGACCGCCGCGCCGCCCGCACGCTGAGCCTTGCGGGTCTTGTACTCGGCCTCGCTCATCTGAATGTGCGCGCTGTCGCGGAGCATGATGTCCGCCAGCGAGCAGGTCGCGGCGGTGGCGTACACGCTGCCGGTAAAGCCGTTTTTCGCCAGCAGCGGCAGAAGTCCCGAGTGGTCGATGTGCGCGTGCGTCAGCAGCGCGAAGTCCACCTGGGACGGCGAAATGGGCAGGCTCTGGTTTTCAAACATGTCCCTGCCCTGCTCCATGCCGCAGTCAACGATGAAGCGGGTCTTGCCGCACTCCACATACGTGCAGCTGCCCGTGACCTCGTGCGCGGCGCCGAGGAAT
>ENA-UOJL01003654-UOJL01003654.1-human-gut-metagenome-genome-assembly--contig:-P47-NODE-3654-length-10509-cov-9.397934_pt1 | contig 10509 bp, 8 predicted proteins | sample MGYA00242347_ERZ723894 | MGnify/ENA metagenome assembly ERZ723894
ACAGGCCCATCCTCTGGATATCATTTCCAGAAGAAGGGTCTGTTTTTTTATGGGTAAGATGCTTTCCCGGCGGCAGATGCAGCACCTGTGCATCTGCCTTGCGCTCGGACTTTTGCTGTGCAGCCTGTGGCAGGCGGCGGTCTGGAGCCGCACCCAACTGCACACCGGCGATGCGGTATGTGCCGATACCCTGCGGCTGCACATCCGCGCTGCCAGCGATGCCGTGGCCGACCAGAGCGCCAAGCTCCGGGTACGGGACGCCGTGCTGACCTGTCTGGACGCTGCCTGTCCCGCCGGGAACCAGACCGACGCCCGCAGCTGGGCGGCCCGGAACCTGTTCACTTTGCAGCTTGCCGCCCGGCACGCGCTGGCCCGGTGCGGGGTGAATGCCCCGGTGCAGGTGCAGCTGGTCAACATGTACTTCCCGGCCCGGCAGTATACCGGCGGCTGCCTGCCCGCCGGGCGGTACGATGCGGTGCGCATCACCATCGGCTCCGGCAGCGGGCAGAACTGGTGGTGCGTGCTGTACCCCGGGCTGTGCCGTGCCGCCTGCGGCGGCTATGCCCTGCCGGAAGAAAACGATCTGGTGTGCGGGGACTACATCCTGCGCCTGCGCTTCGTGGACTGGTGGAACCGGCGCACTGCTTCCCGCACCACCCGGGTGCTGGCCGGGTGACGCTGCCCTCCCCTGCCGCATAGCATGGAGGGAAAGGAGCGTGTGATCTATGGCGATCCCTGCTTATTATTCCCTGCTCCATCGGGGCTCCTCCGGCCCGGATGTGGCCCTGGTGCAGACCTGGCTCAACGGTGTCCGTGATGCCTGCACCTGGCATGACCCCCTGAAGGCGGACGGAAGGTTCGGTCTTTCCACCGAGAACGCCGTAAAGGAGTTCCAGCTGAAAAACAAAATGAACGTAGATGGCAAGGTGGGGGCCAACACCTGGAACGTGCTGTACACCCGCTACACCGCAAAGCACGGCCTGAACGTGCCCTACCCCGGCATCGTGCTACGCAGCGGCGCATCCGGCGGGACGGTGCGGCTGGTGCAGCAGAAGCTCAACTCTCTGGGTGAGCGTCTGAACGCAGACGGCCGGTACGGAGCCGCCACCGCAGCCGCCGTGCAGCGGTTCCAGCGCCGCAACGGCCTTGTCGCCGACGGCAGCGTCGGTCAGGCCACCTGGGAAAAGCTGTTCTGAGTTTACAATTTAAAATAATTTTCTCCTAGAACTCCCTCAGTCAAATCCTTCGGATTCGCCCGCTCCCTCACAGAGGGAGCCTTTGGCAGAGCGGAAATCGTTCCGGTTTCGTCAGAGGCCCCATCTCCGAGGGGGCTGGCATCGCGCCAGCGATGACTGAGGGAGTTTTTTCGGCAGCCTTTTGTTTCCATCCCGTTGCGAAAGAAACCTCCGTTGTTCTATAATAGGGTAAAAATCATCTGAAAGGCGGTGTTCGCTTTTGCGTTTTGCGCATCTTTCCGACCTGCATCTGGGCAAGCGGGTGTGCGAGTTTTCCATGCTGGAGGACCAGAAATACATCCTGGAGCAGATTCTTGCCCTGCTGGATGCCCACCCTGTGGACGGGGTACTGCTGGCAGGCGACCTGTACGACAAGCCCGTCCCCCCGGCCGAGGCCGTGCGCCTGCTGGACTGGTTCCTCACCCAGCTGGCAGCCCGGGGCCTGCCGGTGTTTGCCATCAGCGGCAACCACGATTCCGCCGACCGTGTGGCCTTTGGTTCAGCCCTACTGGAAACCAGCCGGGTATACGTCAGCCCGGTGTTCTCCGGTGCGCCGCAGCCCATCTGCCTTGCGGACGAGCATGGCCCGGTGGATGTGTACTTACTGCCCTTTCTGAAGCCCGCTTCCGTGCGGCATGTCTGGCCGGACGAGCCCATTGAGAGCTACAACGACGCCCTTGCCTGCGTGCTGCGGCACTGCCCGGTGGACCCGGCCCACCGCAGCCTGCTGGTAACCCACCAGTTCGTGGCCGGTGCCGCCGCCTGCGAGAGTGAAGAGCCTTCCGTGGGCGGGCTGGACTGCGTGGACGCGGCCCTGTTCGATGCCTTTGACTATGTGGCGCTGGGCCACCTGCACAGCCCCCAGAAGGTGGGCCGCGACACCCTGCGTTACTGCGGCACCCCGCTGAAGTATTCCTTCTCGGAAGCGCACCAGCATAAAAGCATCACCTTTGTGGACCTGGGCGAAAAAGGCTGCGTGGACATTTCCACCGCGCCCCTGACCCCGCTCCACGACCTGCGGGAGGTCCGGGGCAGCTATCTGGAACTGACCGACCGCCGCACCTACGAGGGCACCGCCACCGACGATTATCTGCACATCACCCTGACCGATGAGCAGGACGTGCCGGACGCACTGGCCAAGCTGCGGCTGATCTACCCCAACCTGATGCGGCTGGACTACGACAACCGCCGCACCCGCGAAGATCAGCAGATCACCGCGCCGGAGCGGGTGGAGAACATCACACCCTTGCAGCATCTTGCTGCCTTTTACGAACTGCAGAACAACCAGCCCCTGACCGATGAGCAGGCCGCGTTCTGCCAGCAGCTCATTGAGGACATCTGGAAGGAGGGGGAGGACGCATGAGACCGATCCGCCTGACCCTGTCGGCTTTTGGCCCCTATGCCGCCGAGACCACCCTGGAACTGGAAAAGCTGGGCAAAGGAGGCCTGTACCTTGTCACCGGCGATACCGGTGCCGGCAAGACCACCCTGTTCGACGCCATCACCTACGCGCTCTACGACCACTCCAGCGGCGGTGTGCGGGAGGGGGCCATGCTGCGCAGCCAATATGCCGACCCCAAAACGCCCACCTTTGTGGAACTGGAATTTGAGGTGAATGGTGCCCGCTACACGGTGCGCCGCAATCCGGAATACCCCCGCCCCAAGGCGCGGGGCGAGGGCTTTACCACCGAAAAAGCAGACGCCACCCTCACCTATGCCGACGGCCGCCCGCCGGTGACCAAGGCACGGGATGTGAACGCCGCCGTGCTGGACATTCTGGGGCTGGACTACAACCAGTTCTGCCAGATCGCCATGATCGCGCAGGGACAGTTCACCAAGCTGCTGAATGCCTCCACCGAGGAGCGCAGCCGCATTTTCCGCAAGCTGTTCCGCACCCAGCGGTACGCCAAATTGCAGGACCGTCTGCTGGAAGAAGCTTCCCGCCTGAACCAGCAGCGTCTGGCCCAGAACGCCCAGCTGGACAGCCTGCTGGCCGGCCTGCAGGTCGCACCCGACGACCCGGACGCCGACGCGCTGGCCGCCCTCTGTGCCCAGACCGAGCCTGCCACCGCGCTGACCTTATTGGAGGAGCTGCTGCAGCGCCAGCAGGCCGCACAGGAGGCCGCCGCCGCATCCCTTGCCGACACCGAAGCCCGGCTGGATGCCATACAGCAGCAGCTGGGAGCCGCCCGGCAGGCCGCGCAATTGGCCCGGCAGCTGGCCGAACAACAGGCCGCGCTGGACGCCGCCCGGCCCGCACTGGATGCCGCCAAAGCTGAGAGCGCCCGCCACGCCGGGGATGCCGCCCGGTTGGATGCCCTGACCGGCCAGGTGACCCAGGCCCGCACCGCCCTGACCGCCTACGACGAGCTGGACGCGCTGTGCCGGGAGCAGAAGCAGGCACAGGATGCCGCGCAGCTGGCCGGGGCACTGGCCGCGAAGCGCCGCACCCAGCTGGAAGCGCTGGACGCCAGCCTTGCTGCGGCCGACACCGCCCTTGCCGTGCTGGTGGATGCCCCCACCCGGCAGCTGGCTTTGCAGAATCAGGCTGTGCAGCTGGAAGCCCGCAGCACCGCGCTGGACGCCCTTGCCCAGCGGCTGGCCGACAGCCAGAAACAGGCCCGGCAGGCCCGCCGGGCACAGGACGCCTACCGCGCCGCCGCTGCCCGGCAGAATGAAGCCCGCGCCCGACGGGATGCACTGGACCGGGCCTTTCTGGACGCGCAGGCCGGTCTGCTGGCACAGGAGCTGACCGAGGGTGCCCCCTGCCCGGTGTGCGGCAGCACCCATCACCCGGCCCGGGCCGTCCTGCCCCGCACCGCACCCACGCAGGTACAGGTGGAGCAGGCCCGGCAGGCCGCCGAGGAAGCCGACCGTGCCGCGCAAACGGCCAGCGCCGCCGCCCAGAGCGCCCTTGCCGCCACAGACGAAGCCCGCCGCAGCCTGCGCCGGGACGCCGAGGCCCTGCTGCCGGAGCGCTTTGCCGCGCCGGAAGGCAAACCTCCGGTGCAGCTGACCTTCGCCCTGATGAATACCGTCCTGTCCGAGGAAACTGCCGCCCTGCAGGCCGCCCGCACCGACTGCACGGCCAGCCTGCGGCAGGCCGGAGCCGACTGTCAGCGCAAGGCGCAGCTGGAAGCCGACCGGCAGGCCCACACCCGCCAGCGCCCGGCGCTGGAACAGCAGGTGCAGGAGGCTGACCGCACCGCTGCCGCTCAGTCTGCCCGCGTGCAGGCACTGGAACAGCAGGTGCTTGCCAAACAGAAAGCCCTGCCCTACCCCCAGCGGGCGCAGGCGCAGGCCGCGCTGGACCTGCTGGAAGCCGACCGCGCCGCCCTGCGCGCCGGGATGGAACAGGCCGAAGCTGCCCTGCGCACGGCACAGCAGAACTACGCGGCCGCCAAAGCCGCTGTGGATGCCCTGCGCAGCCAACAGGCAGCGGCCCAGAGTTCCGCCCCGGCTCAGCCGCCGGAAACCTTACGGGAAGCGGCTGCTGAACTGACTGCCGCACGGGATGCCGCCCGCGGGCAGGAAAAGCAGCTGGCCGCCCGCCTGCTGCCCAACCGCCGCATCGCGGAGCAGTACCGCACCGCTGCTGCGCAGCACGCTGCATTGGAGCAGCGCGTCCAGTGGGTGGGAGCGCTGGCCGCCACCGCCGGCGGCACCCTGACCAGCAAACAGAAGATCAAACTGGAAGCCTACATCCAGATGGACTACCTCGACCGCATCCTGCGCCACGCCAACCTCCGCCTGATGCAGATGACCGATGCCCAGTACGAGCTGGAGCGCATCGGGGCCGAGAACCAGCGCAGCCAGTCCGGCCTGGACCTTGGCGTCATCGACCACTACAACGGAACCCGCCGCAGTGTCAAGACCCTGTCCGGTGGTGAGAGCTTCAAGGCCTCGCTGGCGCTGGCACTGGGCCTTTCGGATGAAGTGCAGAGCGCCGCCGGCGGCATCCGGCTGGACACCCTGTTCTTGGACGAGGGCTTCGGCAGCCTGGACGAGGAATCGCTGGAACAGGCCATCCGGGTGCTGGCCGGTCTGACCGAAGGCGACCGGCTGGTGGGCATCATCTCCCATGTAGGGGCCCTGAAGGACCGCATCGACCGGCAGGTGGTGGTGCACAAAAACCGCACCGGCGGCTCCACCGTGGAGCTGGTGGTGTAAAACACCCCGCCGCCGGGCATCCTAACAGCGGAGGTGACCGCTTTTATGAATTCCCTCACGCCGTTCATCCATCATGCCCTTCCGGACCGGCCCGGGCCTTCTTCCGCGCCGGAAGCCAACTGCAGCCGGTGCAGCCCGCCGCTGGGCAAACAGCCGGACCCGACCCAGCCGCCCGGAGACCCCTCGGCACCCGGCACCCGGCTGCCCCCGCCGGAAATGCCCGGCAATCCTCCGCACCCGGAACCGGGCAGCGCTCCGCAGGCCGGTGTGCCCATGACCGACGGCACCCCCGCCGCCTGCCGCCAGAAAAACGCGCAGGAAGTTCTGGCCGGGAAGGTGCCCGGTGTGATGGCGCAATATGCCCCGGGGCTGTTCAGCACCCTGCAGCACACTCACTCGGCCCACCCCGCCCCGGATGAGGACGCCGACGCGGTGCAGCAGCTTGTGGAGTGGCGCGAAAACGCCCCTTACGGCTGAGCCGCACAAAAAATTTTCCGTTAATTTTTGCTTTACCTGTTGAAATCTTGCCGCGCTTCCCTTATTATGGAGACAAACAAAGATAAAGGCAGGTTTTGCATTATGGCAGAGATCAAATACGAAGTCGTCGAGCGCATCGCGGTGCTCTCGCAGCGTCCCCGCGGCTGGGAGCGTCAGCTCAACCTGATCAGCTGGAACGACGGCGAGCCCAAGTACGACATCCGCGACTGGTCCCCGGACGGCACCCGCATGGGCAAGGGCATCTCCCTGAGCCACGACGAGCTGGCCATCCTCAAGGGCATCCTGGAAGATATGGAGCTGTGAGCATGACCGACCGCGAGGAGTTTTTGCAGATCTTCCGGCAGCATGTCACCCGCCCCGGCAGCGAAAAGCTGCTGGACTGGCTGGACCACAAGACCGATTTCTTTTCGGCTCCGGCGTCCACCCGGTTCCACGGTGCCTGCACCGGCGGGCTGTGCATGCACAGCCTGAACGTCTACCACGCCCTGCACGACACCTTTTTTACCGAGGGCGAGAGTGAGGAGAGCTTTGCCATCTGCGCATTGCTGCACGATCTGTGCAAGGCCAACTACTACAAGGCCGGCACCCGCAACGTGAAGAACGAGACCACCGGTCAGTGGGAAAAGGTGCCCAGCTACAGCGTGGAGGACCTGTTCCCCTACGGCCACGGTGAAAAAAGCGTGTTCCTCATTGAGCGCTTCATGAAGCTCAAGGTGGAAGAGGCCGTGGCCATCCGCTGGCACATGGGCGGCTTTGACGATGCGGCCCGGGGCGGCTGCTTTGCCATCTCGGAAGCCTACGACAAGTACCCGCTTGCCGTCAAACTGCACATCGCGGATCTGGAAGCCACCTATCTCATGGAGCACCGCACCAGCGCCGTGCACTGAGCATATTTTATCCCGATACCAAAAAAGACCCGGATACCGGCAGCACCTTTTTGTGCCTGCCCCGTGTCCGGGTCCTGTTTTTTATTCCTTGTTGCGGGCCTTGTTCTGGTACATCCGGTCATCTGCCTGCCGGATGGCCTCCCGCAGCGGGTGCACGCCGCACACACCGCCCACGCTGATGGACAGGCGGATCTCCGGGTGGCTCTCCACCCGGGCCTGCCGCACCGCTTCCTGGATGCGGTCCATCACCAGCGGCAGCCCCTCCGGCCGCAGCTGCGGCATCACCAGCAAAAACTCGTCGCCGCCGTAGCGCACCAGAATGTCGCTCTCCCGCAGGCAGGCCTGCACCGCCGCAGAGATGCTCTCCAGCGCCTTGTCGCCCACCAGATGGCCGTAGCTGTCGTTCACGGCCTTGAAGCGGTCCACGTCAATGACCACCACACCGTTGATCTGCTCACTGTCGGCCAGGAACTTTTCAAAGTACCGGCGGGAGTAGGCCCCGGTGAGCGGATCGATGAAGGCACTGTTGTCAAAGTCCTCGCTGCGGTCCAGCAGCATGCGGCGGCCGCCCATGTCCAGCCAGCGTCCGTTGGACAGCTTGGAAACCATTTCCAGCACGCAGCCGCGGCCGTTGTTCTCCACATAGCGCGACAGCACAAAATAGGCGTCCTCGCCATTGAATTCGATCTTGTTCAGGGTCTTTTTGCTGGTGAACACCTTGGCCGAGATGCAGTTCTCGCACCGGCCGGCCTTGTTCCACACCACATGGCAGTGACCGGCCCGCTCTTCCAGCGTGCCGTCCGGGTGCAGGGTGAGCACCTTGGCGCGCTCCGGGTCCACCAGACGCACCAGGTCAAACACGCCCTGCAGCTGCTGCAGGACAGCCGCCATCGAGCCTCCGGAGCTGTGCAGCAGCACATCCGGCTGCGCCTTTGCATCCTCGGTCTGCTCCGGCAGCAGCTGGCCCACCACGCTCACACAGCGGCGCTGCCCGCCGCGGCTCCACTGGGTGCGCAGCACCAGCCGGTGCGGCTGGTATCCGCCGCCGGTCTGCACCTCCACGGGGAAGCTGGCCTGCGGGATCTCCGGCGTTGCCTTTTCCAGCGCTTCCAACAGGCGGCGGCGGTCCTTCAGGGAAAGGAAGTTCAGCCCTTCGCCATGGTCAAAGTCCAGCACCTGGGTGCGCTCGGCGGCGCTGGCGTAGTGGTTGGTCACCGTCACCCGGCCGCTGAGCAGGTCGTAGTCGAACTGGATGCCGCCGCACTGGTCCGCATAGAACTGGGTGCGCTCGCGTTCCAGGTTGAGCAGCCGCTGGCTGCGGTCCTCCCGCGGGAGGGCTTCCCGGTGCAGGATCTCCTCCGACAAGCGGTGGGTGTCCTGGTGGAAGCTGCGGTCCCACTCGTTGCGCTGCAGCTCCTGCCGCAGCAGCTCCGACGACTCATTCAGGCATTCCAGCAGCAGCGGGTTGAAGGCCCCGCACTCGCCGTTCAGGATCATGCGCAGGGCCGTGTCGTGGTCGTAGGCCGGTTTATAGCAGCGGTCGCTGGTAAGGGCGTCGTACACATCTGCCAGTGCTACCACCTGTGCTGCGATGGGGATCGCATCGCCCTTCAGCTTGTCCGGGTAGCCGCCGCCGTCCCAGCGCTCATGGTGCCAGCGGCAGATGGCATAGGCCACCTGCAGCAGGGGCTCGTTTCCCCCGCCGATGGTGTTGCTCAGGTCCCGCAGGATGCGGGCACCCTTCACCGTGTGGGTCTTGATCATCGCGTATTCTTCGGCGGTCAGGCGGCCGGGCTTGTTGAGGATCTCAGTGGGGATCACGATCTTGCCCAGGTCGTGCAGGGCCGATGCCGTGCTGATGAGCGAAATGTCGCTCTCGTCCAGCTGATACCGGTCGGTCTTGCCCGCCAGCTGGTGCAGCAGCAGGTCGGTCAGGGTGCGGATGTGCAGCACATGCAGGCCGCTCTCGCTGTTGCGGAACTCCACCACATGGCTCAGGATGCTGATCATCAGCACGCTGTTGTGCTCTTTTTCGTACACCTGATCGGTCACCAGCCGGGTCAGGCGCTTCTGCTTGGCATACAGCATGAGCACGTTCTGCACCTGGCGCAGCACCATGACCCGCTCAAAGGGGCGGCGCATGTAGTCGGCCACACCCAGGTCGTAGGCACGCTCGATGTTGGCCGTGTCCTTTGCCGCCGAGATCATGATCACCGGGATCTCGTCCAGCCAGGAATAGCAGCGCATGACCTTCAGCACGTCAAAGCCGTCCATCTGCGGCATCATGATGTCCAGCAGCACCAGTGCGATGTCCGTGTGCTCGCGCAAAAGCTCCACCGCCCGGACACCGTTTTCCGCTTCCAGATACTCATACCCGTCGCCCAGGATCTCCATCAGCAGCGCGCGGTTGATCTCAGAATCGTCTGCGATCAGGATCTTCTGTTTCACATTCATGTGCCTTGCTCCTCGCCATCCCCATCTGGCAATGTACTGCCTTGCCGCAGCAAAAATCCCCTGTTCACACAAAAAGCTGCTGCACCAGTCCATGCCGGCACAGCAGCTTGTCGAATCATTCTTGCATCATTTCATCAAACCGGCGCAGCAGCTCCACCGAAAGCTTCTCCAGCTCCGTTTCCGGCTGCCACACGGGTTCCGGCTGCGCCGCAGGCTGTGCGGCCGGTCTTGCACAGCAGGCCACAGCTTCTTCGGGCGGTTCCGGCGTCGGGGCCTGCACCGGCACTTCCGGACAGGCAGGCGTCTGGGCAGCCTGCTGCTCTGCCTTTTCGGCACGGGCCACGGCCATCTGCAGCTCCTCCCGTGCCTGCTCACAGGCCGCTTCGAGGTCGGCATTTTCCCGCCGCAGAGCGATCATCTGGCGCTCGCAGGCAAACAGCCGGGTCTGGTAGCGGCGGATCTCGGCGTGGGCCGCTTCCAGCTTGCGGGTCAGCTGCTGCAGCTTGTCGCTGCCCTCTGCCCGCACCGATGCTGCGGCCTGCGCCGCCGCCTGCTGGGCAAAGCGCTGCCGCAGAGCTTTGTTCTCCTGCCTGAGTTGCGCCATGGTCTCCTCCATTCCCTGCTGCGTCTGCCGGGCAAGGCGGAGTTCTGCCGCATACGCTGCGCGGATGTGCGCAATACAATTTTCAACATCCAGTTTCCGGTACCCGAACCATCCGGTCCGCAGCGGAACGTCCTGTTTCAGCATTGCATTGCCTCCCTCCGCTTGCGCGCAAGAGACCCGCCCTCCTCACGGGCGCTGTGCCACGATGCGTTTATTATTTGCCAGCCTTACTTCCGCTTGTTCAGGATGGCCAGCAGCTCGTCGTAGTAACGGTTGTCGCTGCTTTCCTCTTCCACGGGCTTTGCGGCAGCTGCCGGAGCGGCCGGGGCTGCTGCCGGAGCAGCAGGAGCAGCGGCAGTGGCTGCGCTGCCGGTGTCGCTGCTGAACACTGCCGACGGCACCGACTGGGCACCGCCCATGGCGTTATTGATGCTGTTGCGCAGGTCGCTGGCACTCTTGTTGTCGAAGCCGGTAGCAACGACGGTCACGCGCATCTCGTCGGACAGGTTCTCGTCAAACGCAGTACCCCAGATGATGTTCGCATCCGGATGAGCGCTCTGGGTGATGAGTCCGGCTGCGGTCTCCACGTCCTCCAGGCCGATGTCGGGGCTGGAAGTGATGTTGATGATAACGCCGTGTGCACCGGCAATGCTGGTCTCCA
>ENA-UOJL01003661-UOJL01003661.1-human-gut-metagenome-genome-assembly--contig:-P47-NODE-3661-length-10493-cov-4.886664_pt1 | contig 10493 bp, 10 predicted proteins | sample MGYA00242347_ERZ723894 | MGnify/ENA metagenome assembly ERZ723894
TTCAGATCGAAGTAAGCGGAAGTCAGATTGGTGATCACGACCTGATTTGCCTTGGGATGCTGGACAAAGTACTCCGAAATCAGTGTATCCATGTGATCCAGCGCGTGTGCGGGTTTCTGCTGACAGAGATAGTCCCCTTCAGGCAGCATATCCAGGTTGGCAATCCCATCCTTCTGCTGGAGCACCTCTAGAAAGATGTAGGTATCCGTGCGGTCTCCTTGCCGCCGAGCAATCAGACCAATGGGAAAGGTAAATGCGGGCAGTAAGCCCAGAGATTGTCCGCGAAGGAAAATCTTTGCAGAGCTCTGCTTGAACGCCAACTCTCCTCCAGAGGGGATGAAGGGCTCCTGCAAAATAAGCCGCTGACGGAGATGCCGTCGATAGGCACCCTCCTGTTCCTGATATTGTTGGTTTTCCTCGATACGGCGGAGTGCCTCCTCCATCTGCTGCATGGTATTGCGGAGGTGGGCAAGTTTTTCCATGGCCTTTTGCTGTCCATCCTGAAGCAGATGCCGAATGTCCAATGTCTGGTTGGGCTGTCGGTATTGTTCCGCATCCCGCAAGGGGATGTTCAGTTCCAGGCACATGAGAATCATGTCCATCTCCACCAGTTGCTCCAAAGCATAATACCGGTAGCCCGTCTCCGGGTCGGTATAGGCGGGAATCAGCGCGCCGATCCGCTCGTAGTACCGCAGCGATTTGGGATGTACGTTGCGCAGTTTGGCAAAATCGCTGATAGAAAGATAGCCCTGCATTTGCGAGTCCTCCTTGATTGCCCCTTGACTTTCCCATTATGGGAAGGTCTATTCTGCTATTATACAGCAAATCCTTAAGGATTGCCAGAGACAGGAGAGAACCGTATGATTTATGAGACCAATGGCACCTGTGCAAAAGAAATTCAATTTGTAGTAGACCATGGAGTGATCCGGTCGGTGGAATTTGTGTTGGGCTGTCCCGGCTTTACCCAGGCACTTAGCCGCCTGCTGGTTGGAATGCGTGTGGAAGACGCGATTGCGCGGCTGAAAGGAATTCAGTGCCTGGAAAAAGGTACTTCCTGCCCGGATCAGTTGGCCCTAGCACTGTCGCAATATCAGGAACTGGAAGAAAAACAGTCTTAACGGGTAGAATTCCTCCTATTACAGTGCGCTTTATGAAGAAACAACCGCCTGGAAATTTCTCTCATGGCAACCCTATGGTCAAGACCTCCTTCTGCAATATGCAGGACAAATCCGGCCGCATCCAGCTCTATGCACGGAAGGACGAGATGGAGGAGGAGTACAACTGCTTTAAGAAGTAGGACATCGGAGATATCGTGGGAGTCAAGGGAGTGGTGTTCTGCACCCGGCGGGGCGAGAGGTCGGTGCGGATGATTATTGCACACGGTTGATGTGTCCCCCGCTGGCCAAGCGCTCTCCCAAGGCTCCCCGGCTTACTGAGTGCTTTGAGCTATTCGTCTGCTACAGCGAGATGGGCAACGCCTTCTCCGAGCTCAACGGCCCCATCGACCAGCGTCAGCGATTCCAGAAGCAGGTGGAACTGCGGGTCAAGGGAACGATGAAACCGGTATGATGGACGAGGACTTCCTCACCGCTCTAGAGTGCGGTATGCCCCCCACAGGCGGCCTGGGAATCGGCATAGACCGGTGCGTCATGCGGTTCACCAATTCCGATACGATTTCTGAAGATATCTTGTTCTCCCCTATATTCCGAAAAATAAGACAACATTTAAAAATTGAGTATGCAAACGAAAGGGCTTGGTGTCGGATAGTTGAAGACACCAAGCCTTTTTTAGAGTGTTTTACCATTTATGTTCCCGAATGATCTCTGGGGAAAAGTCCGAACGGGGCCTGTTTGTGCATGCCTCGTAGATCCATTTGCCATATACAGCAAATGAGTCCCGAATGGAAATTGCAAACTCGTCGGGCGAGGATGTGGGGTCGCTTTGTATCCATTGTTCAGCCAGTTCGAACAGCATGTCAATGGTGTGTGCCACAAAAAAGTTGAACATGACATCTCCGTGAATGTTTGCTGGATAATCCTTTTTCATGTAAGGGGTAAGGATTGTGCGAGCTTCTTCCCAAAAGCCGTTTTGCCCTTTCACTTCAAAGGCATGGCGAAAAAATTCTTTTTCCGCGTAGATCTGCCTGCATACCTCTTGAAAGAGTTCCCAAAAAAGACTGTCCGGGGACATTTGAATCTTCGAAAAGAAACATTCCTTGTAGGTTGCTGCCAACAGGGAGTATTTGTCTGGAAAATAGCGGTAGAAGCTTCGGCGGCTGATGTGGGCCAACTTGCAGAGTTCCTCAATGGTGATTTTGGAAAAAGGCTGCTGTCTAAGCAGTTTGCGCATACAGCGTACCAAGGTGAAATGGGTTGCATTGGATGCCATAAAACTCCCCTCCTTACCTCATTATACACGGCTTCCCCCGTCGGATGCAACAACAGGCCGAATCCCAATGAATCCTGTCACATTTTATAGGAAGTGTGACAGGATGGCGCACACCGCTGTAACTGTGTTACAGCAAATCCCGATAGAGTTGTTATAATGATTGACAGAAACTTAACAGAGCAAAATGAGGTGGTATTGGGGAATTTTCATAATGAAACTGTACGGTGGATATTGTCACACAAAGGAGTGAATCTTTGCATGGGCGAATGGAAAAAAACCAGCTGTTACAACTGCGGCGTTTGCTGCGGTCTGGAAGTGGAAATTGAAAACAACCAAGTGGTAGGTGTCCGGCCGGATCCAGCCAGTATGCGTTCCCTGGGGGGATATTGCTGCCGTAAAGGCCGTTCCCTGCAATATTTTCAGGAGAATAAGAACCGCTTGAACCATCCTCTCAAGAGGGTAGGAGACGAGTTTGTGGAGATCTCCTGGGAGCAAGCCCTGTCAGAAATTGGGACAAAAATCAAAGAACTGCGTTCTCACTATGGCCCCAAGGCCTTTGGCGTCTACGGCGTTGGTCTGGCGGTGGACCAGGTGGAGATGTACCCTCTTCACGATCTGGGAAACTTTTTGGGGACCCAGTGGTGGTTTAATCCCTTGTCTGTAGAGTTTATGGCTCCCTGGTGGAGCAATGGTAAATTCATTGGCCGTCAATTCCCACCCATTGAAGGTGAGACAACCGGCAACGACGTGTTCATTGTCTGGGGCGCTAATACCTATGTGAGCCACAATGTGGGCAATGCTCGTGAGCGGATTCGTGAATGTTCCGAGGATCCCAACCGTATGTTCATTGTGGTGGATCCCTGTTTGTCGGAAACAGCCCGCATGGCGGATTTGCACATCATGCCCAAGCCCGGTTCCGACGCTCTGTTGCTGCGGGCTCTGATTTCCATTATTTTGGAGAGGGGCTGGCAGGATCAGGAATTTCTTGACAAATACACGGTTGGCTGGGACAAGGCCAAAGCGTGGTTCGAAAACTTTGATATCGACAAGGCTCTTGAGGTGTGTGGAGTGCCCCGCGACCAGGCGGAGCAGTTTGCGGAGATCCTCAGCACCAAAAAATGGGGCGTTCATGTGGACCTGGGAATCTTCTTTGGCAGACACAGCACCATTAGCTGTTATCTGGTGAATATGCTGGCTGCCGTTACTGGATGCCTGATGACCCCTGGCACCAATGTGGTGGCTAACGGCTACATGACCTGGGGCCCATACACCGATGAGAACACCCCGGATCGTTGGAGAACCTGGAAGACAAACAGCTTTCCTACCATTGGCTACTATCCTGGTGGATGTCTTCAGGAATGTATGGAGGATCCCAACGAAGAGGACCGGTTGCGTTGCCTCTTCGTTACGGCAGGGAACCCCGCTCGTTCCTACCCCGATTCCACCACTTTGATCCGAGACTTCAAGAACCTGGATCTTCTTGTTGTAGTAGATATCGCCATGACAGAAACCTGTCGCTGCGCCGATTACGTCCTGCCTGGCACCACCGGGTATGAACGTTTCGGTACCACCATTTTTACAGGTGGGTACCCCTACTCCACCTTGACAATGAAGCAAAAGCTGTTGGAGCCTGCTGGGGAGAGACGGGACGACTCGGAGATCTGGGTGGATATTATTGACGCTGCCGGGTTCCTGCCGGAGATTCCCCAGGCCCTCTACGATCAAGCGCAAGCGGCTGTGGAAGCCGATGACCGGATGGCGATCTTGCAGCCTGTCCAAGACTATCTGAAGGAAATCCACCGTGAGGACGCCTTGATGCCTGTGCTGTATAAAGTGATGGGCAAGGCAATGGGCTCCGTGGGCAAAGCAGTGTTCTGGGCGCAATTCATCTATGGTGAGCTGAATATGCAAAACGCCATGCGAGTAGGATATACCTTCCCCCACAAGCACCCCGAGCTGGAGAACAATCCTGAAACGGCGCCACTGGTGATTCGGGATCAGGTGTTTGGCGTGGTGGATCACAGTCCCAGCGGCACAGTGATCGCCGGAGCGGACGGCACCATTGAAGGCGCCCTCAACGATCAGGTGACATATCCCGACAAGAAGATTCACCTGTTTGATGAGACAGTGGATCAGTACATCGGCCATATCAATCCCCAGGAAGAAGGGGAGAAGCTGGGCCTTTCCGAAGAGTATCCCTTCCTGGTTTCCGCAGGTACCCACAGCGAGGAAGGTGTGAACACCGTGATGCGCAATCCCGCCTCCTACCGGTACCGTCAGCCTTATGTGTTCCGGATGAATCCGGAGGACGCCAAGGAACTAGGCATTGCGGACGGCCAGTGGGTGAAAGTGACTTCTAAGGCGGGTTCCATCAAGGTGCCGGTGCAGTATTCCCGGTATTCCGCTCGGGGATATGGAAACATTCCCCATCACTTTGGCCTGTACGATGAAACGAAAAAAGCGTATGGTGAAGCGGTGAACATCCTCACCTCTGGAGAGGATCACGATGAGATCACCGGTGACCCCACGTATCGGTATGTTCCCTGCCGCGTTGAACCACTGAAGGAAGGAGAAAGCCATGATTTCTGGAACTATGCAAAATAAGGATGTAAGTCTGTTGGACATGGCCCTGGAGCTGCAAAAAGAAAAGGGATGGATTTCAGACAGCGATGTGGCCGCTCTTGCGGAGAAGCGGGGCCTGCCCGCATCTCAGGTGTATGAAGCCCTCAGTTTTTACTCCATGATTTGCCTGGAAAAGCCCGCAAAAGTGTTGATCCAGGTGTGCCGGGGCACTAGCTGCTATACGGCTAAGGCGGGGGACCTTCTTCAAGAAATTCAGAGGATTACTCAGTGTTCCGTGGGGCAGACTTCACCGGATGGGACTTACCGGGTGGAATATGTGGAGTGTATTGGGCACTGTGAGACAGCGCCCAATGTTCTGGTCAATGGGAAGCTGTATCAATCAGTGACACCTGAGGGTATCCAAACCATTTTAAAGGAGGCGGCTTTGTGATGGCAGTGCAGGAAATTCGGTTGGCTCTCCGCAATTTGGGGAAGATCAACCCGGAATCCATTGACGACTACATCTCCGCAGGGGGGTATCAGGCCCTGGCCAAAGCCAAGACCATGGATCGTGATGCGTTGATCGCCGAGGTGGAAAACGCCTCGAAACTTCGTGGACGCGGCGGCGCGGGATTTAACACGGGATTTAAGTGGTCCGGTGCCAAAGCCAGCGCCGGGGATGTAAAGTATGTGGTGTGCAACGCCGACGAGGGGGAACCCGGCACATTCAAAGACCGGGTCATCCTGGAGAGCGACCCCCATACCGTACTGGAAGGTGTGCTGATTGCAGCGTATGCCATTGGCGCCACTGAGGCCATCATCTATTGCCGCGGTGAGTATGAGCACCAGATCTACCTGCTGCGCCACGCAGTGGAGCAGGCCCAGGAGCGGGGCCTCACCGACGGAGTCCATGTGCAGGTGTACTCCGGTGCAGGGTCCTATGTTTGCGGCGAGGAGACTGCCCTACTCAATTCCATTGAGGGCCGCCGGGCGGAGCCTCGTATGAAGCCTCCTTATCCCACTGTGGCAGGAGCCTTTGGCAAACCTACGGTGGTCAACAACGTGGAGACCTTTGCAAACGTGCCGGTGATCGTGGAAAAGGGAGCACAGTGGTATTCTCAGATCGGCGCCTCGGAGTACCCTGGCACCAAGGTGTTTTCCATCTCGGGTGACGTAAAGAACCCCGGCTGTTACGAGGTTGCCACGGATTCCTCTTTGAACGATGTGATCGAATTGGCCGGTGGCGTGACCGAGGGGCATACCATTAAGGCGGTGCAGTTGGGCGGCTCTTCCTGCGGGTATATCAAGGGCAGTGAGCTGAACCAATCGGTGGACTTTGACTCCCTGCGCCGCAACGGAAAATCCTTGGGGTCCGGCGCCGTGTTGGTCCTCAACGAGACCCACAACATGGTGGATCAGGTGCAGCAGATTCTTCACTTCCTCCGCCATGAGTCCTGCGGTAAGTGCACCCCCTGCCGGGAGGGCCTGTACCAGGCCAGCCTGCTGATGGACAAGTTTGCCCAATCTCAGGCCACACAAGAGGACCTGGAGATGCTCCAATCCCTGTATGCGCTCATGTCCAAGGACTGCTTCTGCGCCTTGGGCCAGGGAGCCTTGACTGCGTTTGTCAGCGCTTATGAGAACTTCCCGGAAGATTTTGCTGAAAGGATGGTGAAGTGAGATGGCGAATATCCATCTGACCATAGACGATCAAGAACTGGAAGTGGCAGAGGGCCTCACCATTTTGGAAGCTGCCCGGCAAAACGGGATTCACATTCCCACCCTGTGCTATTTGAAAGAGCTGGACCCTCACGCCTCTTGCCGCATTTGCGTGGTGGAAGTGGAGGGGATGCGGACCTTCCAGCCTTCCTGTGCCACCAAAGTCCGGGAGGGTATGGTGGTGCACACCAATACCGAGGCTGTTCGGGCCAACCGGAAGCTGACATTGCAGATGATTATGGCGCACCATGCCGTGGACTGCCATCACTGCCTGCGGATCGGCAACAGCAAAGAGGAGGACCTGGACCCCAAGTTCTGTGAGATGTGCTTCTTCTGTGACTGTGTCCGTGACGGTATTTGCGAACTTCAGGCCTTGAACCGGGAATACCACTTGGACAAGCTGCCTTTCCCGGTGGACGGATACCGCTATGAGGAGGATGTGTCCCTTCATTCTGTCAACCGCAACGCCAATAAGTGCGTCAAGTGCCGCCGCTGCGTGGACGTGTGCCAGGACGTGCAGACGGTCCATAACCTGGCCCTCTATGGCAGAGGCCAGGAGTATCGGGTAACCCCGTCCATGAACAAGCCTATGAGCGAAAGCCCTTGTGTGCGCTGTGGACGCTGCGTGGACGTGTGTCCCACCGGTGCTGTGTACATGGAGGAATCCATTGACAACATGCTGGCGGACGCTCACGCTTATGGAGTGAAAACCGTGGGTATGGTGTCTTCCACTGTGCTGCCGGAGTTGGAAAAACTCTGCAAAATGGAACCCGGCACCCTGGATCTTCACAAAGTGATTGCCGGTATGAAAAAGGAAGGCGTAGACTGTGTGGTCAGCGAGGAGCAGGTGATCCACCAAAGCCAGGCAGCGGCCGAGGACCTGATCCAGAAAGCTCAGGGCCCGGTGATTCTCAGCAACAGCTTTGCGGTGAAGAATTTTGTCCGTGAATTTTTCCCTGAGTTGGAGGAAAAAGTGACCTTCTATCCTTCCTTGCAGCAGACCTTCTCTGTGTTGGCAAAGGAACAGCTGGCTTCCCAGTTCGGTTGGGACCAGGACCAGGTGAAAACCGTGGTGTTTACCGCAAACAACGAAAACGGCGCTGAGGCAAAGGAGCAGGGTACTGCAGATTATTCCATGAATCCTCGGGAGATTTATCGGACTTTTCTGCGCACCGGTGTGGATCTGCGCAGGATCCATCCCACCGACGCCCTGAAGCAGAATCAGGACGCCAACTACCTCTACAGCCCGGCCACCGGACCCATCTCTTTTAACTATGAGAAAGAGCCGGAGGTTTTGCGGGTAGCCGGCAAAAAGATGGCCATCGCCCACAACCTTGGACAGTGCAGAAAGCTGCTGGAGGAGATTGCCAAGGGCACCTGCCCTTACGACGTGGTTCGGTTGTGCGCTTAAAGATTTGATCGATACAAAAGAATATTCACTTTCAAGCGGCAGTGTCTACGGGGAAACCTATGAGCTTGCCGCCGCAGGTCGGACTAAGAGCCTGCCGAGTAAGCGTGGAAACGCGCTTGCTTTCCGTGTTTGAGAAGAGAGTGGTACCAATCCCCCTGCATGGGGGAGAAGGCGTGCTTTGTCTTTTCAGGCGAAGTGCGCCTTTTTTTCTGTTTCTTCTCTCATTTCATCGTGATAAGGAGCGGTTATGGGTGAGAAAAATTCCTTTGCGAACTCTTGTGTTTTTAACATTGTGCTGTGATCTGGGGTTGTTTGCTAAACGGATTATCAGCCCGGTTGCGAACATCTTTACAGATGCCCTGCATATTCCAGGAGGCATCGGCACCAGCTTTTCCCTGATGTTTTTAACAATCGCTGCTGCGGTAGTTCCCTTTTTTGGCTGCGCGACCATTATGGGAGCGGTGCAGAGCGTGCTGGCTATGGCCTTTGGCATGGTGGGAAGCATGGGAGCTCTGTCGCCCATTGGGTACATTATGCCGGGTGTTGCCATTGACTTGCTCACCTGGGCGCTGCGGCGCACCCGCCTCAGTGATCCCAGTAAGCTGGCGGTCATCAATTCCTGCGCAGGGGTGGTGGCCTCACTTGCAGCTTGTGCCATCGTCTTTCGCCTGCGAGGCCTGGTACTTCTGCTCTATCTCTGTGTGTCCGCCACTTCGGGGGCGCTGTGTGGAACCTTGGGAGCAGAAATTGTCCGGCGGATGCAGCCCTTTTTTAAAACAGTTCCCAGAAAAGAGAAAAACGTCAAGATCAAAGAACAGGGAGTGAAACCAAATGAAGAAAAATAAATTTTTGATTGTATTATTGATTGTGTTGGTAGTGGTTACCGCTGGAGCGGCTGTGTGGCACAACGCCACCCGTGTCACAGCGCCCCAGGGAACCTTGCGAGTGGAATGTGGGGATACGGTGACAGAGATTTCCCTGGACCAGTTGCAGTTGTCACCTGTGCAGGGTACGGTTGTCAACGGTAAGGGGGAAGAGCGAACCATTGATGATCAAGGAGTTTTGCTTTCTCAAGTTTTGGAGCAAGCAGGTGTTTCCGATTATGCGCAGGTGGAAGCGGTAGCTGACGATGAATACAGCGCCACTGTCACAAAGGATGAAATTGACCAGCTGGATAAAGTATATCTGTTGGTGGGGGAGGAGGACCGTCCCCAGCTCGTGGTGTTTGGGGATGAAAACAGCAAACGCAATGTCAGCGGCGTAATCCGCTTGGTGGTGTCGTGATTCCCTTTGAAAGCAAGCGGAATCAAGTGTATCCTGTCCTGTGGCATGGGCAGGCTGCTGTGGAGAAGCACTTTCTCCAGCGGGAGGATTGGCAGAGGGAGACCGCCCAGTTCCGGAACTTAGCTGGAAAGCTCCCAATTCCCCGCGTGCTTGAGGGGCGGCCCGATGTTCTGGTGACGGAGTTCTGCCCATATCCCACGCTGCTCCAAGTCCTGGAGGAGCAGGAGGGACCAAAGTTTTCTCCCACCCCATGGATCGCCTTGGCTGACTGGCTAAGGCGATGTTACAGTCTGTGCGGACAGCTTCCCACAGAGGGAAACCTGCGAAACTTCCTCTGGGATTCCCAGAACGCCCAGGTGATCGGTTTGGACTTGGAGAGCCTCCATCCCAGCACACTGGTGGAAAGTGGAGCTCAGCTGATTGCCGGATTGCTGACGTACATCCCGGAAAATACCCCCTTAAAACGCAAGGCGGCAAGCCTGCTTGCATCCAAATTGGAGGTCCCGGCCCAAGAGATTCAACAGGCGACAGCTAGCCTGCTGGACCAGCGGAACCGCCGGAAACTAAACAACATCAGTGGAATCGTCCTGGCGGGAGGGAAGTCCAGCCGCATGGGGCGGGATAAAGGTGGCTTAACGCTTTTGGGCAAGACCTTCCTTCAATGCCAGGTGGAGAAGTTGCAGGCGCTGGGAGTGGAGGAGGTTCTGATTTCCGGCGGTGGAGTTCCCCCCTTGCCAGGTACCGTGTCTGTACCGGACCTTCTTCCAAACCGAGGCCCTTTAGGTGGGCTTCATGCCTGTTTACAGGCAGCAAAAAATCCTGTCTGTATGGTGCTTACGGTGGATATGCCCTTAGTACCGTTGGCTGCGTTGGATCACTTGCGAAGGGCTCATCAGGAGGGGATTACAGTGTTGTGCCATGGGGGTAAAGAAGAACCTTTGGTTTCGGTTATGGATCGGCAGATTGCAAAAGCCATTGAACCGTTGATCCTTCACAACGGCGCCCCTGTGCGGGCTTTGAAAGGATTTGTTTCTTGGAACCAATGGGAATATCTCGGTCCAGAAGAGTATTTGCAAAATTGTAATACACCAGTGGAGTATGAAGTCCTAAAACAAAGAGCCAATTTGTT
>ENA-UOJL01003664-UOJL01003664.1-human-gut-metagenome-genome-assembly--contig:-P47-NODE-3664-length-10487-cov-6.438842_pt1 | contig 10487 bp, 6 predicted proteins | sample MGYA00242347_ERZ723894 | MGnify/ENA metagenome assembly ERZ723894
AAAAATCTGCTGCTGTTCTGTTATCAGCTGGGGTATCTCCGCAAGGGCAAGGAACGCCTGAACGCTTCGCTGAATACGCTGCGCCCTGCCCTCACACAGTACAATCAGCTGGCAAAGGACATCCGAGATAAGACGAAGGAGCGCCGCAGCCTGCTTACCGAGAAAAAGGCGCTCTCTGCTGTCCATGTATTCCGCCACCGGGAGCTGGCCGCAAAAATTGCGTCACTGACAGAGGATTTGGAAGAATTGCGTTCTGAGAAAAATCTGCTTCTGGCGTCGCTGGCATATACCGAGGAAGATGCCGCCGATAAGTTTCCTAAAGACATTGCAGCCATGGAGCAGAGTCTGAAACGGTTGGAAGAACAGGAGCAGAAATATTCTGCCGAGCTGGACGCTGCCCTGACTGAGTATGCCGGGCTTCGGGAGCAGGCACAGAGCGTTGATCCGGTGCAGCTGTATGAAGCAAGACAGGCCATCCGCCCCAGCAAGGAGCAGGAAGCGGAGAACCGGGCGCAGGAGGTTTACGGCGAGAAGTACAACCCACTTCTGATGTTTGACAGTAAAAAGGAAGTGTCCCGGATGTTGGTCGAGGATGCAGAGCGGTTGGCCGTGCGGAGAATGGTGCGCCAGACGCAGAAGGAGCAGCAGATTTTTCGAAAGAAAAAGAGTGAACAGGAACGGTAACCCACCGTTCCTGCTCACCCAAGATGACCTTACAAAAGATCATTTAACAAATTCATACACTTTACCTTTTGCTGCAAGTTTGCACTGCCATATACATTGAGAGTAAAAGACACATTTTTATGTCCGAGAATTTCAGAGAGAGATTTCACATCAAACTCTGGTATTTCAATGGCTCTTACGGCAAATGTATGTCGTATCTCGTGGAACTTTACCTTTTGTAGCCCATTGCGTTTCAAAAAACGGGAAAAGAACTGCCTGTAAGTTCGAGGCTCTGTCGGCTTTGTTTTGCCAGTCAAGAAGTAATGGTTGGGATTTTCCGTATAAAACTTCTTGATAATGTTCATGAGCAAAGACGGTACGGGAATTGTTCGAGCTGATGTCTTGGTCTTCGGCGGCCCTATGTGCAGATAGGACTCTCCCTTTTTCTTGTCATAGATGCGTTGAACGGTTTTGTTGATGCTGATGGTTTTATCTGTCAACGAAATGTCCTTCATCTGTAAGCCGCAGAGTTCACCAATCCGCACACCGGTAAACAGTGCAATGAGTATGCCGGCGGTCTTCCGGTTCAGGTTCATGTATATACACTGAATTAAGGCCTGCTCTTGATCCTTGGACAGAGAAACCACCTTTTTTATTCCCAACTCTTTGGGGTATTCTATCAAGTCCCAGTTGAGCAGCGGTATCGCTCTTTCCTTGTAGGCATATTCCATAGCAAGCCGCAGCACAAGAATCACATCTCGTATGGTCTTCACAGTGAGACCGCCGGACTTATCCAGCCGCCCGGACTCGTATAGATACGATATATAGCTCTGAATGTCCGGCTCGGTAATGCTGCCGATTTTCCGCTTACCGAAGTGAGGTATTAAGTGATTTTCGGCTATCAGCGTAAAACTGGCATGGGTTGACGGTGTGATCATCGGCTTCTTCTGATTTAGCCAAGTGTTCAACAACGTCTTGAATTGTGTATTGTTAGTCATATTGACCACCTCCACGATTATTATCATGTGGAGGACGAAGATGTGCATTTCCATCCTCAAGTAACGGTCTCGAAAAGCGTCCGAAACTCCGCTTCCCTGGCTTTGATGAGCCGTGGAACACAGCTCTTCTTTCAGACTATTTTGTTAAAAGCACTAAGAAGAACTCTGATGGAATGATTAGTAATGTTATCTGCAATTCAGCAAAGCAAGGTCTGATTCCTCAGCGAGAGTATTTTGATAAGGACATTGCAAACAGCGATAATACAAATGGATACTATATCATCGAGTCCAACGATTTTGTTTACAATCCCAGAAAATCTGCCGATGCACCTTACGGCCCCATAAGTAGCTATCAATACCCGGAGGCGGGAATAGTGTCTCCTTTGTACTTGTGCTTCCGTGCCAAGCGAGAAATCAATCCGCTTTACTTCGAGTGGTATTTTCGCTCGTCGGCATGGCATCGGTACATCTATATGTCTGGTGACAGCGGTGCAAGGCATGACAGAGTAAGCATCAAGGATGACGTTTTTTTCGCAATGCCAATAAATGTTCCCTCTGCAAAGGAACAGGAAAGAATCTCTTTGTTTCTTGATGCCATAGAGCGAAGAATTGAGACGCAACGTACTTTGGTTGAGACCCTCAAGAAGTATAAAAGAGGTGTCATATCTGTACTTCTAAGCTCAAGGAATAATCCTTATTATTCATCCGTAACATGGAAAGAAGTAGCTTTATGTGATGTAGCAAGCGGCTTTGAGTATGGCATGAATGCCGCTGCCACGGTCTACGATGGTTCTCATAAGTACATTAGGATTACAGATATTGATGATAATTCTCATCTTTATAGCCAAAATGTACCGGTCTCACCAGAAGGGCAAGTAGATGAAAAGTATCGAGTTCGAGAAAACGACATCTTATTTGCTCGTACAGGGGCATCTGTGGGTAAAAGCTATCGCTACCAGCGTAGTGATGGTGATCTTTATTATGCTGGCTTTCTTATTCGCATTCATGTAAATTCAGATGTGAATTGCGGTTATGTTTTTCAGAATACATTAACTGAGGCATATAGGCGTTGGGTTCTCCTTGAATCTGCTCGATCTGGCCAGCCGGGAATTAACGCTGATCAATATAAACAATATCGCTTTCTGCTTCCGCCCTTAGAGCTACAAAATAAAATCTCCACCTTGGCTACTAATCTCGACAATCTAATCTGCAAAGAGGAAAATCTTCTATCACAAATCGAACAAGTAAAAATAGCTTTATTGCAGCGGCTTTTTATATAAAGAGCCGTTGCATAAGCCCCGTTCTTTCGTTTATAAGCGTGTCCAGCATATTTTCGTGAGCGGTTATTGTGAAGTCAAGTTTTGAGAAAAAACGGGCGATTTTCTTTTGTTCATGTAAAGGCGGCAGAAAAACAGTTTGATTCAAAACCGTTCCACGATCTATGCCTTCAATTAGTCCTGTGGCGTTCCGCTTGATCCTATCCGACAAGAAACCCGTCAGGTAGTAGCAGAAGTCGCTTGTCATTTTTTCATTTGCACGCAAAGACATAAACTGTCTCGCTATGTGTACCTTTTCCTGTGTTAATCTCACAACTGCTCCTGAACCAGAGCCTTTACAGACAAGTAGGGTGTCACCCTTATACGCATAACACCGGGGTGTCTGCGTCCATCTACTGACCACTGTTTCTCCTTTCACAATACAACTGGCTCCTGTCATATAAGGAACACCTATTTCTTGATCATTGTATTCAGCAGGCGCAAAGTCTTGTCCTGATTGTAGCGAGATGAGGTCTCCCATTTTGTATTTATCCCATTTTTGAGGCTTAGCCGAAAAAGAAACTTGTTGAGTGAATACTGCTTTTAACGCACCTCTTTTATACTTCTGACTAAGTACACAGAAAAGCTATATGAAAGACGAAAATCCCTTGCCATAGCGGAAATTCTCTGCTACTGCAAGGGATTTTGCTTCAAGTTCTTGCTACTGTTCAGTTAAAAAATAGACCTCAAGTAACGGTCTCGAAAAGCGTCCGAAACTCCGCTTCCCTGGCTTTGATGAGCCGTATGTGCTGCATCGCATAGGAGACATCTATGCCGAGCGCAGTGAGCGTGGGGCAGCTGATATGGAGCTACTTTCTGTAACGATGAATGATGGGGTTATGCAGCGTTCCGAAATTGAGGGAAAAGATAACTCAAGCGAGGATAAAAGCAGCTACAAAGTTGTTCGCAAGGGCGATATGGTCTATAACTCCATGCGTATGTGGCAAGGAGCAAATGGTGTTTCCCCTTATGACGGCATTGTCAGTCCTGCATATACCGTTCTTACAGCTAAGTTACCTATCTGCAATGATTATTTTGCTGCACTCTTCAAAAACTATAAGCTGATCAATGAGTTCAGAAAAAACTCGCAGGGAATGACCTCAGATACATGGAACTTGAAATACCCGCAGATAGAAACAATAAAGGTGTATTTGCCGGTAATTGAAGAGCAGGAGAAAATCGCCTCTATCCTCGTTACCCTCGATAAAAGAATCGCTGCACAGGCAGCACTCGTTGAACAGCTCAAGAAGTATAAAAGAGGACTGTCTGATACGCTATTTGATCGTATTGCACAGAGTCCCAGTTGTAAAATTGTTAAGCTCGGAGATGCGTTTGAACTGTTACAGAACAATACCTTTTCACGAGATGATTTGACAACTAACCCCAGCTCGGTTCAAAACATACACTATGGCGATGTGTTGGTCAAGTATGGGGCAGTAGTAAACATTTCCGAGGACACTCCCCCATACATTAAACCAACTATTGACCTTCAAAAGTTCGTTGCTACAAGCTATCTGCGTGATGGTGATATTGTGTTTGCTGATACTGCGGAAGACTATTCCGTAGGGAAAGCGACAGAAATAGCTGGGGCGAACGGATTGGCTGTATTATCAGGATTGCACACCATTCCTTGTCGTCCACTCATGAAGTTCCATCCGATGTACCTTGCTTACTACTTCAATTCATCTCTATTCAGGAGACAAATATATCCTCTCGTTCAGGGAACCAAGGTGTCTTCGATTAGCAAGGGAGAGCTTGTTAAAACCAGTGTGTATGCACCTACGGAGAGAGAACAGAGAAGGATCGCTTCTATGCTCTATTTGTTGGATCTTCGTATTACCTTTGAAGAAAAAACAGTTAATTCCCTTACTAATGCAAGAACAGCGTTGTTGCAGCAGCTTTTTATATAAAGAGCTGCTGCAACAGAGAGCTGCGCATTTTAGTAAGCTGATTCAACTCATTCTCACATGACTCTATACGGTTGCTGATTGCCTCAAGAATTTTTATTATGCGGATTTGTGTTTCAGGATCAGGATATGATATTTTAATCTTTGAGATTTCACTTGCCTGTACATGAACCACAGATTTACCCTGAGCGACACGGGCAATGTTCCCGTTGACAATGTGGTTAAGCATGTAGCTCATTATTCTTCCGTCAATTTTAGTGCTTCGGAAAATGTTAAGATCACCAGCAAGAATAACACCCGGAAGCATAATACACGAAGCTGTGGAGATTTCTTCTGATGTTTCCCCAGAAGTAGGTATAAGCACATCTCCCACCATGCTATGATAAACTTGTTCAACTACTGCTTCCGTTTTTCTGACAACCGATGTAATTACTTCATGGTAGGTTGTATATAGCTCGCCGTACAGAATAAATGGAGTTCCTGTTTTGGAAATATCGGCTTTTGATAATGGCGCACCCTTGATAAAGAAGCCAAGATTGCCGATGGTATCACACTGCCATTGAACTTCTTTTAGACCACAATGCTCTGGCGATAATAGGGAGCGAACGACACCTCTTTTATACTTCTTGAGGGCATCAATGATTTTACTCTGAGCCGTTGCCCTTTGATCCAGCAGATATAGGAAACGGCTTATCTTTTCCTGTTCAGCAATCGTTTGTGGAGATGAGATTTTAGTTTTAGAAATATTCCCCTTGCTGATAGACAGAACCTTAATACCTTGCATTAAAGGAATGAGTTGCTTGTGATAGTGGGAGGTGTTCATGTAATACCCCAAATACATGGATGCAAACGGGAAAAGAGGTCTACACGGAACTGTATGCAGTCCAGCCTCGATCTTTCTGCCGGAAATATTCAATAGTTCAATTGTTTTTCCAACCGTTTCATCTTCGGCGGTATCTGCAACAATTATATCCCCGTCTTGAAGATAGTCGTAATTTGTGCTTTCATGCCCAGAAATAATGTGGGGAATGGTGTTGTCTGTGGCATCGAGAATACTTCCGTATTTGATCAATACATCACCATAATGAATATCCAACACATCTCCGGTTGCATCAAGCTCAGCTCGTGAAAGAGTGTTGTTTTGCAAGAAGGAAAATACAGAGCTGAATTTGTGGCTACACCACGGCTCATCAAAGCCAGGGAAACGGAGTTTCGGACGCTTTTCGAGACCGTTACTTGAGGATACATTTGCCATAATTATTCGCCCTCCACTTCGAACGGGAAATCAAGTCCCAGCTCGTCAAAAAACGGTTTCAGTTCTGCATCAATGCCCTTAATCTCGCTCTGGAGCTGGCGGATTTCCGCAGCTACTTGGTTCAGATCAATCTCTTCCTCCGGCTCGAAGGTATCAACGTACCGGGGGATATTGAGGTTGAAGCCGTTCTCTGCAATTTCCTGCATCGTGGCAACATGGGCATACTTGTCCACATCCTCACGACGCTCGTAGGTCTCAACAATCTTGTCAATGTCGCACTCACGGAGAATATTTTGGTTTTTACCGGCTTCAAAATCGCCAGAGGCATCAATGAACAGAATGTTGTCGGCATTGTCGTTTCTCTCCCTCTTGAGGACAAGGACACATACCGGAATGCCTGTGCCGAAGAAAAGGTTGGCAGGAAGACCAATCACAGCGTCCAGAACATTCAACTTCTGGATAAGGTGTTTGCGGATCACTTCTTCCGCAGCACCACGGAACAGAACACCGTGAGGCAACAGCACAACAGCTCGTCCGTCCTCATCCATGTGATGTACCATGTGCTGAACAAAAGCGAAGTCAGCCTTGCTCTTCGGGGCAAGCTTACCGTACTCATTAAAACGGGGGTCTTCCATAAAGCTCAGGTCGCCAGACCACTTAGCAGAATACGGGGGATTTGCAACCTGAACACGGAATTTCATGTCACCAAAGTAGTCATGCTCCAAGGTGTCCCCGTTGTAGATATTGAAATTACGGTAAGGAATGCCACGGAGAATCATGTTCATTCGGGCAAGGTTGTAGGTCGTGGAAGTTAACTCCTGACCATAGTAGTTACGGACATTAGCATAGCTCTTGAGGCGAAGCAGAAGAGAGCCAGAGCCACAAGTGGGGTCGGCTGCATCCTTAACATCAGTCAGCCCAAGGCAAGCCAAACGGCACAGCAGTTCAGCAGGCCCTGAAGGAGTATAGAACTCGCCAGCCTTTTTACCGGCTGTTGCTGCGAACTGCCCAATCAGATACTCATAGGCATTGCCAAGGACATCAATCTTCGTGTCTTCCACACTAAAGTTGATCTCATCCAAAGAGGCAACGATTTTTGCCATAACAGCACTTCTATCCTTAACTGTGTGCCCCAACTTAGTAGAATCGAGCTGCATATCGGAGAATAGTCCGTCAAAATCCTCCTGCGAATCGTTGCCAAGAGTAGATTCCATCAGGGAGTTAATCGCTTTCTGTAAAAATTCAATATCAAAAGAACGATTTTCAACCATTTTGACCATCTTGCGGAACAGAAATTGTGGCTCAATGATAAATCCTAAGTCACGAAGAGCTTCCTCTACAACTGCGGTCTTATATTCCTCATCAGTCCAAGCATCCCCATAGCTGATATTATCATCTTTCAGCAGATTAGTCATGTACTTCTCGGTGCGATCCGAAAGGTAGTAGTAGAAAATCATGCCTAAGATGTAGTTCTTAAACTCGTAGGCTTCCATATTGCCCCGGAGAGCGTTTGCCATTGCCCAAAGTTTGTTACAAAGCTCCTTCTGGTGAGCCTGAATACTGTTGTCCATTTCACATTCTCCTTATTGATATTTTTCGGTATGCTGCCGGATAAAGTCTACAATCCTATTGACTAAGGAACGTTTTTTCAACAGCGGCATCGGTTTTTCGATACGGTCACGGATGTTACCCGCATCCATCGTACCGGAGAACTCGTATTCCGAGATGAAGTCAGTAAGCATAGCGGGGTCGATTTCCTCTGTTTGCGCAAAGGCAACGATTTCCTCACGCTTTGCCTCATTCTCAAAGTCGTTGTAAGCAGCGTCAATTTCGTCTGCACTCTCAAGGCCAACAACAACACGGTCTAAGAAGGCTTGCAGGATCTCAACCTTGCGAAGCAACTGCGGATTATCGGTTCGTCCCAGTTCTTCCTTGATGTGCTTAATATCATAGTCCTTCTGTTTAGCATCATCAAAGTGGATGTTACGGATGAGGTTCATGATATAGGCAACATTAATCCTGTCGCTCTCCATTAGCTCGATGCAGAAGTCCACATCGTTCAGGACAGAGACAACTTCTCGATCTTTCTTGTGCTTTGCATAGAGCATCAGGTATTTACTCTTATAGTCCTGATATTCCTGCTCTGTCATGATAAGTGAGTCCTGGTCAAAGCTGAACTCAATGAAAGTTTGCAGAGATTGGAGATACTTCGTAAGCTCACGGAAGGTCTCAATGAAAAGTTTCTGGTCATCCTCACTCTGCATAGTGTCGATGTCAGCCGGTGTCTGCGCAAGTTGCTTCAACCGAGTAACCATCTCATTGAATTTCTCTACAAAGTAGGGATATTCGGGAACGACAATGCCCGATGTGTCGTGGCTCTTTGAGAAGAGCGTAAGAGCATCATCCGTTCTCTTCTTCAAGTTTCGATAGCAGATGATAATACCGAAGGGCTTGGTCTCTTTTTCCACACGGTTTGTTCTGGAATAGGCTTGGAGCAAATCGTGGTATTTCAAGTCCTTGTCTACATAGAGAACGGACAACTGCTTGCTGTCGAAGCCGGTCAGGAACATATTTACAACCAGAAGGATGTCAAGGGGCTTTGTTTTCTTGCCCTTCACACGGTCGGAAATATCTTTATGGTATGCAGCAAATGTATCTGTCGAGAAGTTTGTGCTGTACTTCTCGTTATAGTCCTTGATGATCCGTTCCAGGGCATCCCGACTATGTTCATCTTTACCCTCAGCCTCTTCATTCTGCCCATAAGAGAAGATACCGCTAATATTCAGGTCATGTTTGATCTTCTTGAAGATGTCGTAGTATTTAATCAGAGCTTCAATCGAAGAGACAGCAAAGATGGCTGTGTACTGACCATTTCTCGTCTTTGCCTTGTGATTCTGAACGATATGGTTTGCGATCAGCGACATCCGTTCCTCGGACATGTAGAGTTCGCCTACATCAATCGCATCCGCCATTGTGGGATCGTCCCAGTCAAAATCACCTTCCATTGTTTTAATGTACTCGATATGGAAGCCGAGAACATTGTTGTCGAATATAGCGTCCTTGATGAGATAATTATGTACGCATTCTCCGAACAGCATTTCCGTTGTCTGCGTAATTTTCCCCTCAGTCTTTCCGTTCACCTCAAAACGGGGTGTGCCGGTAAAACCAAAAAATTGCGCCTTTTGGAAGTGCCGAACGATGTCCTTATGCATATCCCCAAACTGACTACGGTGACACTCATCAATAATGAAGACAACCTTTTCATTTTTGTAGGTGTCCATGATCTTTGAATACTGAGGCCGCTTAACCGCATTTGCCATTTTCTGCATCGTAGTAACGATAAGCTGTCGGTTTTTATCCTGCATCTGTTTTACAAGGACATCGGTACGATCAGTTGCATCAACAGAGCCGTTCTCGAACTTGTTGAACTCTTCTGTTGTTTGAGAGTCTAAGTCCTTTCGGTCAACGAGGAAGATGACCTTTTTAATGTTGGGATTGGCTGCGAGAATCTGTGCCGTCTTAAAGGAAGTCAGTGTCTTTCCTGCGCCGGTTGTATGCCATACGTAGGCATTGCGGTTAGTAAGTGTAGCTTGCCGGACAAGGGCTTCCACCGCATATACCTGATAAGGACGCATCACCATGAGCAGTTTATCCGTGTCGTTAAGGATGGTATATCTCGTCAGCAGCTTTATGATGTGATCCCTTGCAAGGAAGGAGATGGAGAACTCTTTCAAGTTGGTAATACGCACATTATTGAAGTCCGTCCAGAAGAAGGCGAGGCTATGAAGCATATCTCTGTCAGAGTTGGCAAAATACTTTGTATCTACACCATTGGACACTACAAAAAGTTGGATAAAGTGGTAAAATCCATTGTAGGAATGCTTTTTGTAGCGCATCACTTGATTGACAGCTTCTCGGATGTCAATGCCACGCCGTTTCAATTCCACTTGAATAAGCGGAAGACCATTGACGAGTATTGTCACATCATAGCGATTGACATACTTGCCGACAACAGTTGTCTGATTTGTCGCCTGAAAAATGTTCTTTGTGTGGTCGGCATCGAAGAAAGAGAGGTACACCTTCGTCCCGTCCTCACGCTCCAACACGAACTTATCTCGAAGGATCTTTGCGCTCTGGAAAACAGATTTTCCGAGCATGATATTCATTACACGCTCCCATTCTTTGTCGGTCAAGGGGCGGTCAAGCTTCGATGAATTAAAGGTTTCAAATTGAGCTTTGAAGTTTTCTACCAGTGCGTCATAGTCTGGTATAGAGACGCTGGTATAGCCTTGCTTATTGAGCTGGTCTATGAACTGTTGCTCAAGGGCTGCTTCGCTTTGGTATGCCA
>ENA-UOJL01003668-UOJL01003668.1-human-gut-metagenome-genome-assembly--contig:-P47-NODE-3668-length-10480-cov-4.332086_pt1 | contig 10480 bp, 8 predicted proteins | sample MGYA00242347_ERZ723894 | MGnify/ENA metagenome assembly ERZ723894
GACGTTCAGGGTTTCGGCGACAGCCGCAGCCCCGATGAGCATGCAGGATAAAGCCAGCAGCACAGCGATCAGTTTTTTCATGGTTGTACCTCCTGAGTTGTTTTTTTATTGAAGCGGAAATGCCTATCCGCTTGGGGACAAGATTACGTTTTTTGGGGGACATCTTATCTGCTGCCGCCTGTGGCGGAAATAGGCAGATACATGCCGAAGGTTGCCGCTAAAAGCGGCGGAAGGAGTTTACTTTCTGACTGCCAGATATTCCTGATAGACCTGGCTCCAGATATGGTTTTTCAGCTCGTTGAATTCCGGGGTCAGCTTGGTTTCCTGTGTGCGCGGATATGGAATATTCACATCTACGATATCCTTAATCCGGCCCGGCCGCGCGCTCATGATGATGACGCGCTGGGCAAGGATGATAGCCTCTTCCACATCATGCGTGATGAAGAAGCAGGTCTTTTTCTCGCGTTCCCAGGTTTCCAGCAGCTCGGTTTGCAGCTGGGTGCGGGTCTGCGCGTCCAACGCGCCGAAGGGTTCGTCCATCAGCAGCACTTCGGGGTTCGCCGCATATGCGCGGGCGATGGCGACGCGCTGCTTCATGCCGCCGGAAAGCTCCTTGGGATAGTGATCCGCGAATTTGACCAGATCGACCATCGCCAGATACTTGAGCGCTTCTTCTTCGGCCTCTTTGCCCTTCACGCCGCGCATTTCCAGCGCGAACATGACGTTCTTTTTGACCGTCAGCCACGGGAACAGCGCGTACTGCTGAAAGACCACGCCGCGCTCGGTGCCCGTTCCGGTGACTTCCTTGCCGTCGCAGTAGACCTTGCCGCTGGTCGGCTCGGTCAGACCTGCGATGATGTTGAGCAGGGTGGATTTGCCGCAGCCGGACGGGCCGACGACACAGATGAATTCGTTATCGTGGATATCCAGGCTCACGCCGTTGAGGGCGACCATTTCGCCGTTGCGGGTGTTGAACACCTTGCGCACGTTGTCAATCCTGACGCGAACTTTGCTGTCGGTCAGATTTCGCGCTTCTCCTGCCATGACGTCAGCCTCCTCTCTGCGGTCTTGATGAGCTTTTCAATCGTGATGCCGAGGATACCGATGATGATGATGTACAACAGCATCGGCGCAGATTCAAACGAGTTGTTCAGGCTGCGGATGCGCATGCCCAGACCGGCCATGGCGCCGGTGGATTCGGCGGCAATCAGCGTCGTCAACGCAACGGACGCGCCGAGTCGGATCGCCGTCAGGATGAACGGCAGGGTAGCCGGAGCGATGACGCGGATGAAGATATCCTTATCCGTCGCGCCGAGCACGCGCGCCGCCTTAATCAGCGTTTCATCCACGTTGATGACGCCCTGATAGATGGTCACGCACATGATGAGGAAGCAGGCGATGGTGATGACGATGATCTGCGGCTTGCGGCCGACGCCCGCCGCGATGACGATCAGCGGCACGTAAGCCAGCGGCGGGATATTGCGGATGAACTGAATCCACGGCTCGATGATGTAGCGAACCGGCTTATACCACGCCATCAGGATGGCGACCGGCAGCGCGATGACGAAGCCCAGCGCATAGCCGGAAACGACCGAGATGAGACTCGATGAGATATCATTCCAGAGCACGCCGCGGTCGATCATGGTCTTGATCGAGCCAAGCACCTTGAACACGTTCGGGAACGCGCGCGAAGTCGCCGGAATGACGGACAGCAGCGTCCACAGCGCCATGGCTGCCGCGAATGAAATCAGCAGCCAGACCTGATGCGGAATGCGGTCTGCCAGACTCCCTTTCTTATTCTTCTTTTCCATGTCATTCTCCTTGTTCATTTCGGACAAAACGTCTTTTGATGTTTTGATTATACGTCGAAACCTCACAATCCAAAAGGGTGAAATTTCATCATCCTTTTAGAGCTGCGCCGGGCTGCCGCCCGAACCCGCTTGGGGCCTTAGGCCCCAAACCCCATCCTTTGCCTTGCGGCATGCCGCAAGGCAATATGCGGGAGGTGAAGGAACCTCAGGTTCCTTCCGGGGCTTGGGGCAGCGCCCCAACATAACCCTTACCTCAGCGAAATCAGCCTGCCCAGCGGCTCGCCAATCAGCGGGGCGCACCAGTCGAGAAACGCCTGCGTCACGCCGTTGCCCGCCTCGTTGATGTATGCGTCCGGCATCTTCTTTTCCACCAGCATCACGTCGTGTACGTCAATCAGCGTCGTGCGTACCTTGTAAGGACTGGCGCTCTCGCGGATAAAGCCGACCATCTTGCCGCTCTCCCCCGCGCAGGCCGCGCGCACCGCTTCTTCTCCGGCCAAAATCGCTTCCGCCCTGTCCACGTCGGAAGACAGCGCAATCGACGCGCGCCCCAGCAGCCCCGGTTTCTCGCTCCTCGCCTTGTAGCCCAGCCTTTTGATGACCAGATTGGCCAGATGAGCCGATACGTCGCCGAAATACGTCGCGCGCCCGACCTGAAACACCGGCTCGACAATCGGCTTTCCGTCCTTATCTTTAAGCCCCTCGCTGGCCACGACGACCACGCCGCGCTTTTCCTCAATCAGTTTCTGCACATCTCTGAGGTATTGTTCCTCGTCGAACGGCCGTTCCGGCAGATAAATGAGATCCGGCCCGTCTACGCCCGCCTGCCGCGCCAGCGCGCTGGCCGCCGTAATCCAGCCCGCGTTGCGTCCACTCGCCTCGATGACGACCACGTGAATCGGCAGGCCGCGCACGTCCGCCGTGACCTCCGCGACGCTCTGGGCGATATAGCGCGCCGCACTGCCAAAGCCCGGCGCGTGATCCGTCACGGCGATATCGTTGTCCATCGTCTTGGGAATGCCCATCACGCGGATCCCCGTGCACTCCAGCATCGCGCAGAGTTTGACGCAAGCATCCATCGTGCCGTTTCCGCCGTTCATCAGCACATATTTCGCGCCGAACTCCACGCATTTTTCCGCCAGCAGGCGGTATTCCGGCTCTTCCAGCGCATCGCGGGATGTGCCGATGGCGCTTCCGGGCGTGCGTTCCAGCAGGGCCAGTTCTTCCTCGGTGATATCGGTCAAATCGCGCACCTGTCCGCGCATCAGGCCGCCCGTGCCGCCGATGGCCGCCAGAATGCGGTCTACGCCCGGCTCTTTCTTGGCCTGACGGATCGCGCCCGCCAGCGACGCGTTGATGACGGCCGTCGGCCCGCCGCCATGAATCAAAATCAGATTTCCCTTCATCGCATTTCATCCTTTCGGCATCCTTCTGATTTCATCATAGCACGCCGCGCCCTTTTGTTAAGTCGGAAAAAAGCTCATACCTAAAGAAACGATGGGGCTCCGCCCCAAACCCGGTCAGGAACTGAGTTCCCGACACCTTCCACTTTGCTTCGCGGCATGCCGCGAAGCGGAAAGCGAGAAGTCCAGAAACCACAGGTTTCTGGTGGGGTTTGGGGCAAAGCCCCAACGTCTCCTTATTCGTTTGTCCTCACCTTGCGGTAGCGCGCAAACGTGTAGCAAAGCATCGCGCTCCACCCAATCGCGCAGGCCCATGCCGCGCCGTTCAGGCCGACGCGCGGCACGAGCACCGCCACCACCAGCGCGCGGATCGAAATCTGAATGAACGTCGCAACCAGCGTCGTCTTCATCTCGCCCATGCCGCGAAAATAGCCCTGTATGCCGTTCGTAATGCCCGGCAGAATGTAGAAAAAAGCCATCAGCGTCAGATAATCCACACCCATGCTCACCATCTGCATGCTGTCCTGCGCCGCAAACAGCCGCATCACGGGTTCTTTCACCAGCAGAACTGCCGCGCAGATGAGCACGCCGTAGGCCGCCTCGATCATCATTCCGCGCCTGAGCGTCTCGCCTACGCGCGCATGCTCCCCCGCGCCGCGGTTCTGCGCAATGCAGGTCATCATGCTCGACGAAATGCTCTGTTCCGGGATGCACGCAAAATCGTCCACCCGGCTCACCGCATTAAACGCCGCAATCACGCTCACACCTTGCGCGTTCATCACGCTCTGAATCAACGCCTTACCAATCGGCTGGCACGCCTGCTGAAGCGCCGTAATCGCGCCGGAAGAAACCGTCTCGCCCAAAAGCCGCCTGTCGATTTTCAATTCGCGCAGCCCCAGATGCAGCAACGGAATCTTTCGATAGATGTGCCGCGCGCACAGCAGCGCGCTGATCCCTTCTGCGGCCACCGTCGCCACGCCCGCGCCGACCACGCCCCAGCGCAGCCCGGCCACCAGCAGCACGTCCAGCCCCGCATTCATCACGCTCGCCAGCGCCAGATAGACCACCGGCGTTCGGCTGTCTCCGACGCTGCGCAGCGCCGCCGCCAGAATGTTGTATTGAAACGTAAACAGGAAGCCGACGAAAATCACCTGCAAATAGCGCGCCGCCATCTCCAAAATCTCGTCCGGCACGTTCATCAGCCGCAGCACCGGCCCGCTCAGCGGCCAGCCGACGGCAAACACGACGAGCGACGCGATTGCGCCGAAGACAATCGTCGTGGCGACCTCGCGGCGAAGCGCGTCCTCATCCCCCGCGCCGTAAAACCGGCTCATCAGCACGGACGCGCCGATGCTCACGCCCGATACGCCTAAAATCACAATCGTCATCACCGGGTTCGCCGCGCTGACCGCCGCCAGCGCGTTTTCCCCCGCAAATTTGCCGATCACGATGGAGTCCACCGCGTTGTAAGTCAGCTGAAACAGGTTGCCCAGAATCAGGGGCAGCGCGTAGGCAATCAAATGCCGCGCGATGCTCCCCTGCGTCATCTTCCGCATGGCTTACACGCCCTCAATTCCCAGCTCCGCAGCGATCCGTCGCAGTTCGGCCAGCGTGTTGGCCTCGACCGGAATGCCGTTTTGCAGCCTGTCCTTCTGTGCCTCGTGCGCCTTTTCGCCGGGGGTATAGATGCGCGCGTAGCCCGGCGCTTTCTCGCTGTCGCGCAGCGCCTGCAAATAGCCGCTCATCCGCGCGCGGATATCCGCCGGATCGCCGAACATCGCCGGGTCAAACGCCATGAAGAAATGGCTCGTGTGGTCGCCGTGCGCGCCGCACATTTCCGGGGAAAGCATGCCCTGCGCCAGCACGCCCGTCAGCGCCTCCACCATGATGGCCAGCCCGTAACCCTTGTGGCCGCTGGTGGTTTCGCCCTCGCCGCCAAGCGGCAGAATGCCGCCCAGCTCGCCCGCCAAAATCGATTGATTCATCCGGTGCGCGTCGCTGCACGGCCTGCCCTCGCCGTCAATCGTCCAGCCCTCCGGCATGGGCTTGCCGCGCTTGTTGTAAACCTCTACCTTGCCCAGCGTCACCACCGTGGTGGACGCGTCGAACCAGAAGGGATACGGATCGGCGGGCATGCAGAACGCCATCGGGTTCGTGCCCAGCATCATCTCGCGGCCAAACGTCGGCACCATGATCGGCCCTGTGTTGGTCATGGAAAACGCCGCCAGTCCCTCCCGCTCGGCCATCAGCGGGTAATAGCCCGCAATGCCGTAGTGCGACGAGTTGCGCACGACGACCATGCCGATGCCCGTCTTTTGGGCCTTTTCGATGGCGATGTTCATCGCTTTTGCCGCAGTCAGATGTCCCATCGCGAAATGGCCGTCCAGCAGCGCGGAAACGGGCGTTTCGCGCACAATCTCCGCCCGCGCGCGCACATCGACGCTTCCGCTTTTGATGTTCTGATGATAATACATCATCCGCTGCGCGCCGTGGCTCTCGATGCCAAACAGATCCGCCTGCATCAGCACGTCGGCAATCCGCCGGGCTTCTTCCTGTTCAAACCCCTCTTTTTCATATGCGCGCTCCATAAACGCGCGCAGCTCTTTTTCCGAAATCCGGGTATCCATATCGTACTCCTTCTCAGGGCAAACCCCCATCGTTTTCTTCTATTCTTTCATACAGCTTGTAGTGCCGCATGTCGTTCAGGTCGAACACGCCGTCCGCTTCGGCAATCAGCGCATAGCGTTCGCCCGGATCGGCGTAACGCGTGACGACAAACTGCGTTTTGCCCTCGGCCAGGTACGACGCAATCGCCTCTTTTTTCTCCTTTGTCTGCAAAAAATCGGCAGTTCGGCACGATGCCCGCCGCCAGATAAAACCCCTGATCCAGACTGGTGATATCCAGCAGGGTCGGGTTTCCCTCCCGATTCATCATTTCCGCAAAGACCGTCTGCGGCATGTCCGCTTTCCGAACCTGCATCAGCGGCACGGCGCGGCAAAGCCCTATGCATGTCGGCGTGACCGCCAGCACGCCCGCCATCGGAAGCGTCCACGCAAACAGCCCGCGCCTCTGCGCACGATTGGCGAGCCACGCCAGCGGAATCAGCCCCGGCGCGCAAAACCCTGCAAACGCCAGCGCGTAATACGGATGCGCCATCTCGCCCCAATAACAGGTCAGCAGCAGCACCCCCGCGCCCATCGGCAGCGCCAAAGCCTGCCAAAACCAGCCTCTTTCGTGTCTTTGGGCCGCGTCAAGCAGCACGAAGCCCGCACCGAGCGCGACCAAAACCGCCACCGCCGGGTTGATGACGCTCTGCGTGCGCAGATACGCCAGCGCGTTGTATACGTGCCCGGTCAGGCTCATCGGCATGCCGCTGTAATCAAACAGGTTCTGCACGAAATAAACCTCGACGCACGCGCCCAGCGCACCGTTGACCGCCAGATACGCCGCCACGGGCGCACAGACCAGCGCCGCGCCCAGCAGCATCCGCCCCGCCGCAAGCAGCGCGCGGCCGAACCCCTCCCGCCGCCAGACAAACGCCAGCAGGCACACGCCCAGCCCGGCAAACAGGCCGATGTCCGTGTATTTGATCAGGAACACCCAGCCCGCCGCCGCGCCGAAGCCCAGCATGCGCCCGCGCGTCTTTTCCTCCGCCCGCGTCATCGCCGCCAGCGTCAAATAAACGCCAACGGCCAGCGCAGGCAGCGCAAATTCCTCCGCGCTTCCGCCCTGTGTGAACGCCGTGCAGCAGCAGGTCGTCACCGCCAGCAGCGGCATAGCCAGCAGCGTTAGCCGCCCTCCGCCAAACAGGCGCACCGTCCTCCAGCCCGCATACACCGCCGCCGCAAGGCTGAGCGCCTCCAGCGCAAACACGCCGATGAAGCTCGTATCCGAAATCGCCGCGCCCAGCGCATAAAGTATGAACAGCAGCGGCCCCTTGTGGTCAAACAAATCCCGATACGGCATCAGCCCGCGCGTCATGCCCCGCCCGATGGTGAAATAGATATTCGTATCCGTCCAGAAGTTGGTCGCGTACAGCGGCGAACTGCTCGTGGCAACCAGTAACGCCAGACACGCGCACAGCAGCGCCAAAAGCGCCGGAAACGCTTTTTTCATTCGCTCTTCCTCCTGTACAGATACAGCATTTTGTTCAGTCGGTTGCTGTCGTCATAGCCCACGTCGGTCGCGATGAGCTGATAGCGGTCAAATTCCGCCGGCAGTTCGTCCCAGCCGACCAGCACATAATCCGGAACGGCCTCGCGCACGGCACGGTCCAGTTCGCTGCGCATCTCATCCAGATGCACGTTCAGGCGCACAAAGTATTTTTCCTGCGGAACCGTGTGCGTCGTCAGATACAGCCCGTCGTCCAGATGGTTGTATTGCAACAAGCTTGCGCCCTCCTCCACATAGGCCGCCAGCCGCCCCTGCGCCAGCGTTTCGAGCTTCTGCCCGCGCAGAAACGCGTTCGGCGTGGCGAAATACGTCCAGGCCAGCCCCGCCGCGCAGATCGCCGCCGTCAGCCCCTTCCGCCAGCGAAGCGAACCCGCTTTTTTCAGCGCCCTGTGCAGCTGCATGCAGCCCACCGGGAAAAACGGCGCGAGCGCCAGCAGGCTGTACGCCCACACGCGCCCGATCAGAAACACCGTCGCAAACTGAAAAGCCGCCATCACCCAGACGCAGAGCCGAACGACCCGCGTCTCGCCACGGTCAAACGCCAGCGCCGCCATACCCAGCGCCGCCGGAACCGCCCAAAGCGCGTTATCCCGAAGCACGCACGCGCCGTCATAGAGCTTCTGTCCCCATGTCGCCGCCTCGCCGCTGTACAGAAAGATGTTGTTATACAAATATGCCGTGTACGCGTCGGAAAGCGCGCCGTTTACCGCGAAATAGACCATCCACGGCAGAATCGGAATCGCCATGCCGCAAAGAAACACGCCCGCGCTTTTCAGCGCCCGGCGGACGCCGCCTTCCCGGAGCGCCAAAACGCCTTCAACGATGCACAGCCCGACCATCGCGCCGAGCAGCGTATACTTGATCGCCGCGACGCATCCGGCCAGCGCGCCGCAGACCAGCAGTCGCTTCGTGCGCATCGGTTTGGCGCGCCTGCCGTATTCCGCGTAAGCGATTGCCAGCGCCGCCGTCAGCAGCGGCAGGCAGAATTCCTCCGCGCTGTCGCCGCGCATAAACGAGCCGCCCGTCGTTGCCAACGCCCCGAAGACCGCCGCCGCGCCGAGGGCAAACGCGCTGCCCGCGCGCAGACGCATCAGGCGGTAAGCCGCGTAAAGCGCCGCCGTCAGCGCGGGAATTTCCATCAGATAAACTCCTGAAAAGCTCGTATCCGACAGGCACGCCGCGGCCGCGTGAATCAAGTACAGCAACGGGCCTTTCTGCTCGTAGATATCCCGATAGAGCACCCCGCCGCGCTTCATCACCCGCCCCACCGTCAGCAGGCAGTTGGCGTCGCCCCAGACGTTGATGGGGTACAGCGGCGAACACTGCGAGGTAAACAGCAGCATCAGCGCCGCCATCGCCGCGCAGCACGTCAGCGCGAGCGCTCGTTCGCGCTTTTTATTCTTCATCGCTCTTCCTCCGATACAGAATCATGGATTTGATGTATCGGTTGCTGTCGTCGTAACTCGTCAGCGCGCAGATTTCCTCGTATCGGTCAAATTCGGCGGGCAGGCGGTTCCAGTCCACCACGACGTAATCGGGTATGCCTTCCCGCAGATAGCGATCCATCTCCTCGTTCATCTCGTCCAGATTGACGTTCAGCTGCGCGAAGAATCTGCCTGCCGGGCGCGTCTGCGTCGCCAGATACACGCCGCCGTCCAAATAGCTGTATTGCAGCATCGTTTTGCCCGGCTCAACGTATTCGGCGAACATGCCCTGCGCCAGATTGCCGATATCCTCGCCGCGCAGAAACGCGTTCGGCGTAGCAAAATACGCCCAGACAAGGCTGGCCGCGCAGACCGCCCCCGTCAGCCCCTTTTTCGCGCGGGGAGACATCGCCCGCTTTCCCCAAAGCCGATGCAGCTGCATCAAACCGATCACGGCGAAGGCCGCCATGCCCAGCGGGCTGTACGGCCAGACCATGCCCGCGAAAAAGATCGCCGCGAACTGCCCGATCGCCATCGCCCAGACGCAGAGCCGAACGGCCCCCGTCTCTCCCCGGTCAAACGCCAGCGCGATCATGCCCAGCAGGGCCGGAACCGTCCAGAGCAGGTTATCCGCAAACAGCGTCGTCCACTCCGTCAGGCGGTTCGCCCACGTCTTCGCCGCACCGCTGTACAAAAAGATGTTGTTGTAAATATACGCCGCGTAAGCGTCGGAAAGCGCCCCGTTTGCCGCGAAATAGACGATCCACGGCAGAATCGGAACCGCCATGCCGCCGAGAAACACACCCGCGCTTTTCAGGGCGCGCAGAATTCCGCCCTCTTTGAGCGCCAGAACGCCTTCCACCGCGCACAGCCCGATCATCGCGCCGAGCAGCGTATACTTGATCGTCGCGATACACCCGGCCAGCACGCCGCAGACAAACAGCCGCTTCATGCGCATCGGTTTGGCGCGCCTGCCGTATTCCGCGTAGGCGATCGCCAGCGCCGCCATCAACAGCGGCAGGCAGAATTCCTCCGCGCTGTCGCCCCGGATAAACGCCGCCCCGAAAAACGCCGCCGCGCCAAGCGAAAAGCCCATTCCTGCGCGCAGGCGCATCAGGCGGTAGGCCGCATAGAGCGCCACCGTCATCGCCAGCGCTTCCATGATGTACACGCCCCAAAAGCTCGTATCCGACAGACATGCCGCCAGGGCGTGAATCAGGTACAGCAGCGGGCCTTTCTGCTCATAGATATCCCGATAGAGCACCCCGCCGTCTTTCATCACGCGGCCCACCGTGAACAGGCAGTTCGCGTCGCCCCACAGGTTGATGGGGTACAGCGGCGAGGACTGCGAGGTGAGCAGCAGAATCAGCGCCGCAAGCACCGTGCAGACGGCCAACGCGATATTTCGTTCTTTTTTCATGCCTCTTCCTCCTCATAGGCGGCGATCTCCCGCAGAAATGCGTCGCCGTATCGCTGCATCTTGCCTTCGCCTACGCCCGCGACGCGAAGCATCTGCGCGCGCGTGCGCGGCGCTTTGGCCGCCATATCCTTGAGCGTCGCGTTGGTAAAGATGATGAACGGCGGCACGTTCTGATCCATCGCGATTTCCCGGCGCAGGTCGGAAAGGCGGTTGTAGAGCGCTTTGTTGACAAATTCCTTTAGTTTCAC
>ENA-UOJL01003670-UOJL01003670.1-human-gut-metagenome-genome-assembly--contig:-P47-NODE-3670-length-10473-cov-3.336533_pt1 | contig 10473 bp, 9 predicted proteins | sample MGYA00242347_ERZ723894 | MGnify/ENA metagenome assembly ERZ723894
CAATCCAGGTTGACCAAAAGAGAACCGAGCTGGAAGAGATGAAGCGCCAGGTTTCTACCTTCCGTGTTTCTTTGCTGGAAATGTATAAAAAACATTTGGAATGCATCAATCATATTCCCAGCTTCCGCCTGAAGGATCCGGCCCCTGCTCCGGTGGCGCCGGTTGCTCCTCAGCCCCAGCCTCAGTCTGCCACTCGGACCGCTCCCGAGCCTGATCCGGAACCCGAACCGGAACCCCAGCCGGAACCTGTTCAGGAAGTCATTGCCGAACCGCAGCCGGAGCCTCAGCCCAAACCTGTAGAGGCCAAAAAGCAGCCAGTCCGTCAGGCGCCCCCGCAGGAGGAGCCGGTGGCCACAGGAAATGCCACTCTGCATGACAAGGTGGATTACAGCAGGGAGCAGCTGCGCCGTGAGCCTGCCGGGTACCCGGAGGACGACGATCTGACCCAGGTTGGCATTGATCTGAAGGCATATGCGGACATTCCCGAGTCTTTGCAAAAAGAAAAAGCCTCCAACTTCAGCAATTTGGAATTTGGAGACAACGTGGATTTGGGCAATAAAAAGCGCAGAAGATAAACTATATGGATAGCCGAGGGCGCAAAGCTTTCTTTGCGCCCTCTTTACAACTTTCAATGTCCAGGAAAAGGAGATCGCTTTGAAACAGGAGAAATCAAACCGGGCTATTGCCACTGCGGCAGCGGTGTTGGTGGTAGCTGTTGTGCTGCTGGCTTTGGACCAGATAATCAAATATTTTGTATTGGCGGATTTAAAGCCGGTGGGCGCTGTTACAGTGATTCCGGGATTATTGGAATTCGCCTATGTAGAAAATACCGGCGCGGCCTTTGGGCTGTTTAAAAATTTCATGTGGCTGGTGCTAGCCGTAACTGTGATTGCGTCGGTTTTGATCATTGTTCTGTTGTTCCGCTATAAGCACCATACTTTCTTTAGTTATGCCACATCTGCTTTGTTGATCGCCGGCGGATTTGGGAATTTAATTGACCGGCTGGTTCACGGCTTTGTGGTAGACTATATCCATGTGATGTTTTTTGATTACATATTCAATTTTGCCGACTGCTGCATCACTGTAGGAGCGGTGCTGTTTGTCATCCATGTTCTTTTCTTCACTCGCAGCGAAGAGGAAAGTCCAAAAGGGGCGGAGGAAAAGCAATGAGCCGCCAGCTGGTGATTCCTGTTGAAGAAGCTGGACAGCGGGTGGATAAACTGCTCGCCGCGTCCCTGGAGGATATGACACGTTCTGCCATCCAAAACCTGATTGAGAACGGCTGTGTTACCTGTCAAGGGAAAATTCTTTCCAAAAGCGCAAAGCTCAAACCGGGGGACCAGATCCTGGTGGAACTTCCACAGGTCCGCCCGTTGGAAGTGTTACCTGAGAATATCCCGTTGGACATTGTTTACGAAGACAGCGATTTGCTGGTAGTCAACAAGCCCAAAGGCATGGTGGTGCACCCGGCGCCTGGCCATGAGCAAGGAACCCTTGTAAATGCGTTGCTTTACCACTGTGGTGATTCCCTTTCCGGCATCAATGGCGTGGCCAGACCGGGAATCGTGCACCGCATTGATAAAGATACCAGTGGCTTGCTGATCGTGGCCAAAAACGATTTTTCCCATACCCGATTGGCCGAACAGATCCAAGCTCATTCGTTCACCCGGGAATACAGCGCGGTGGTATATGGATCTTTCAAGGAGGATTCCGGCACGGTGGACCAGCCCTTGGGACGCCATCCCACGGACCGGAAGAAAATAGCTGTGTTACCCCAATCACCTTCTGCCAGACGTGCTGTGACCCACTTCTGGGTCGTAAAGTGTTTTCGGGATTTTACCCAGCTGCGGCTGCGTTTGGAAACAGGACGCACACACCAAATTCGGGTGCACATGGCGTTTTTAGGCCATCCCGTGGCGGGGGACTCTGTGTATGGCCCCAAAAAAGTGATAACTTCTCTCGAAGGGCAATGCCTGCACGCAGGAAAGATCGGGTTTGTCCATCCTCGTTCCGGAGCGTATTTGGAATTTGAAGCGCCCCTGCCATCCTATTTTACAGAGTTTCTCCGAAAGCTGAAAGAAGTGTGAAGCCATGGACCGGGAAACGAAATTTCGCTGGGTGTTGTTGCTGACCGCTGCGGTCATAACTGCCGCAGTCCTCATCGGCATATACTCTGTGCGGCCCCTTCAGTTCTATCAAGTGGTGGCCGCTAGTCCGGCGTCAACAGCATCCCAGGAATCTGTTCCAATGGTAACCTCTCAGGAAGAGACGGTAGAAGAGACAGTCTCCCAAGAGGAAGAATTGGTGGAGTCCGACCCATCCGGCCCCCAGGAAGTATTGGTAGAGAAAAGCATCAATCTCAACACTGCTACCCTGGAAGAACTGGATCAGCTGCCTGGTATCGGTCCTGCCCTGGCACAGCGAATCATCGATTACCGGGAAGCGAACAATGGCTTCTATGACATTGAGGAAATAATGGAGGTTTCCGGCATAGGAGAAAAGACCTTTGCAAAATTGGAACCTTACATCATTGCCGAGTAAAATAAAAACGGTGGAAGTGTAAAAGCTTCCACCGTTTTTTTATGTACACCAGCTTATTCTTGGTCACTGGCAAAATGGATTCCAGCCTGTTTGCGAGCTTTCTCCATAAACGACGCCACTTGGAAACTCAGCTGTCCGCACAGGGCATATTCCTGAGCAGATGCTTCCGGCTGGGTGATATACCGGTAAAAATCTTTTGCCTCCCAGCCCATGAGCTTGTATTTTTCCTCGTCGCCAAAAAGCTGTTCCACCGTGCCATCCTTACGCCACAGGGAAAGACCCGCAACCCGGGAAATGGATTCCACCGACAGGGTGCCGTCCGTACCCTGGAAATCGCTGTTAGCGCCTGCTTGCCCCAATTTAGAATAGGTCAACGTGACAAGCTTGTCCGCATACCGCAGGGTGATAATCCCTGCACCATCCGCTCTACTTTTCAGCATAAAGGGGTCAATGGTAAAGCTTTCCGGTTCTCCAAAAAGCGCCAAAGCAGGATAAACGCAGTACACTCCCAGGTCCATCAAAGCACCTGTTTCCAAAGCGGGATTGAAAATATTGGGCAGACTTCCGTTTAAATATCCGTCCAACTTGGAAGACCTTTGGCAAAAGTCCAATTTCACCAAGGTGATTTTTCCAAGCTCACTTATGGCCTGTTCCAAAATCTTTCGCTGAGGAAGATGAAGAAACATAATGGCTTCCAGGAAAATTACGCCCCGCTCTTTGGCAATCTTCTGAAGTTCCGCCACTTTGTCCGCCTGAGCACACAAGGGCTTTTCACAAATGACATGTTTGCCCTGTTCCAAAAAAAGTTTGCTCTGCTCATAATGTAAAGCATTGGGGCTGGCAATGTATACCGCGTCAATTTCTTTAGAAGCAGCCATTTCCTTCAAGTCGGTGAAAACGTGCTTTGCCCCGTGTTTTTCAGCGTAAGCCTTGGCCCGTTCTTCCGTGCGGGAGTAAACCGCAGTCAGCTCCCACAGGCCGCTGTCTTTTGCTCCGTGAATGTACTCGTCCACAATCCATCCGGAGCCGATGGTTCCAAATCTCAGCATAATCCAGCCCTCTCAGTAATTATTTTACATTATAAATGGCAGTTTTGATAATGTCCTTGATCTATTCCATGTCGTCCACTACCACATATTCCCTCTTGCCATGAGCGTTTGCGCCGCCGGTGCAAATGTTGGGGCAGGGGAGACCCATAAAGGAAAGCCGGGCTCCATCGGTACCGCCACGGATGGGAGTGGAAACAGGTTCCACACCATTTTCCCGCATAGCCTGTTCCATGCTTTCAATAATGTCCATACGGGGGAGGATCTTCTCTTTCATGTTGCGGTAAGAGTCTTTCACGGTCAAGGTGACAGGCTGAGTGGGATACTTCACGTTGATATAGGAAGCAGCTTGACCCATCAGCTCCTTTTTCTGCTGGAACAGTTTGCTGTCGTGATCCCGAATCAGGAACTGCATCACCGTATGCTCCACATTGCCCTTGATAGAATCCAGATGAATAAAGCCTTCGTATTTTTCCGTGTGCTCGGGCACCTGGTCCTTGGGAAGAAGCGCGCAATATTCCATAGCCACGTTCATGGAGTTGATCATCTTATTTTTAGCGCTGCCAGTGTGGAAAGAAACGCCTTCCACTTCCACCACCGCGGAAGCAGCGTTGAAGTTTTCGTAATCCATACCGCCGAGGGAACCGCCATCCACAGTGTAGGCGTAATCGCAGCCAAAACCCTTCACATCAAAATGGTCGGGACCTTCGCCAATTTCCTCATCGGGGGTAAACCCGATCTTCACAGTGCCGTGGGGCTTGCCTTCCTTGATGATCTCCTCCACAGCGCAAAGAATCTCAGCAATGCCGGCTTTATCATCGCCGCCCAAAAGCGTGGTACCATCGGTTGTGATCAACGTTTTGCCAATATGTTTTTCCAAGGAAGGAAAGGCTTCCGTCATAGTTTTCGATGACCTGGGGTTTGATGTTTTCCCCGCTGACGCCGCCGTAAGTATCCATGTGGGCAATAAATCCCACCGTATTCTGTCTGGGATCGTTGGCAGGAATCGTGCCGTACACATAGCCAAATTCGTCCATGTGGGCATCTTCAACACCCATTTGTTTCATCAGTTCCACAATGTGCGCACCCAAGACTTTTTGGCCGGGCGTGCTGGGAACAGTGCCAGTGGTCTCATCGGACCCTGTGCTGTAAGATACCAAATCGAGAAATACTTCTTTGACAGACATTAACACTCACTCCAATACTTTTTTAAATTTGCTAGGCCAATGCGCACCCCATCAACAGGGGGCTCCAGCCCCTCAAACTCAATGGCGATGGTACCGTCGAACCCGGCAGCTTTCAGCTGGTGGAGACATTGTTTCACAGGCACATTGCCGTGCCCGATAATCGTCCCACGCAGGAAATTGCCGCCACGAGACCGAAAAGCACCTTCGCCAGGGTCTTCGCTGTAAAAACTTTTGCAGATAAAATCTTTGGCATGAACATACTGTGTATACGGCGCCACCCGTGCCACAGCCTTGCTGGGATCTTCATCGGCACAAAGAAAATTTCCCATGTCACACAAAAGCCCAAAATTGGGATGGTTCACCGCGGTGTAAAGCTTTTCCACCCGGCAGGAATCCTGGGAAAAGAACCCATGGTTTTCCGTCATGGTGCTCACACCCTTTGAAGCGGCATATTCCGCCACTTCACGAACGGCCTTTGCCAAGATGGGAATCAAACTCTCATAACTTTGATAGTTGTCCCCTGTATACCCCTGGGTAATGTCGTGACGCATCCGGGGAGCACCCATCAACGCCGCAAGATCCACATATTCTTTGACGCGCTGGATTTCCCGGTCCCTATCACCATCGCTGCCATTGAGGAAATCGGCGCCAATGGCCAGGGAAGAGATAACGACCCCATTTTGAGCGGCGGTTTCTTTTAACTCCAGCGCTTTTGCCTGTCTCTCTTCCGGGGGACAGTTGAAATTCACAAAGTCCACCGCTTCAACCCCATCGAAACCCAGTTCCGCGGCGATTTTCACACACTCCAAAGGAGTCAGCTCGCCCTTTTGGATTGCGCTGTTAAAGCTGTAAAGGCTGACAGAGTATTGCATCTAAGATTCACCTCTTATTTCATACAATAGCAGAACCCGGCAGGGAAAACCCCGGCCGGGCGTGCAATTTGTGAATGGTTTTGAAAAATCAATCGCCGAAGCTGATGCCGATTTGACGGGCTGCCTGAATCTCATCGCAGTCCACCGGAACACTCTTCAGCTTACCGGCCACATCCTTCAGGGGGACGGGCACACACTTGCCGTTGACAACGCCCACCATGACGCCGAAGGTTTTCTCTTTGATAAAGCGCGCTGCCGTAGCGCCCAAACGAGTGCAAAGTACACGGTCATATGCACAGGGGCTTCCGCCGCGCTGGAAGTGCCCAGGAACACAAACACGGATCTCGTTGTCGATCCTTTCAGACAGTTCTTCCGCGATCCGATACACAATGGAAGGATGTTTGAAATCTGCCCGGGCTTTTTTGAATTCCTTCTTGGAGAGAGCTGCCTCTTCCTTGGAAATAGCGCCTTCCGCAACTGCCAAGATGGAGAATTTTTTCCCGCTTTCAATGCGATTGTTCAGCGTCTTAGCGATCTTGTTGATGTCATAGGGGATTTCCGGCAACAGGATCACATCCGCTCCACCGGCAATACCAGCGGAAAGGGTCAGCCAACCCACTTTGTGACCCATAACTTCCACAATGAAAATACGGCCGTGAGAGGTTGCGGTAGTATGGATGCAGTCAATAACGTTGGTGGCGATTTCCACAGCGCTGTGGAACCCAAAAGTGATATCCGTACCCCAAATGTCGTTGTCAATGGTCTTGGGAAGATGGATGACATTCAGGCCCTCTTCCCGGAGAAGGTTGGCGGTTTTTTGAGTGCCGTTGCCGCCCAGAATCACCAGGCAGTCCAACTTCATTTTTTTATAGTTGTCCTTCATGGACTTCACTTTGTCCACGCTGTTTTCATCGATGACCCGCATTGTTTTGAAAGGCTGACGGGAAGTGCCCAGCAAGGTGCCGCCCAAGGTGAGAATGCCGGAAAAATCAGATTCCGACATCTTCTTATACTCGCCGAATATCAGCCCCTTATAGCCGTCCTTGATACCGTAGATTTCCACGTCTTTGCCAAATTCCTGATAGAGCCCTTTTGCTACACCCCGAATTGCAGCGTTCAGGCCTTGGCAGTCTCCGCCACTGGTGAGAATACCCACTCTTTTCACTTTGTATCATCCTCTCTGAAAGAAATCCACCGGATCACCGGTTTTATAACTGTGTACAATTCTAATATCATTGTAACAGAGAATTTATCAGTGTCAAGCGTTTCCAGCTTCCTCCGCAGAGTGGATGGGAATGAGAGGACTATCTTTCTCCACTTCTTGCTTTGCCTTCAGCCGCTCCTGAGCGATGCGATAGAAGGTGAGCTGGCTGCTGCAAGCAGTTTTTCCGCGACGGCTCACATGCTGGTAACTTGTGTCGGGAAGCATCATCCGGGCGTTGGTGTTATCGCTGAGAAGAATATCCAAGATCTGGAACGCCCGCTGCTTCAATTCTTCGTCCTCAATGGGGAACACCAGTTCAATGCGGCGATCCAGGTTACGAGGCATCCAGTCGGCGCTGCCCATGTAGATTTTCGGATTGCCTGCATTTTCAAACTTAAAGATACGGCTGTGTTCCAAAAGCTGTCCCACAATGCTGATAACTGTAATGTTGTCGCTGATTCCCTCCAAACCGGGAATCAAACAGCAGATCCCGCGGACAACCAGTTTTACCGGCACACCGGCTTGGGAAGCCTCATACAGCAGGGAAATGATCTCCGGGTCTACCAGGGAGTTCACCTTGGCAGTGATGCCGCTGGGCAATCCTTTTTTGGCGTTTTCCGTTTCGTTGCGGATCATACGGCAGAAGAACGTGCGCATGCCGTGAGGCGCCACCACAAAATGGCGATACTCCGGAGGACGGGAATACCCGGTAATAACGTTGAACAGGGAAGAGGCATCCGCGCCATATTGGCTGTTGCAGGTAAACAATCCAATGTCGGTATAAATTTTGGCGGTAGAGTCATTGTAGTTACCCGTGCCAAGATGCAGATACCGGCGGATGCCGTCTTCTTCCTGCCGCACCACCAAAGCGATCTTGCAGTGGGTTTTCAAGCCCTGCAAACCATAGATTACATGGCACCCGGCCTTTTCCAATTTGTTTGCCCAGTTGATGTTGTTTTCCTCATCGAAACGCGCTTTCAATTCCACCAGCACGGTGACCTGCTTGCCGTTTTCCGCTGCCTTGATCAACGCAGCGATAATGGGAGAATTGCCGCTGACACGGTACAGCGTCTGTTTGATGGCAAGTACATTTTCGTCCTCGGCAGCCTGTTCGATAAAGCGTACCACCCAGTCGAAACTTTCGTAGGGGTGATGCACCATCCGGTCTTTTTCCCGAATGGCCTGGAAAATATCCGTATATCCCCAGAAATCAGCCGGAGGATTGACCGGGCGAATGGGGGAGAAGCACAGGGATTCAAATCCGGACAAACCGGCAAATTTGGACAGGAACGTCAAATCCAAAGGCCCAGGGAGCTCGTAGATTTCCGTTTTCTTGATCTTGAGCATTTCGATCAGGAACGCCTTGATGTCGGAGCTGCACTTGTTGAGCAATTCCAATCGTACGGGACGTCCGCGCTTCCGCCGTTTGATGGACTTTTTCACCTCGCTCATAAAGTCCTCGGCTTCCTCGTCGATTTCCAAGTCGGAGTTTCGTGTGACCCGGAAGGGGCAAGCCGCAACAATATCATGGAGCTCGAACAAATCATCCAGCTTGTGGATGATCACATCTTCCAGCAAAGTGAACTGACGTCCCTCCTGGGAAGGCAGCTCCAAGAACCGGGGAAGGATCGAGGGCACTTGCACAATGGCAAAGCACTTCTCTTCTTTGTGGTGTTCTTTGCTTTTTAAGCACACGGCAATATTCAATGTTTTGTTTGCAAGCAGGGGGAAAGGACGGCTTCCATCCACAGCCAGAGGGGTAAGTACAGGGAACAACACCCGCTGAAAATACTGGGAAAGAAATGTTTTTTGCTCTTGGGTCATTTCATCCACAGAGAGCAGGCGAATCCCTTGTTTTTCCAATGCAGGAATGATGGAACGATGGAAACAGGAATACTGTTTTTCCATAAAGCGGTGGGTCTTTTCCTCTAAAAGAGGAAGCAGTTCCTGAGGCGTCAAGTCAAAGGTATTTCCTTTTTGCTTGTAGTTGGCATTGACCTGATCTTTGACCCCGGCAACACGCACCATGAAAAACTCATCCAGGTTGGACCCGGTGATCGCCAAAAAGCGAAGCCGTTCCATCAAGGGATTTTCCTTTTTGGTAGCCTCTTCCAAAACCCGGGCGTTAAAGTCCATCCAGCTCAGTTCCCGGTTGTAATAGGGCATCTTTTTATCAGCCATGAAGAACACCTCATATCATATCGAATTTGATGGAGAGCTCCGGAGAGAGCCCGAACACTTCTTTGAAAAATTGTGCGGAATCTTCAAACGCCCACCGTTCCAGCAGGGTATTGTCCGCGGCCTTGGCTTTGAAAATCACCTGGTCGTCTTCCAAATGGATCTTCAAATCCCGCAGCTTGTGCCGGTGAGACTTGTCCAACGCATTGGCAAGACGGAAAATGGCCGCAAGCTTGGAAATGACGATCCGCTCTTCAATGGGAAGCCAGGCAAAGTCGGGATTTTCCTCTGTAGTCAAATTGTTGGAAATACTGCCCGCCACAAAAGCGGTTTCCAAAACTTCCCGCTGACGCAATCCAAAAAGATCCATGCCTTGAATCAGATCAAAGGTGCATTGATTGTGCTGCCGCACGTTGACAAAGCTGCCGCAGCTATGCAGGGTGGAGGCCAATTCCAGCAGCAGCCGTTTGGAACCATCCAAGCCGTGGACCTTTTTCAGCTTATCGAAAATCTGACAAGCAATTTGAGCAATGGCCGCGGAATGTTCCAAATTGCAGCCAAACCCTTTGGCCGTGGTTTCCGCACAGGCAAGGGCGCTTTCTCTCAAGTATGTGGACAAGCCCACTTCTGCTTTAGGTACCAACAGATAGCGGAGCATGGCTTCGGAAATATCCACCAGGGGAGAAATCACCGTTTCTGTCTGAGGGCAGAAGCGCAGCAGGCTCTCGTATATGGAAAGAGAGGTATAAAGCAAGGCGGCCCGTTCTTCCGTAATGCCAAAACGAATGGCAATGCTTTCCACCGTGGCAGACCGGATAGACTGGTAAAGAGCCGACAGTTCCTGAACATTGATTTGATAGGGGGTGCCCTCTGCCTTACAGAGGCGGGCAATCAATTCCAGCTGAGAACCGGTCACGATCAGGTTGTTCACCTGGAACCCCTCAATGGCAATACGGTTAAAGATCGTATCCAGGTATTCTTCAATGATGTGGTAAAAATCTTCGGCTTGCTGCCGCAACCGGCTCAAAGCGTCATGGAGCTTTAAAGCGCCCATGGAGATATTCTGGGAATAGACGATCTTTTGACCGTCGTACACAGCAATACCAATGCTGCCGGAACCCACATAGGCGATCAAGGTGTTGCCGCTGTGGAGGCTGACATTTTCCAGACGCTCAATCACTTCTTTATAGATATACGCTTTCTCCTGGCTGTCCTCCAACACAGAAACTTCCAACCCGTTGCGGACTTTTAACTGGTCCACTACCAGCGCCCGGTTTTTCGCTTCCCGGAGCGCGGTGCAGGAGATCACCTTGGGCTTATCAATGTTGTACGAACGCAGGGCGGCGGTAAACTTGGATAGAACGCTTGACAGTTCCCGCAAACTGTCAAAACTGATGTCGCCGTTGGAAAAAACATCATGCCCCAAATTCACGGGGTATTCCAAA
>ENA-UOJL01003685-UOJL01003685.1-human-gut-metagenome-genome-assembly--contig:-P47-NODE-3685-length-10410-cov-3.822694_pt1 | contig 10410 bp, 10 predicted proteins | sample MGYA00242347_ERZ723894 | MGnify/ENA metagenome assembly ERZ723894
TCAGTTGGTAGAGCACCTGACTCTTAATCAGGGTGTCCAGGGTTCGAACCCCTGGCGGCGCACTTACGAAAGTCTTATGATTTGGTCATTGGAGCCAGGTTGTGGGGCTTTTATTTTTTGCATTGAGAATATTTGAAAAATAAAAATGTAGAGAGCCGGGAATTAAATTTGTTCTATATGGACGCAGTTTAATTTCCGGCTCTCTTTGTTAAATCTTTTCAGCTAGTTTTGCTACGGTTTATTCAGGCAGTTCCGTTAGTTTGGCAAAATATTTAATATTATTTCCACCGGTGAGCAGTTTGGCTTGCAGTAGTAAATATGATATATGAATTATAAAATTTACTCTGGGAACACTAACACTATCTTGATAGTGAAAGGAGGCAGAGATTATGTATCCACGCAGAAATTCGGAGAAAAATGACAGTTATTATGATGATGAGGATTATCTGATTAGCCTGAAATTGCTTGGAAATGTCGAGGCGTATGGTGAGGAGAGTTATTATGACGATGAAGATTATCTTGATATGGCAGATGCAGTGTCTTCAAATGATTGCACAGGGCTTTTGACACATGGAACAGGACTAGAAGAAGAACTTGATTACTACAGTCAGCTTTATAAGTTCGGGTCAAGTCCTGATGAGTAATTAATTTAGAACAATTCTATAATTATAAACATTTTATAATAAATCTTTTGCTGTAATTGACTGTAAAAGTAAGTTGTTATATGATAACAGCAAGTCGGATAGCCGGCGGATGAATGTTGTAGTTCATTTACCGAATGTCCGGCTTGTTGTTTGCAGGAGGAAGAGGTCTTTGTACGGATATGTGGTTGTTAATAAGCCTGAGTTGAAGTTTCGTGAATTTGATGTTTACAGGTCGTACTATTGCGGATTATGCAAGGTACTTGGAAAGGAATACGGATTTACCGGTAAAATATCACTCAGTTATGATATGACTTTTTTAATAATGCTGTTAAGTGGTTTATACGAACCAAAGACTGAATATGGAAAGGAAAAGTGTTTGGTCCATCCGGTTGCAAAGCATGAATACCGCATTAATGAAGTTACAGATTATGTTGCGGATATGAATATACTTATGATGTATTATAAATGTATGGATGACTGGAATGATGAACATAAAGTTACGAGAAAGATTCTTGCAGACAGCTATAATTCCAAAGTTAATATAATAAGGAAGAAATACGAAAACAAAGCACGTATAATAGAGTCGTCACTAAAGGATTTATCTGAACTTGAAGCACAGAAATGTAATGATATTGACAGAGTTTCATATTGTTTTGGTAAGCAGCTTGCGGCAATAACAGCATGGCGTGACGATGAATGGCATGAGACGCTTTCAAAGCTGGGCTTTTTTCTCGGCAAGTATATTTATATACTTGATGCATATGACGATTTGGAAAAAGATGTTGAAAAAAAGAATTATAATATGCTTATTCCATATATGAAACAGCCGGATTTTGATAATTATGTAGGAAATCTGCTTAATAGTATAATGGCGGAATGTGCAAGATATTTTGAACGTCTTCCTATTATTAATGATGTTGAGATTTTAAGAAACATAATCTATTCTGGTGTCTGGACGCGTTTTGATGCGGCAAAGTTAAGGCATGAGAAGAAAAATAATTAATGTTAATACAGGAGTAAATAAGTGAGTGATCCATATCAGGTATTAGGTGTATCAAGGGATGCATCTGACGAAGAGATAAAAAAAGCATACAGGGCATTAAGCCGTAAATATCATCCGGATGCTAATATTAACAATCCGAATAAGGATAAAGCAGAAGAGATGTTTAAGATAGTCCAGCAGGCTTATAATCAGATAATGAAAGAAAAAGAGATGGGATACAGTTCATCCGGAAGTTCATATTCCGGATATGGAGGTTATTCCGGATACGGTCAGACAGGACGCTCATCAGGTGGCGGTTATGGCTATGACGGAGATAATCAGCAGAATGGTAATCCATATGGAGATTTTGGTGGATTCTGGGGATTTGGACCGTTTGGATTTGGTGGATATTCTTATAGCGGAGGTCAGAACCGCACAGATAATATGGGAGATGATGAGACAGGAATGCATCTCAAAGCGGCTGTAAATTATATTAACAGCGGAGCTTTTCAGGAGGCAATTAATGTCCTTAATGGAATAGATAACCGTGACGGAAGATGGTACTATTACAGTGCACAGGCAAATTCGGGAGCCGGTAACACTGCAACAGCACTTGAGCATGCAAAGCATGCCGTGGAGATAGACCCTGATAATGTAGCATATCAGAATCTTTACAGACAGCTTCAAAGCGGTGGACAATGGTATGCAGGAAGAGGACAGTCATATGGCAGAACTACTATGAATCCGGGCGGATATTGCATGACGCTTTTATGCCTTAATTTATGTTGTGGTCCAACTTGTGGAATAAGATTCTGCTGATTGTGGAAAAGATAACATAATAAATATTTTTATGTGGAAAACCAATCTGCAGATATTTTATTCAGGCAGATTTTCAAACAATATGTCAAATTGTACAGGTCCCATATCGAGGATGTACTTATGAAATTCTTTAAGATTAAAGCTGTTGCCTTGTTTTTGCATGGCGGCAGCTTTTAATTCCATAAATCCCACATAGCCAAGAACATATTTGCAATAATTTGCAGGTTCGGAGAGCATCTGCGAGTACATCTGTGTGGCAACGGATTTGTCATTAAATCCATATGAACTTATAAAATTGTATACATCATCTTCTGACCAGCCATAGTAGTTGACACCAATATCTACTTTTCCATAGATTAACATAATAGTTGAATAATTAAGCTGCATAAGAGTATTTAACGGAGCATTATCTGTGTCGGCATATTGGTAAGAAAGAGCTTCACAGTAAGTGGCCCAGCCTTCAATATATCCGCCGGGCTGGATAATGTGTCTGATTAAATCAGAATTTTTGTTTGCAAAATATGTAATCTGATACAGGTGTCCCGGAAATCCTTCATGTGCAAGTGTTGTATAAATATCTGAAGAGCCGGTGCTTTTGGGGTTGATATATATTGAGTTGACAGCATTGTTGTCAATCTGAGGAGTAAAATACATTGCAGGGCTTGCATAATCCTGTAATGCTTTTGTGATATATTTTACTTCATAATTGACATCGGCTCCCTCAGGAAATGATGTTTTTATTTTCTCTTTTAAATCTGAAAGGATTTCCATTGGCTGTGTATATTGAAAATGAAATGTGTTGAACTGGTCGGAAAGTCCAAGATTTTTTCTGTATAACCCCTGTATAGAGGCAATATTTCGGCTTATATACGAATCAAGAAGAGCGTCGTATTCATCAATGGTTTTGGACCAGCCCATCTGGTTATTTACAAGGTATTCGTAGTATTTCTGTCCGTTTGGATAGTTGCAGAGACCGCCGCTGTATTTTCCTGTATTTTTAAGCTGTTCAATGCCGTCTGCAAGAATACGGTAACCTTTAATCACATGTTCATTTACGGCAGCTTTGTTTCTTTCTTGGTAAGAAGATTTCTGCGTTTCATCAAGTTCCGGTAAATTGTTCAGCTTTTCTTCAAATGTTGTTATAAGATAACCATCATCGGCACTGTCTATAAATGTATTGCACTGCTCAATGATTTCTTCTGCGAGGGAGGTTTCCATAAAATAGCCCTTTTCGCTTCGCATTTTTTCATATTCGATAAGATTTTCAAAAAATTCGTCCGTATCTTCGACAGCACAAAGATATTCGTCAATATCTTTTACTTCATTGAATGTATATTCCGCAAATATGATAGGAAGCTGAACCTGTATTCCTATTGTTGTCGATAAGTCTGTATCAAGCAGAAATAAATCGCAGTATTCGAGTTTTGTTTCAAGATATTTTTTTAATAATTCATATGCAATCTGCTGGTCTTTTGAAAGACTGTTTTTGTCAAACGAATTAAGCTGCGTCAGACAGTCAGATATATCTGAGCTGTCCGTTGGATTATCGAGATTATATCTGCCGAGTGTTTTTTCATAATTGGTAATACCGTAGTTTTCAGGATGTTGTAATATCGTATGAAGGGAAAGAATATCTCCTGAGACATTATCACGAAAAATTGCATCGGTAAATTCCCTGAAATTTTCATTTTCTGATGAGGCAGAATCTACAGTGTTTTGCTGGTTATTACGGACAGTGTCTGCAGAATGACAACCGGCAAGAAGTGAAAATGACAGGATTAATGATGTAAATATTAATAAAAAGCGTTTTTTTGTAATTTTCAAATATAAACCCTCCTGAAATCTGTTGTTGTAAACTTAACTTATTATACTATATTTTATCACTGCACGCAAAATGCGGCTCTTGATATATTAAATCAGTTTTGCTACAATATTTAATTAAATGGCGGATGTTTTAAGTGTATGAGCTTATTTCATCTTTAGATTGAAACAGTAAAGAGTTAGGAGGCTATGACAATGCCACAGAATAAAGGACCATTTTATATGACAACAGCGATTGCCTATACTTCAGGCAAACCACATATCGGTAATACTTACGAGATAGTTCTCGCGGACAGCATTGCAAGATATAAAAGACAGCAGGGCTATGATGTGTTTTTCCAGACAGGAACTGACGAACATGGACAGAAGATTGAGCTTAAAGCTGAAGAAGCCGGAATTACACCAAAAGAATTTGTTGATAATGTATCAGGTGAGATTAAGAGAATATGGGATTTGATGAATACATCATATGATAAGTTCATTCGTACTACAGATGATTATCATGAAAAACAGGTTCAGAAGATTTTTAAAAAGCTTTATGATCAGGGTGATATTTATAAGGGTTCATATGAAGGAATGTATTGTACACCATGTGAGTCATTCTGGACAGAGTCACAGCTTGTAGATGGTAAATGTCCTGACTGTGGACGTGAAGTTAAGCCGGCTAAGGAGGAGGCATATTTCTTCAGGATGAGCAAGTATGCGGACAGACTTATCGAGCATATTAATACACATCCTGAATTTATTCAGCCTGTTTCAAGAAAGAATGAGATGATGAACAATTTCCTTCTTCCTGGACTTCAGGATTTATGTGTATCAAGAACATCTTTCAAATGGGGTATTCCGGTTGATTTTGATGATAAGCATGTAGTCTATGTGTGGCTTGATGCTCTTACTAACTATATTACAGGTATAGGTTATGATGCAGACGGTAACTCAAGCGAACAGTATAAGAAGTTCTGGCCGGCAGACCTTCATCTTATCGGAAAGGATATTATCAGATTCCATACGATTTACTGGCCGATATTCCTTATGGCACTCGGTGAACCGCTTCCAAAGCAGGTATTTGGACACCCATGGCTTTTGCAGGGCGATGGTAAGATGAGTAAGTCAAAAGGCAATGTTATTTATGCAGATGACCTTGTAGATATGTTTGGCGTTGACGCTGTAAGATATTTTGTCCTTCACGAAATGCCTTTTGAAAATGATGGTGTTATTTCATGGGAGCTTATGGTTGAGCGTATGAATTCAGACCTTGCCAATACGCTTGGTAATCTTGTAAACAGAACAATTGCCATGTCAAATAAGTATTTTGGCGGCAATGTTGCAAAGACAGGTGCCGACACGACAGGTGCGGGTACAGATGAGAATGGTGCAAGCCTTGATTTTGATGCAGAACTTAAAGCTGTTGTGACAGGTACAAAGGCAAGAGTTGAAGATAAGATGAAGACACTTCATGTTGCTGACGCAATTACGGAGATATTTACTCTTTTTAAGAGATGCAATAAATATATTGATGAGACAATGCCTTGGGCACTTGCAAAAGATGAGACAAAGAAAGACCGTCTCAGCGAAGTTTTATATAACCTTGTTGAAAGCATTACAGTCGGAGCAAATCTTCTGACACCTTATATGCCTGAGACTTCTGAGCGTATTCTTGCACAGCTTTATCCTGCAAATCCAAAGGCTGGAGAAAGAGATTTTGATGACCTCGACAGGTTTGGTTTAAGAGAAAATGATATAAAAGTAACTGAAAAACCTGAAATATTATTTGCCCGTCTTGATCTTGAAGAAGTTATGAAAGAAGTTGAAAAGATTCAGGAAGCACAAAAAAAGGCAGCCGGAATTAAGGATTATCCAAAGGTTGAGAAAAAGCCTGAGATTACAATTGATGATTTTGACAAGATTCAGATTCAGGTTGGTGAAGTAATTAAGTGTGAACCTGTAAAGAAAGCAAAGAAACTTCTTGTTTCACAGATTCGCATCGGCGATGAGGTAAGACAGATTGTTTCTGGTATTGCAGCATATTATAAGCCGGAAGAAATGGTTGGAAAAAAGGTTGCTGTAGTTACGAACTTAAAGCCTTGCAAGCTCTGCGGCGTTGAGTCACAGGGAATGATTCTTGCGGCAGCAGATGATGAGAATAATCTTTCTGTTTTGACTGTTGATAAGGATATTATTGAGGGCAGTGAAATCAGATAAAAGGAACAGCAGAGTATGTTGCTGAAGGTGAGATTGTCAATACTTTTAAAGCGATGGTAGAAAAAATGTTTAATGGTGCGGCTACCGCAAAATGTGCTGTTATTATTACGCCGGAAAAGGTGATTGTCACAACTCCGGGTGCTGATAATAAAAAAGAAATATAAGATAAAACATTCCGTCGGAGTTCTTGCTTAAAAACAAAAATTCCGACGGATATTTTTATGCTGCGGATAAATGTGGGAATGATTTCATGCAGCTTTATGACCTGTGGAACAATTTCAGAAGGTGATATAATTATGGCGAAATACAAAAAGAAACTTGATGCTGATATTATGTGTCCGCTTGAATACGGACTTACGATATTTGGCGGGAAATCGGGTGAATATCCGCAAAAACTGTATAAGGCACTTATGAATTCCCAAACTGTGCTCACTGTGTGGGACGATGCGAGACTTGTCGGTCTCATACGCGTCCTTGATGATTCGGAAATGCTCGCACAGATTCATTATGTACTTGTACATCCGGAATATCAAGGACGGGGTATTGCAGGCAGAATGGTGGAATACATTAAAGAAAAATATAAGAATTTTATGTATCTTGAACTTATGCCTGAAGACAAAAATAACGTTCCTTTTTATGAAAAGCATGGATTTCATGTTATGGAAAACGGAGCAGCAATGCAGATATGTAATGTTAATTAACTTTCTTTGACAAGTTTGCCGCTGATGTGTTCGGGAATAAGTTCGAGGCAGCATACGCGGTTTCCTGCTTTTTCAAGCTCATCGGCGACATAATTTTCGTCATCGGTGAATTTATAGCAGAGATTTTTACAAATTTCAATTATTTTTTCATTGTCATTTACAATGCTGATTTTTCCGAAAACAATTACACTGTTTATATAGAGAGGCCATTCGCCGTCTTTTCTGTATCCTTTGTCGTATGTGCAAAAAGATACTTTGTTACATTTTTTAATCGCATCAAGTTTATGTCCTTCTTTGGCACCGTGAAAATAAATGCGGTTTTCGATTTCGTCATACCAATAATCAATAGGAAGTCCGTAAGGATAGCCGTCATCGCCGATTACGGAGAGGACTCCGCGGACTTCGTTTTTAAGAATTTTCTTACATTCGGTTTCGTTTAATTCCTGTTTAAATCTTCTCATTTTTCTAAACATATAAGCTTTCTCCGTTCAAAATGTTTTAATAATTACTTATTATATTGAAGTCATGGTTGGAATTCAATTAAAAGAACAAAAAAATAATCGTGAAAATGAATTACGTTTTGACTAACATATCCAATTAATCTATAATATATTAAGGCAGAGAATATTTTGCCGAATTTATGTTTTTGCGGTATTATGATATAAAAAAGTATTTAACGGAGAGCAACAGTGAAAATATTTGAAACACATTCCCATTATGATGACAGTGCGTTTGACGATGACAGGGACGAGCTTATCAGTCAGATGTTGTCGGATAACGGTGAACTGGAGTATTTAATAAATGTCGGGGCAAGTTTAGACGGGTGTAAAAAATCACTTGAACTTGCAGACAAATATGATAAAGTGTATGCGGCGGTAGGAGTTCACCCTGAGGACGTAGGGAATCTTACCATGCACGATATACAATGGTTGAAAAAACAGGCTTTAAACAATGAAAAGGTTGTTGCAATTGGAGAAATCGGACTTGATTATCATTATCTTGATAATCCGAAGGAAGTCCAGAAAATGTGGTTTGAGACGCAGATTGAAGCGGCAGTTGATGTTAATAAACCTATAATTGTCCACTCAAGAGAAGCGTGTGCGGATACGATACAGTGCATGAAAAATAAGAGAGCAGACAAAGCTGGCGGAGTGATACATTGTTATTCTTATACAAAAGAAGCAGCAAAGGAATTTCTTGATATGGGATTTTTTATAGGTGTAGGCGGTGTCGTGACTTTTAAAAATGCACGAAAGCTTGTTGAGACGGTAGAAGAAGTGCCGGTGACAAGAATCGTTCTTGAAACGGACTGCCCTTATATGGCACCTGAGCCACACCGCGGAACGAGAAATGATAGCAGAAATATAAGATATGTTGCCGAAAAGATAGCACAGATTAAAGGAATTACGGCACAGGAAGTTATAGATATAACCAATGAAAATGCGAAAAAGTTATTTTTTTAAAACAGAATGGAGATTGTATGGCATTTGAAAATGTAAAGCATCTTGGAAATCCAACAAACACAATAGAAATCCTGGATAAATATGGATTTTCATTTCAAAAAAAATACGGGCAGAATTTTCTTATTGATGAAAATGTAGTGAGAAAGATTGTGCGTGAAGCAGGCGTGACGAAGGACGATTTTGTTCTTGAAATCGGTCCGGGAATCGGAACTATGACACAGATTCTGTGTGAGGAAGCAAGAGAAGTTGTTGCGGTTGAGATTGACAAGAAATTAATTCCGATTCTTGAAAATGATACATTAAGTTATTATAACAATGTTACTGTCATTAATGAAGATGTGCTAAAGCTTGATATTGTTAAGCTTGCGGCAGAGCATAACAACTCAGAACCGATAAAAGTTGTTGCTAATCTCCCATATTATATTACAACTCCTATTGTCATGGGGCTATTTGAGAGTAAAGTTCCGTTAGACAGCATAACTATTATGGTTCAGAAAGAGGTTGCCGACAGAATGCAGGTGGGTCCCGGTACAAAAGATTACGGTGCACTGTCGCTTGCAGTGCAGTATTATGCGAAACCGCAGGTTGTTCTTACAGTTCCGGCAAGTTGTTTTATGCCGCGTCCAAATGTTGATTCTGCAGTGATAAAACTTGAAAGATACAAAGAACCACCGGTAAAAGCTGATAATGAAAAATTAATGTTTGGTATAATAAGAGCTTCTTTTAACCAGAGAAGAAAAACCATGACAAACAGCGTGTGTGGTTGTGCAGAGTTAGGAATAACAAAAGAAAAATTAATTGAGGCATTGGAGGAATGTAATCTTTCGCCGACAGTGAGAGGTGAGGCACTTACACTTGAGCAATTTGCAAAATTATCTAATATATTAAATGCGAGAGGCACAAAATGAACAGTGTAATGACAAAACAATTTTATAAACAAAGAAGTGATTTTGAAAAATCATGTGTTACAAGAGATGAAAAATTAACATTTCCTGACGGAGTTGATTTTAGCGAAAATATAGCATATGCAGATGATAATAAAAAAGCACACAGGATGGATATTTTCCGCCCACAAAATGCTAAAGATACTATGCTTCCAGTTATAATTAACGTACATGGCGGTGGATTGCTTCTTGGCAATAAAGAGTTTAACAGATATTTTTGTGCCTTGCTTTGCAAGAAAGGATTTCTTGTATACAGTATAGAATACAGGCTTGTTCCTGACTGCATGATATTTGATCAGTTAAGGGATGTATTTGCGGCTATGGATTTTATAAAGAAACGTGTGAAGCCAGACGGTGGTGACTTGTCACATGTATACATGGTCGGAGACAGTGGAGGTGCATGCCTTATTACATATGCTAATGCAATTCAGAACAGCTACAAAATTGCTAAGGCAGCAGGGGTAAAACCATCGGATTTGCATGTTAGTGCACTCGGACTTATCAGCGGTATGTTTTACACAACAAAGTTTGATAAGATTGGGCTTTTTCTTCCTAAATTTTTATATGGCAAAAATTACAAAAAGACACCATTTTCCAAATATGTAAATCCTGAAAATAAAGAACTTGTTAATTCACTTGCACCGGCATGGCTGGTGACAAGCCATAATGATTTGCTTATGTGTGATAAAGAAGTAATAGAAGTGTAAAAATTTTGCCTTTCCTATCCGATACTCAGCTCTGGTATCGGATAGGGCGGGCGGTCATTCGGGCAAGTCCACTTTGCCGACGAAAGAATAGTAAATCTCAATATCCTGTCTGCGTGTGCCGTTTTCA
>ENA-UOJL01003690-UOJL01003690.1-human-gut-metagenome-genome-assembly--contig:-P47-NODE-3690-length-10400-cov-4.226390_pt1 | contig 10400 bp, 7 predicted proteins | sample MGYA00242347_ERZ723894 | MGnify/ENA metagenome assembly ERZ723894
AAGCCAGAAAAACATTCCTGGAGTTATAACGTCAAATAGTATTTTGTTTTGAGAGAGAAATACGCGTGCCAAAAAATGAGCGACAGAGCGTCCGTTCATATTCATGTATTGCATATATTCCTTGTGAAGCATATCAAGCAGAGATTTGCCACCCATATAAGTATAGTCATCTGCAACGTACGGGGTGAAAAGGTTAAAGCCCAAAAATACGAGCCCTGTTATAATAAACAGTATCATAAATGAATGACCCAGCAGGAAAATCGACAGTTGCTGCCACTTTTTTTTCATAATTGTTATCTCCTTAGCAATATTAATTATGCGTTATGCGCAGAAAGCGTGCGCAAATATATGATTAAATATGAATACACACTTCAATAATGGTAGCAGAATGCAAATATTATGTCAAATATAGATAGAGATTACGTCGGCGTTCATTCAAATATCACAATAGGCGTATCATTGAAAAAAAGGGATGAATATGTTAACATGATACGCAGATTATATGAGGACACGATCATTATAAAAATGCAGAGAACTTAATAAGTGTTATAAAAGAATGGAGAACGCGATGCATCATGTAGAGAAACTATGTAATATTTTATATGTGTTATTATTTGGAATCCTGTTAATTGTAGTAATGGGGTCTATGTTTACGTGGTCTTTTCGCATGGCATGGATCCTTCCAATATTTGTAGCATTGTTTATTATATACGTTACGAAAAAGAAGAGAATATTGAAAGAAGAATGGTGTTCGGTGCTTTGGTATATTGTATATGGGGCGTGTTTGGTGTTTTTGATCGCGTTTTCCTTTTTGTGTGAAGTGGCACCATCGTGGGATTGGGGGCAGGTGCTGGAATCGGCATCAGAGTATGTGCTGAATGGGACGTTAGATGCAAAAGAATATTATGCACGTTATACCAATAATCAACTTTGCCTGATCTGTATGGTGACGTTATTTCAATGGATTCGTTTTGTTCTGCCGGATGCCAACTTTGTTGATTTTCAAGAAATATCCATTGTGATCAGTTGTATATTTGTATGGCTATCGATCGGGATGATCTATCTGATAGCTAAGAAAGTGTGGGGAAGACGCAGAGCGTGCATCGCAGGAATGCTGGCGGCCGGCTGCCTGCCGTTATATATGTACGCACAGTTTTTATATACAGATACGCCGGGGATGTTGTTGCTGACGATACAGTTATATCTGGGGATCTGTATTTATAAAAGTCATCGTTTTTATCGGAAACTATGGCTAGGCATCGTACTTGGTATTGTGGCAGGGATTACCTATCATATCAAAGTTATTCCGTTTATTGTTTTTCTAGCCATAGTGATCGCGTTATTTTTACAGAAAGAGCGTTGGTACCAGAAATGTATACTGCTATTAATGATGTGCTTGACGTTGGGTGGCGTGATTCAATGCATTGGAGTGTATTCAGATCAATATGCAGAGGACTGCTTTGGGATTACAGATGCAATAAAAGATGAGTGGGAGTACCCATTGACGCACTGGATCATGATGGGATTAAACGAGAAAAGCGATGGTGGCTATATGCAGGAAGATGTTGCATATACGGCAACCTTTGAGACAAGAAAAGAACGCACAGAGGAAAATGTCCGCGTTATACTTGCAAGACTTCGCTGTTTTGGTGCAGCTGATTACATACAATTTATCTTTTTCGATAAAATGCCTCGCACCTGGGGGGACAGCTGTTTTGCAGGGGATGACTATTTGTTCCGTATGCCGTATTTGCCGGAGTGTCCTTTGGTACAGATTATGAAATGGAATGGAACGTCACACTCGTATTGCCTGATCTATACATGGACCTATTATGTGATCTTGTTTTTTGGTATTGTCTTGTCAGGGTTATTGGCATTGGGACACCGGGGCAGGCAGGATCCGATGATGATCGGCAGGATCGCGATGATCGGTATTGCCCTGTTTCAGATATTGTGGGAATGTAACAGCCGCTATGTGATCACATTTTTGCCGATGATGATATTAATGGCACTTGATGGCTATTTTACTTGTAAACAACGCCTCACACAGGCAGATTGACTTGACAGGTGAAATATGATACCCTCAAATTGGGCGTTTGCCCTAAGAAGTTAATGGAGGACTACTACTATTATGAAGATAGGAATTATTTCGATCAATGCGCATACAAAAGTATTAAATTTTGCGTCACCGCTACATTCTTATGCATTTCAGCAGTTTTTGAAAATGCATGGATATGACAGTGTGATCATTGATTATAAACCAAACTATTATGGACAATATAATCCGAGACACCCACTGTTTTACCAGTTGTCTCATCCGATGAAAAATAAAAAGAAACAGCGTGCAGCATTGAAAAAATGGCTTAAGCTGTTTATTCCGCGTCAGATCCGTTTTGATAAATTTCAGCGTTTTATCGACAAGTATTATATTACAACGGACGAGTGCTACAACGAGAATACACTCGATACAAACGATCTGGGACTGGACTGTTATATCTGTGCGACAGATGTTATTTGGAAATGTAATAAGAAAGCCGGATTTGACAGAGGATTTTTCTTAGCCTGCGATTCGATGAAAGGCAAGTACAAGATCGCATATGCGGCTAGCCGTGGTCCTGTAGTAGAGCTGGAAGAGGACAAGCGTAAAACCTTTATTGAGTACATTTCACAGTTTCAAAATATATCGATCCGCGAGAAAAGTTTTGGGGAGTATATTAAGCGGATTTCCGGTATCGAGACAACGCATGTGTTAGATCCGGTATTGCTTCATGACAAGAGCTTTTATGAGCCGATCATTCAGCGGCCGAAGAGAAAGAAAGGCTATGTACTGCTCTATGTTGTTATGGAAAGTGCGATCCCATTGATCGAGCTTGCGGTCGATTTTGCCAAAGAGCATGATCTGGAAGTGATCGAACTTAGCGAGAATCTGGCAGATGCCAAAATTCCGGCAGGAACACGACATAAAGTAGTTTATGATATTGGTATCGAGGAGTGGCTTGGTTATATGGATGAAGCAGAGTATATTTTTACCAATTCTTTCCATGCGACCTGTTTCTCCATCTTATTCCACAAGCAGTTTTTTGTCGGAAAGCGTAACGGCGACAAAATTTTGTCTGTCATGGAAATGTTTGGACTTTCGGATCGTCGTATTGAAGACTGTTTTGATGGACATAAGTGCATTGCCGACAATATTGATTTTGCGCCGGTGGAAGAGCTGCGCAAAGGCTATGTAGAGAGTTCTACGAAGTTTATTTTGGATGCACTGAAGCAGGCAGAACAGAGTCTGGAGGGATAATATGTGGATTGCAGACCGTTGGAAAGATTATGAAGTTATTGATACTTCAAATGGAGAGAAGCTGGAGCGCTGGGGTGATTATATTTTAGTGCGTCCGGATCCACAGGTTATTTGGAATACGCCGCATAAAGAGCCGCGTTGGAAGCAAAAGAACGGACATTATCATCGCAGCAATCGTGGCGGCGGTGAATGGGAGTTCTTTGATCTCCCGAAGACATGGAAGATCCATTATGGAGAACTTGTGTTTCATTTGCAGCCATTTCAGTTTAAGCACACGGGACTTTTTCCGGAGCAGGCAGTGAACTGGGATTGGTTTGGTGACAAGATCCGTCAGGCCAACAGACCGATCAAGGTATTAAATTTATTTGCTTATACAGGTGGAGCAACGCTTGCAGCAGCGGCAGCAGGAGCTTCTGTGACACATGTGGATGCGTCCAAAGGAATGGTCGCTGGGGCTAAGGACAACGCAGCACTGTCCGGTTTATCGGACAAGCCGATCCGCTGGCTGGTAGATGACTGCGTGAAATTTGTGGAGCGTGAGATCCGCCGTGGCAATCATTACGATGGAATTATTATGGATCCGCCTTCTTATGGAAGAGGGCCTAAGGGCGAGATATGGAAGATCGAAGAAAAGATTTTTCCATTTGTGGAATTGTGTACAAAAGTGTTAAGTAAGGATCCGTTGTTTTTCCTGATCAATTCCTATACGACCGGATTACAGCCGGCGGTATTGTCTTATATGATGAATACTGCGCTGGTGCCAAAGTTTGGTGGCCATGTGGATGCACAGGAGATCGGATTGCCGGTAAGCAGCAATGGGCTGGTATTGCCGTGTGGTGCTTCCGGACGTTGGGAGAGGAGTAAGTCCTAATGAAGGGCGATAAGCGCAGGATTAAGAAAATAGTCACAGGCCTTGTGATCTTGGTACTGCTTGGGATCACGTTATCCGGTGTGCGGATCCGTTCGGTTGGTCAGTACAAACAAGAGCAGAAGCAGTTAGCAAATGATCTGTTTGCTACGCCGGATAAGACGCAGACAGACAACGGCACTGTATCAGAGACGGAGCCACCGGACGAGGTCGGTGCATCTGAGGCACCGGGAAGAACGTCAACGTCAGAACCGGGGAAACAGACGACAAAGCCTAAAACGGTGAAGGAATCGCCGCAACGTACGCCGGGGACGGATAACACCGCTTCGCCACAGCCTTCTGCGAAACAAAAACCGTCTGTAAAGAGGACGACAAAGCCGTTGAAGGCACGGAAAGCGACCGGGAAGCCGTCGACCAAAACGAAGCGGTCACCGTCGGTACCGAAAGCAACGAAGAAGCCATCCGCTGCGCAGAAAGCGACAGCAAAACCTGCAGCACTTACCTGTACGATAACGATCCGCTGTGACAGTTTACGGAAGCATTGGGATTCGTTATCGGATAAAGTAAAGGCCAAGATGCCGGAGAACGGTCTGTTTCTTAAGAAGACAACGGTAAATATCACGGCATCCGATACGGTATATTCGATCTTACAGAAGGTGTGCAAGGCGAAAAATATTGCGCTTGATGCAGAGTATAGTACGATGTTTTCGACAGAGTACATTCGGGGCATCGGATATTTATATGAAAAGGAAGCCGGCGATATGAGTGGCTGGCTGTACCGGGTAAATGGCAAGCTGCCTAATTATGGGGCTTCCAATTATTCAGTCAAAGCTGGAGATCATATCGAATGGCTGTATACTTGTACCGGAAAGGTCGAGTAGGAAATAGGAAAGAGAATGTAGTAAGGAGGAAGAATGCAAAGGTCAGCGTTTGAATCATTTCATCCGTGGGTGATATTTGGATATTTGGCAGCAGTACTTGCTGTGACAATGTCTACAATGCATCCTGTAATGATCGTGACGTCCTTTGTGATCTCCTTAGTATATTCTCTTTTTTTGTGCGGGCGCGTCGTGTGGAAAAGAAGTGTAATGACCGGACTGGGTGTGGCAGTGTTTACCATGGGAATCCTGCCGCTATTTCGACATAACGGTGCAACGCCATTGTTTTACATCAACGACATGGCAGTGACCCGGGAAAACATTTTGTTTGGTGGAATGATGACATTGCTGTTGCTGGCGGTACTACAATGGTTTTATGTATGGAATGAACTCTTTGGGGCAGAGAAGATCATGTATCTGATCGGGCGTTTTTTCCCAGCTGTTTCGCTGGTGATCACGATGACACTTCGATATCTGCCGTTATTGGAGCGCAGAATGGATCAGATTCGTGCCGGGGAACGCGGGATGGGATCCGGGAGCAGTGTGCTTCGGCGGCTCTCGGTGCTTTTGTCGTGGTCGTTAGAGGATTCGATAGAGACATCGACAGCGATGGAAACGAGAGGCTATGGGATCGGCAGGAGATCTTCGTTTCATTTGTTTCACTTTCGGAAGCGGGATGCAGTCATGCTCGTGGTTTTTACAGGGCTTACGTCTGTTATTATCGGCCAGTTTCTTCGTCAGAAAGCATCCTGCCAGTATTATCCGGTGATCCGATATGCACCGCTTGGTCAGATGTATTTGCTGCCGGCTGGTTTTGGATTGCTGGCAATGCTGCCACTTGTATATGATGTGTGGCAGTGGATGGTTCGTTCTTTGGAGGAGCGAAAGCAGGGGAATACGGATGCTCACATAGCGATGGCGCAGTATTTAGAGCAGACCTATGGTGTTCCTTATCATGAACGAAAAGCAAGGGAAACGAGAGAAGGTGAGATGTGATGGCAGTTATGGAGTTTGCAAATGTGTCGTTTCGATATCCGACAAGCAAAGAACAGGTACTTAAGGAGGTATCTTTTCAGGTGCAAAAGGGCGAATTTATTGTTCTTTGCGGGGCATCCGGCAGCGGCAAGACGACCTTGTTAAAACATATGATCAAAAGCCAGATACCGATAGGGATTGGGAGCGGATCGATGTATTTCGCGGGGGCTGATATTGAAACGATGGATGACCGGGTCGCGGCATCGCAGATCGCCTATGTCGGCCAGGATCCGGAACACAATATGGTGACAGATTATGTATGGCAGGAACTTGCTTTTGGATTGGAGAGTCTGGGGATGAGTGTTCCACAGATGCGGAGACGGACTGCGGAGATGGCGGAATATTTCGGGTTAGAATCGCTATTTCGGAAGCGTACGGCAGCCTTGTCGGGTGGACAGAAGCAGTTGGTGCAGTTAGCGGCAGCAATGGTCGTACAGCCGAAGCTGTTAGTGTTAGATGAGCCGACCTCACAGCTTGATCCCATGGAAGCAGGACGTTTTTTGGATACATTAGCCAAGCTGCATGAAGAATTTGGGGTGACCATATTTTTATCGGAACAGCGGTTAGACGGTGTTTTGCCGATAGCTGACCGTGTTTTCGTGATGGAGGACGGTACTGTGACAGATACCACACCACGTAGAGTAGGACATTTGCTGAAAGAACGTCATGATCCGGTTTATGCAGCGTTGCCAACAGCGGCTAAAACAGCACTATGTTGTGGGGAGTCTGGGGACTTGCCGCTTACTGTGCGGGAGGGAAAAGTATGGCTGCGAGACTATTTGAAAGCACATTCCGAAGTAAGCTTGGAGACAATTGTAGAAAGAATAACAAAAATGGCACCGGAAATATCTGTTTCGGAGTATTTCGGTAACGCGGACATCGAGAAGCCGGATATAGAACGGGAAGACAGAACGACGATCCTTCATGCAAGTCGGGTATCGTATGGATATGAAAAGGGAAAGCCGGTTCTCCGTGACTTTGACTGGAAGCTGCCAAGGGGCAGTATCTATTGCATTATGGGCAGCAACGGCTCCGGCAAGAGCACAGCACTCAAAGTGATGGCCGGCATATATAAGCCACAGCGGGGCAGGGTGATCACAAAGGCGAAATGTACGTATCTGCCGCAAAATCCAAAAGCAGTCTTTTCGGAGACAACGGTAGAAGAGGAACTGACAGAGTTTTTGTACCGTAGAGGTAGCAGAGAAGCAGAAGTTATCGAGACTGTAGAGCAAATGTTACGTTTTGTGGAACTTTGTGAGGTGCGGCAGAGACATCCTTATGACTTGAGTGGTGGTCAAATGCAGAGGCTTGCGGTTGCGAAGGCACTGCTTACCAAACCGGAGATTTTATTACTGGATGAGCCGACGAAGGGATTGGATGCTGCCTTAAAGGAGAAATTGGGGCAGTATATTCAAAAAATTGTGGCAACCGGAGTGACAGTCGTGATCGTGTCACATGATGTAGAATTTTGTGCAGATTATGCTACAGACTGTGCTTTATTATTTGATGGGAACTTGATCGGAGCGGATGCTGCCAACTGTTTTTTTGCGGACAATTATTTTTATACGCCTGCCGTACAGCGGTTGTTTGCCAACGAAAAGGAGGATGCGTGATGCGAAAGGCACGGGATGTTTCGTATCGGAGAAAATTTGATCTCAAGCAGGTGGAAAAAGCGCAGAATAAGCGGCAATGGATTTTGCTCGGTGTAGTGCTCAGCTTGCTGGCGTGTCTGGCTGTTGCAGGGACTACTGCTGTAGTAACAAAGCATTATATGCTGCTTAGTGCTGTCGTCTTGGTCGGCGGTCTGCTGCCAATGTTTTTTGTCTTTGAATACAGAAGACCGCAGGCAAGAGAGATCGTGACGCTTGCTATTATGACGGCACTCTGCGTCGGTGTCAATGAGCTGTGCAGTCATACGATCCCACTCCATGCCGGAACGGCATTTGTCATTTTGACGGGAACGTGTTTAGGCCCGGAAGCTGGCTTTATGGTTGGTGCTTTAAGCAGACTGCTGTGCAACTTTTTTGACGGACAGGGGCCTTGGACCCCGTGGCAGATGTTGACGTGGGGATTGCTCGGGATCTGTTTTGGCGTTATTTATTCGCGGGGAAAACGCTTTCATAACTCGGTGCGCTTTGTGATAGGATTGGCAGTTATGGCATTTATCACAGTGTTTGTTGTGTACGGTGGTATTATGAATTTTGCAGCGTGGTTAATGGATCATGCAATGAGTCCGCAAAACAGTGCACTCACGAAGGAAGAATTGCTAATGGTCTATGCAGCGGGCGTTCCGTATGATCTTACCCACGCCGGAACAACGGCTCTTTGCATTTTGCTGTTTGGTCATACCGTGATCGAAAAACTGCAGCGCATACAGATAAAATACGGGATATACAAAAGAACACCATGGCGTTGACAAACTATAGAATGGGGTGTTATCCTAGGAAAGATCGGTGGTGCGCAGATGCAGTCGCACTGCATGGATCAATGAAAAGATAAGATAATATTAGTAACTACTCGGGTTTTTGCGAAAAATTAATAGGGAAGGCGGTGTGAGTCCGCCACAGCCCCCGCTGCCGTATTAGGGGATGGCTGCAACAATATACCACTGGCATGATGCTGGGAAGGGGTTGCAGACAGGAGATCCTTAAGTCGGAAGACCTGCCCGGTAGGGTGAGATATGACCTTTCGGAGGGAGAGGGAGTGTTTTGACGAAATAATTTGCAAGTTGCGATTTTGTCATCACAATTCCTGCGTTTTTTTGCACAGGAGCAGTGTAATCCATAGTGAGATCTTTTCCTTTGAAAATGAGTTTGCAGGAATTTTCTTTGTTATCCTATCGCAAACAATCTGTCAAAATGAGACTGAGGTATGCCTTGGATCTGACAGAAATTTAGTACGCGATATGCGAGAAAGAAGGGGACAAATGAAACAGAAGAAATTAATTGCCCTTTTATTGTCGACAGCATTATTGATTTCCGGCGTTAATGTACAGACAAGTAAGGCGGCAGACGAGCAGAAACAGCAGACAGTAGCAGTTACACTTCATATGGAGAGAGATGCAGATACTGTATTGGCTCCGGTAACTGTAACAATGACAGAAGACGATAAGAATAATGATTTTGCTATTGGTCTGGCAACAGGTCAGGCTGCAACGTATTCTCCACTTCGTGCTTTTGCAAAATATTTGGCAACGAAGAAAAAGGTTACCAATGATCAGATGAGCAAATATATCATTGCCAGCCCATCCAGCTACGGCGGACTGTGGGTAAGTGGTCTTTCTCTGAATGGTGATGGAATTGGTGCAGCAAGCACAGCAGGAACAGACAGTGAAGTATCTTGGATGTATTCCGTCAATAAGACAGCAGGTGCGGTATCTATGGATCAGTACAACTGCAAGGCTGGAGATAAGGTTGACATTTATGCAAGTTATTATCATATGACAGATCCGGTTACTTATGCAGGCATTCAGAGTGCATATACGGCATTTTCTTCAGATCAGTATACAACATCTTTTGATAAAGATTCAAAGGGATCGGTCACATTGACTTTGACCGAATATGGTGCAACATACGATGCAAATTACAATCCGATCCCATATACCAAGCCGGTAGCAGATGCTGAAGTGTATGTTGCTAAAGCTCCACTTATCACGAAAACAACAAGCAGCAATACAGAAGTGACAGGTGCAACAAAACAGAATGCAGTGAAGACTCTTAAGACAGATGCGAATGGTAAAGTGACAGTTACATTTAACAATAAGGAATTCGGTGAGTATTATGTATCTGCGGCAAAATGGACAGAGGATGGTAAGCATAATCTGTTAGTACGTCCATTTACTACGATTGCCGTACATCAGATAGCAGGCGGTCCTGCCGTTGTTAAGGTGACGAAACCGGCTCAGGTGAAGTCTTTGAAAGCAAAGGTTGTTAAGAGCAAAAAGGCTAAGAAGAGCGTAAAATTAACTTGGAAAAAGGCATCCCGTGCAAAGGGCTATCAGGTATACGTTTCCAAGAAAAATAAGAAGCACTTCAAGAAGAGCGCTACCGTTAAGAAGACCAAGAAGACCTTGAAGTTAAAGAAGGGTACCTATTATGTAAAGGTACGTGCTTACAACAAGACTGGTAAAAAGGTTAAGACCGGTAAATTTAGCAAGATTGTTAAAGTAAAAGTAAAATAACAATTGTAGGAGGAGTGGCTGTGCTGTTTTGCAATACCGCACAGGTATTTTCCTTGGTACAAGAAAGTAAATGAGGTTATCATGAGACGAACGATTTGTAAGATAATGGGCGCCGTAATGATAATGTCTCTTATATGGAGCGCA
>ENA-UOJL01003691-UOJL01003691.1-human-gut-metagenome-genome-assembly--contig:-P47-NODE-3691-length-10396-cov-4.280244_pt1 | contig 10396 bp, 7 predicted proteins | sample MGYA00242347_ERZ723894 | MGnify/ENA metagenome assembly ERZ723894
CAGGGTCGGTTTATCAGACTTCTGCGCTTTGGCAATGGCTTTTTCAATTTCGCCGTAATCATGTCCGTCAATTTCAATCGTGTTCCAGCCGACAGCCTGAAAACGTTTAATCTGGTCGGTCGAGTTGGCTTTGTCAACGGTTCCGTCAATGGTGATATTGTTATTATCCCAGAGAACAATCAGCTTGTTCAGCCCCAGGTGGCCGGCAAGAGAAACGGCTTCCTCGGAAATGCCTTCCATCAGACAGCCGTCGCCGTTGATGACATAAGTGTAGTGGCGGCATAAGTCATCGCCGAATTTGGCGTTAATCATTCTTTCGGCCAGCGCCATGCCGACGGCGGAAGAAATTCCCTGCCCCAGCGGACCGGTCGTCATATCAATGCCGGCAAGGTGTCCGTATTCCGGGTGACCGGCGGTTTTGGCGCCAAGCTGGCGAAAGTTCATAATATCGTCAATGGTAATGTCTTCATAGCCCATCAGATAGAGCAGCGAATACATCAGCATGGAGCCGTGGCCGGCGGAGAGGACAAAGCGGTCACGATCGAACCAGCGCGGCGCCTCAGGATTGAGCTTGATGAATTTGGAAAACAAAACCGCGGCAACGTCTGCCATGCCGAGCGGCATACCGGGGTGGCCGGACTTGGATTTTTCAATGGCATCGACACTTAAAAAACGGATGGCGTTGGCCATGGCGGCCAGTTGTTTTTCTCCAGAACTCATTTTTCTCTCCTTATTGTCTTTTGCGGCAGCTGCAGTGACAGAACCGCGCAAGGGCTGTTATTTGTTATAGTAGCGATATTCGATATCAAAGGTCCGGCGGTTATATTTTCGCTCTTCGGGCGAAATCACCAAACCCATATTGATATCGTAACTGTATTTGTATTCTTCGGGAACATAGACCATCACCTGCGGCGCGGTATATTCTATTTCCAGCACGTCTGCCGGAATTGTCGCCACGGCGAAGTGCGTCTTTTTGCCGATATACTGCGGCGGGCCTTTTACCGTTTCGGTATAAAAGGCAAAATGGACGTCGGTTTCATCGCTGGGACGAAGGCGCTTAATTTGAAAAATCGGTTTAATCAGGGCTTTGTTCTGATTGATTTTGCGATCCATATAACAATAGCCGTCATAGCCGATGAGGTTAATCTGAAATTCCTCACGATAGTTGACAACCTGTGTCAGATAGGCGTTGTCGCGGATAATCTGCACCCGGGGACAGGTTTCATAGTCCATAACGCCGGACTGACAGCCGGCGGCCAAAACAAGCAACAAGAGGTAAAATTTCTTCAACATGGCCCATTCCTTAACTGATGGCATTAATATACTTACTCTTGTTTATTTTGTAAACAAGGCAACCAACTCGCTGTGGTTAGAATAAACAAACTGGTCCACTATCGTCACTTCAGCCAGTTTATAGCCGCCGGTAAGCAAAATATTCGCGTCACGGACAAAGCTGTGCGGATTGCAGGAAACGGCAATTATTTTAGCCGGACGGTCTGCTTCGGGCAGCGCCGCCAGCTGCGCGGCCTGCGCTTCGGCTCCGGCACGCGGCGGATCAAATACGACGGCAGCAAAACCTTTCAGTTCAGAGGTATCCAGCGGATATTTAAACAGGTTTTTGACGGCTGTTTCAACATTGGCAATCATATTCTTATTGATTGAACGGCGGAAACCGTCCAACAACGCCGCCGAAGAATCGGCTGCAAAGATCCGGGTGCCGGGCAATGCCGACAGCGGATAAGAGAAAGTGCCCACGCCGCAGAACAGATCGGCAATTCTGCCGCGGGTTTCCCCGAGATATTTCAGAACCAACCCGGTCAGCGCCACCTCGCCTTCAGCCGAAGGCTGCAAAAAAGTTCCGGCGGGAATATAAACTTCTCGGCCGGCAATATTAATCACCGGTTTGGCTTTTTCAATAACCGGTTCCGGTTCAACATCCGGACGCAGCCGCCAGGAAACGCGGATAATATCGTCACAGCCGGAAATCATTTCAAAAATTATCATGCGGTGATTCAGTTCCGGCGTTTCGGCAATTTCCAAAACCACATCCAACCCGTTAGCTGCGGCGGTAATCGCCACATCACCGCCGGAAAGGCGGACGGGCTGAGTTTTTTTGCCTTTTTTCTTCGAGGCAAACGGTTCGGCACACAAAGCGACCAGCAGTTCTTTCAATTTGGGCAGAGCTTTGCGAATGGCCGGCGTCAGCAGCAGGCAGTCCGTACAGTCAAGCACTTCGTTGCTGCGGGCGGCGTTAAAACCGAGCGTCACCTGCCCTTTTTGACAGCGAAAAGCCATCACGGCACGGCGGCGGGTGCCGTCGCCGATAAAGACGGGAGTGCCGTAAGTTATCTTTTCCTGGTTTATTCCGGAGAGAATCGCCTCAATCCGGGCTATTTTCCGCTGCCGGTATTCCGCTTCCGGCTGTTCCCGGCAGGGGCAGCCGCCGCAGGCTCCGCTCAGCGGACAGGAAAGACTATTGGAACTTGTCATTATCCACTCCCAGAATCGGGAAATCATCGGCCGGCTTATTTTCTTCCGCTGCCGGTTTCGGCGCTGCGGCAACTGCGGACGGCTTCTCAGCCGCTTCTTTTTGGCGCTCTGCCTGAACGGCCTGAACCAAATCGGCCGAGCTGAAAATTAACGGCGATGAAGGCACTGTCCCCTGCGGAGCAGAACGGCGGGGCGTCTCAGGTGCGGGAGCCGCGGCGGTTGACAGTTCGGTTCTGATTTCCGTTCCGGCGGTTGTGTCAGCGGCAGGGAGCGGCATTGTCTCAGGTTCGACGGCAGCCGGAGACGGCGGAACCGGTGAGGCCTCAGCCGCAGGCGGAACAGAGACTTCTGCAACGGGAGCCGCGCTTTCGGGAAGCGATACGGGTTCTTGTGCCGACGGTTCGGCCGTTACAGCCGGTTCTACGACTTCCCGGGTCTCAGCAGCCGGAGCTTCCGGCAACGGTTCGGCAAAAGCGTCGGCATTCCAGACCGGTGTCTCGGCAGCATTGCCGGCAGACGGAACCGATGCTTCAGCCGCAGGTGCCGAGGTCTTCGGCGCTGGCGTTTCAATCTGCGTCTGGCTGTCAAGAATATGATTGGCGTCAATGCCGTCCAGCAGTGAAATTTCCTGCGTGTTTTCCTTGTCGAAAATCGGGTGGTGATTGGCGCTGTCGTCTTTATATTCAATGGCGGCGTTAAAGTTTTTCAAATCGTCCACGGTAAAGATTTCACAGCGGTTGCGCCCGTTTTCCTTCGCGCGGTAGAGCGCTTCGTCGGAAGTTTTTATCAGCATATCGATGTTATCGGAAATTGCCGAAGACGAAATACCGATACTTACGGTAAAGGTTACCTGCTCACCCTGGTCGGAATAAACGACGATTTTAGAAATGGTTTCGCGCAGGCGGTCAGCCACAACTTTGGCTTCTTCCGCCGAGAGTTCGGGCAGAAAGACGACAAATTCCTCACCGCCGTAACGGGCAACAATGTCATCCTGACGCAGCGACCGCTCGGCGGTCGAAGAAAGTTCAATCAGCACCTTGTCGCCGGTTTTATGTCCATAGGTATCGTTGACGCGTTTGAAATGGTCGGCGTCTATCATCAAAACGCTGTACTGCGCATGCGTCGTTTGTGCCTGGGCTATGCGGCGGTTGACTTCGTCTTCAAAATAGCGGCGGTTAAACAGCGAGGTCAACGGATCGCGGATAGCCTGGTTTTTCAGCATATTCTCGCGGTTTTTGCGCGATGTAATATCCTGGAAAGAAGAATAAATGGCAATGTCGTAATTATAGTCAATGACATTGGCAGAAGTCAGAAGCCAGAAAGGCGTATCGCCGTTAATGGCTTTGGCCAGGATTTCAAAGTCATGGACTTCTTTTTCCTGTTCCAGACGTTCGGTCAGCAGCTGGCGGTTATCGGCATCGGCAAAGAAATCGCGCAGACGGTAGCGCTCGAGTTCGCTCGGCATCAGCCCGAACAGCTTAACGGCATTGTCATTGGCCAGGAGAATCTTATCGTCGCTGAGGCGGGAGATGACAATCGGGAAAGGCGATGACTTGATGATTTCTTCCAGGCGGCGGTTATATTTTTCAACTTCGTTTTCCAAAGCGTCGCGGCGGCGCATGATATAGCCGGTTTTCATCATCAGCAGCGAGACCGAAAGGCCGACATAAGTCAGCGCCGAAATATACCAAGTGTGCTCAACAAAATAGTTTACCCCGAAGAAGCGCATCAGCAGATAAAAAGTCGTCAGAGTTGTTACCAGTGCGGCGGCCAGATATCCGCCATGGTGCGGGGCAAACGACTGTGACCAGAAACTGGCCATCAGGAAAGCGAAACCGGCAATCGGAAAGATTTTGCGCATGTTGTTGATCATGTCGCCGTCAGGATAGATGAAACAGAAATATATGATTGCAATCAGGCCAAAAACCGTAGCCGTCGTAACATAAGCCATGGCCGGCGCATTGCCGATCAGAATTTCAGAAGCGGCCAGTGCCAGCAACACGATTGAAATCAGCAGGAAGAAAAGTTCTATTGCCACCAAAATGCTGATGGAAACTCCGGCGGTATTATAATAGCTGATATAATACCCGTACCATGAAGTCAGAAACTCAACGGTCAGACCCGCGAACAAATACCAGACGGCTTTGTTGATATTCAGATTGAAGCTGCTATATATAGAAACAAACAGTAACAGCGCCAATGTCCAAAAGCTTATGCTTATGTATAAACTCTCTGAAAAAATCTCAATACTTCCCATACCTGTCAACCTCTTTATTCTGTGGTTCTCAGTCTGTCATCATAAAAGGATAATATTAATATTGACTGAATCTTTACCGGCTTTTTTTAAAATTTTAAATAAAAAAAGGGATGATTATTTGAAAAAAATAATATAGCATGAGGTAGTTGCAATTATTATATGCAAGAAGGATAGAAAGATGAAGTTTAATGCGCCAGACCATTTCAGCCACAGTTTTGAATTAAAACTCGATACGCTGCCGACCAAAAAATCCGACAGAATCGCCCTGAGCATTTTGTATCCGGGATTGTTTTTCGGCGCCATTCTGGTTTTGCTGGGCGTATATGAATTATTTAACGGCTTTAAGCACGGTTCAAGCGCTTTTGACGACATCTCGCCGGACGCAACCGTTGCCTTTGAACCTTTAATCAGCCCCTGGCTGTTTGACAGCGTAATCATCGTTATCGGTTTGGGCATTATCTTCTCGCTCATTTTGTCATACATCCGTTATAAAAAAATCTTTTTCGACGGCAAAACCGTCGAGGTGGTTCACCGTCCGGCTTTCGGCGACAAAAAAGGTTTCAAAGACAAACTGGAAAATTATGAAGGCGTCCGTTTCAGAATCGAATTTTTCCAATTCGGTTTTCTGAATAAAAACAAATATATCATTGAGCTTTACCATAAAAACCACAACAAGACCGTTCCGCTTTACATCAGTACCAGCGACAAGAACATCCGCCGTATCTGGGAATATTACGCCCGGCAGCTGAAACTTCCGGCCCTGATTATGACTGACGAAGGCATGGCCGTGCGCAAAGTGGAAGATTTGGACAAGTCGCTGCGCGAGCTGGCTGCCCAGGGGCTGGTGGAAAACCATTATAATTCCCGTGCACCGCTGCCGCCGTCACTGGCTTTAGTCCGCAAAAGAGACAAAACCGTCATTAAAACCCGAAAAATTATCTGGGACGCCTATAACATTATCGCCTGGGTAGCCATTTTCCTGTTCGGCGGCATTTTGCTGGCGGCCAGTCTTTCCGACGAATTCGGCACTGAAACGGGGCGCAATCCGTTCGTGCTGGCGGCTTATATTATCGGCATTTTAGGTATTCTGGCTTCCGTTTGGGTGCTTTTCCGCAAAGACAAAATTGTCATCAAGCCGCATAAAATCATTATCGTGCACAAGTTTATGCTGTTTTCCCGCAAGAACAACGAGCTGGTTAAAGACGACATCGAATCCATCGACGTCGCCTTTACGCCGGCAACCGAACGTTATTTTGTGGCAATTTCCTCCGACAACAAGACCATGGTTTTCGGCAAAAAGCTTCCGATTGAAGACTTGCGCTGGGTCAGACAGTTTCTGATTAACGACGTGGTCAGCAAATAGTTGTCAGCGAATCGTATAAACAGATTGCCTTATCAGCGTTTTAGGGTATAAATAAATACAGCTTAAACTTTTTTAACATCCGGAAAGAGAGATTAAAAATGAAAAAGAAAGAGACCAAAGAAGATATGCAGGCAGCCGAAAACTTCTTTAAAGAAGTCAGTGCCGATGTCAAAAGCGACAATATGAAAAAGTTGTGGGACACTTACGGTCTGCAAATCATCATCGCGGTCGTCATCATTTTAACCATAGCCGTCAGTTTCGAAACCCTCAAAGCCTGGAAGCTTAAACACAACGAAAGCCGTTCCGACGCTTATTCGGTCGCTTTGGCTTTGCAAAACCAGGGACGCTACGACGAAAGCCTGCAGGTGCTGGAAGAAATTAAAGAAAACGACAAAGGCATTTACGCCGACATCGCCCAAATTCAAACCTCAAATATTTTGTTTGAACAGGGAAAAACCAACGAAGCGATTGCCATTCTGGAAAAAATTCTCGACAATCAGGACATTAACAAAAAAATGCGGGATATGACCGCCATCAAGCTGGCCTCTTACAAACTGGACACCGCACCCAAGGCCGAAGTCGAAGCTCTGCTCAACCCGCTGGCAGAAGAAAACGGCAGCTGGAGCAACATTGCCAAAGAAATGCTGGCAATGCTGGCTATCCGCGAGGGCGATCTGGACACGGCGAAAAAGCTTTACGGCGAAATTCTGAACACTCCCGAGCTCAGCGACGGTCTGAAATTAAGAATTCAAGACATGTTATCGGTTTTAGATTCGGCCAACAAATAGAAAAGTGGAGAGTTTTATGCGCAGAACGATGTTACCAAAATTAGCAACGGCAGCCGCCTGCCTGATGCTGGCCTCCTGCGGGCTGTTTTCCAAAGAAAAACTGCAGCTGGACGGGGAAAGAATTTCGGTTTTGGATACCGAAACCAAACTGCGCCCGGATTATGCCGAAGGGGAATATAAAGTTTATCTGCCTCGACCGCACGTGAACAAAAGCTGGACGCAGACCGGCGGAAACTCGGTTCACCGCATGGAACATCTGGAAACCGGCAGCAAGCTCAAAGGTTTTTGGGAAAGCAATTTCGGCAACGGCAATTCCAAGCGCGATTATCTGATTGCTCAGCCGGTTATCGCCTATAAGGTTGCCTTTGCCATCGACGCCGACGCCGTTGTCAGCGCTTATCGTCTGGATAACGGCGAAAGAATCTGGAAAAGAAGATTAAAACCGCTCCTGAAAGAAGACAAAAGCGTGGCAATGAAAGGGGCCGGGTTGGCGGAGTATAACAAAAAAATCTATGCCACCACCGGTTTCGGCGGCGTTTTCGCCCTGGATATGATGACCGGCAAGAAAATTTGGTTCTACAATGCCGAACTGCCTATTCGCATTGCTCCGACGGTTGCCAACAATAAGGTTTTGGTTCAGACCATCGACAACACTCTGATTGCCCTGAACGCCACCACCGGCGCAGAAGAGTGGCGTTACAAATCGGCTTTGGAACAGACGACTTTGGTCGGCGGCGCCAGCCCGGCTTACGACCCGGCTCAGGATTTGGTGGTTGCGGCCTTTTCAAACGGCGAGCTGAGAGCGTTCAAAGGCTCGACCGGTTCTCCGCTGTGGTCGGACTGGCTGGCGGCTCATGCCCGTACCAACTCTCTCGCCAATATCAATTCAATCAAGGCTAATCCGGTTATTGACGGAGGGACGGTTTATGCCGTCGGCCATAACGATATTTTAGTGGCTATTGACGTTCGCACCGGCACCCGCATTTGGGAAAGAGACATCGGCAGCACCAATCAACCCTGGGTTGCGGGAAGGATGCTGTTTGTTCTCTCCAACACCAACGATCTGGTTGCCTTGGAAGCCGAAAGCGGAAAAATTGTCTGGAGCACGAAAATTCCGCTCGGTACTGCCTCTGACGACAAAGCCGGCGTTTTCCTTTCCGGGCCGGTATTAGCCGACAACCGTCTGCTGGTTGCCACATCAAGCGGCTACGCTTTTGCCGTTTCGCCTTATACCGGACGGATTATGAGTTTCGTAACTCTGGATGACGGAGTGGAAATTTCTCCGGTAGTCGCCGACGGTATCACAATTTTAACGACCAATGACGCCGATTTAATCGCATATAAATAACAGGACAGAAACATGAGTGTTAAAATAGCCATTGTCGGGCGGCCGAATGTCGGAAAATCGACGTTATTTAACCGGCTCATCGGGCGCAAGCTGGCGATTGTACATGATCAGCCGGGGGTTACCCGCGACAGGAAAGAAGCCAAAGGCAAACTGCAAAATATGGCCCTGGAAGTCATTGATACGGCAGGATATGAATATTCCAAAGAAGACAGCCTGGAAAAGAGAATGTGGGAACAGACCCGCCGAGCCATCGGCGAAGCGGACGTTTGTCTGTTTTTGTTTGATGCACGCGACGGCATTCAGCCGTATGACGAGCATTTTGCCGATTTGGTACGTCAGAGCGGCAAACCGGTTATTCTGCTGGCAAACAAATGCGAGGGACGTTTACAGGAAGACAGCATTCACGAAGCCTATCGTCTGGGCTTGGGCGAACCGATTCCGTTTTCCGCCGAGCACGGCCTGGGTCTGCTTGACTTATATGAAGCCCTGAAACCGTTTGATAAAAAAGAAGAAAAAACCGAGCCGGAATTTATTGATTTTGAGGGACTGAGCGAAGAAGAAATCAATGCCGTTCTGGATGAAAAAGCTAAGGCCAAGCCTATTCAGCTGGCGATTGTCGGGCGGCCGAATGTGGGAAAATCAACTCTGGTCAATGCCCTGCTGAATGACGAACGGATGCTGACCGGTCCCGAAGCCGGGGTAACCCGAGATGCGATTACCAGCGAATGGGAGTGGAAAGGCCGCAAAATCAATTTGGTCGATACGGCGGGACTGCGCCGCCAGTCGCGCGTTGAAGATTCTCTGGAAAAGATGTCGGCAGCCAGTACCAAGCATGCTGCTTATATGGCGCAGGTTGTGGTTCTGGTTTTGGATGCCGATGCGGTTCTCGACAAACAGGATTTGACGATAGCCCGCGAGGTTATTGACGAAGGACGAGCTTTAGTGATTGCCGTTAATAAATGGGATATCGCTAACCGCCGGGAAGCTTTGCAAAAACTGAACGACAAACTGCAAACCTCACTGACACAGGCAGAAGGCGTACCAACCGTGACGATTTCCGCTCTGAAAAAAGAAGGGCTGGACAAATTGATGAGTGCGGTTTTCAAAGTTTATGACCGCTGGAATGTCCGTATTCCGACAGCTCCGTTGAACAAATGGTTTGAAGATATTAAAGATAATTGCCCGCCGCCGCTCGGCAAGAACAAACGCCGGATTAAGCTGCGTTATATCACTCAGGCTAAAACCCGGCCGCCGTCATTTTATATGTTCTCCAGCAATCCCGAAGGCCTGCCGGACTCTTATCTGCGTTATTTGACCAACAGCCTGCGAGAAACGTTTAATCTCGGCGGTATTCCGATCCGTCTTAATGTCCGCAAAACCGGGAATCCTTACGCCGATAAAAAAGAAAGACGCAATCCGTTGCGCAAAATGGCCAAACCCAAAGAATAATTATAAAACTGAAATAAAAAGCGGGGTATTTTCTACCCCGTTTTTTATCAGACTATATTTTAATATTTAACGACCGCTCGGACACTGTATCCCAGATATGGCGGCATATTATGCCGGGTACCATAATCCATAGCAACAAGCCATGCATTATTTACGCTGGTTCCGGTTGAAGACCAATATGAATCATCATTTAATTTAACGGCATTTATTTGTTGCAAAGCCGCATTTACAGCCTCTTTATTCTGGGCCAATATGTTTAATTCTTTTACACTTGGCAAAAACCACTGTCCGACAGCATACCAAGCTTTAGTTTGATTGGCTGACGGATTGTATGTTATACAATATTCTGCAGCGGAATACCCATATCCTTTTGTCTTACCATACGATACAATTGTTGCTGTATTTTGTTTTCCGTTTATTCCACAAGTCAAAATGTTATTCTCACTATCACAGCTCTCCAAAGACGGAACATGGGTAGAGACAGAATAAGGACCTTCGATCCACCCTAATTGAGTCTGAGACAGAGCAACAGCCAGACGGTTATTTTCATCAAATACGACACCTATTGCTGTTTTTCCCGCAACTATTTCCCTGGAAATTGTTCCGTCTCCATAGAGGATTTTAGCCGGAAGAATACATTTTTCATATTTTCCGCCGCAGGAATTGCCGGTTAAGACTTTGTCGCCGGTGCAGTTGGAGCT
>ENA-UOJL01003692-UOJL01003692.1-human-gut-metagenome-genome-assembly--contig:-P47-NODE-3692-length-10394-cov-6.137828_pt1 | contig 10394 bp, 11 predicted proteins | sample MGYA00242347_ERZ723894 | MGnify/ENA metagenome assembly ERZ723894
GTTGATATCATTAATGCTTCCTATAAGTAAGGAAATCAATAAGTCAATCTTTCGTATATTATCATGTGAAACTTCTGAAGAAATGAAACTATCAATATTGAATTCATTTGCATCAATAATATCAAATAACTCGTCATCATTCCATTTCCTTACTCTACCAAGTATTTTACTATACTCATACTTGTCAGAAATATGTCCTAAATCTTCCTTTAAATCATCAAGAAAATCTTCAAGTGCATCCTGATCATTGTTACCATAATTAATTATAGTAATTTTGTGCTTAGGAACTAATACTATTGCTATCTCAGAAATATCATAATCATATTCAACTACAGTTCCCAATGCCTTGCAAATGATATATACCTGTTTAGAATTCTCCTCAGAGTATTCTTCTAATTTTTCTATAAAATCTTTGTTCTTTGCTACCTTTTCAATGCTACAGAAAAATAGACTATCGTCCTTCATACTCATATGTTATTATCCTCTCAATATCACGTTAGAAAATTCAAGATTGTGTTGCACTTTAAAGCATCAGTAAATATATTAATTTCTTCGGTTATTTGCTAAACCTTCCTCTTTTTTGTACCCGTGAACGCTTTTCAATCTCCTCAGCAGACATCTGATTTGAAATGCTTAATAAAACTTCTTCAAGTCTTTGGTTGATTTTCAGATTACGTTCCTGCTTCCTTCTTACAATGCCGTAACAACCAACAGGAGAAATATATATTTCTTCAGGAGCGTCGGCAGACACAATATTTTTCATGTTGCTAAAAGTGCTGTTTTCAGGTATCGCTGTACAATTAATAAGGACTCCATCGGAAGAAGTAAACATATCTTTTCCGCAATCAATAAAATAACCTTCATTATTAATTAATGTAGTCCTTGCTGCTAAAGCCAAAGAATCAACATCAAGTTCAAACTGGTTATTCTCTCCAGAAGTCATTCTTTCACCTATCCAACGTACAACAGGAACAGCCCATGAGTTTCCGATTGCCTGATAACGATTTGTCCTTTTTGCAGAACTCAAAGCAGTATAGTTATCAGGGAAGCCCATTAATCGTTCGCACTCTATTGGAGAAATCCTTCTGATACGATCATCTTGAACAACAAATAAAGATCCGTTATATGCAGCAGCATTTCCGTTCCACTTTGTTCCATAAGCGGAATACAAACAATCTGTATATTCTCTGAACACTTCAAAACGATGTCCTTCTTTTTCAAAAGTTAATGGAGCAGAAGGATACTCATCAAAGTCTTTTTCGTGTTTTTCAAACAAAATATATTCAGGATAAAAATCTGTTCCGCCTGCTAATACATATAATCTTCTTCTTTGCTGAGGAAGCCCGAAATATTTAGCGTCAAGCACTCTCCAAGCTATATTACGAACAGGACCATGAATTATTCCTGCACTTGACCATTTTTTCATGGGAATTACTTCTTTAAATCCTGCAAGAGAAGAAATAAGACAACCGAATGCGTTTGTTTTATCAGTAAGAACACCTTCAACATTTTCCCAAAAGACTATACTATGTGGCTTATTGTTTTTTAATCTTATTTCGTCATTTGCGTTTACAATATCAACGAATTTTAGTGTAAGATTTCCACGATCATCATCGAGCCCATTTTGTTTTCCTGCTAAAGAAAAAGCTTGGCACGGTGTACCTCCGCAAAGAAGATCAGGTGCATCTATTTTTTTTGATGAAAGTAAATCAGGAATGTTATTCATATCACCAATATTCTCAATTTCAGGATATTTTTCCGCCAACACTTTTGATGGAAAATCAGCTATTTCTGAAAACCACTTGAAAGAAAATCCTAATGGTTCCCAAGCAACTGAAGCTGCCTCTATTCCTGAGCAAATACTGCCTACTGTGTTAATGTTCATTTTAATACTCCCTCACAACAATAATCATCTTATATTGTAACATAATCACGCAAGTGAAGTCAAGTAAAGCAATTTACCAAATCACATCTTATGGCGATATTGTGCAAGCTATTTTTTGTTGATTAGTTGCTTAAGATGTTCTTTCCATTTCTGAATATCATACCATGGACAGCCAATGCAGCCTTGTTCAGCTTCTTTTCCTTTTGGTGGAATAGTTTTATCCCAGTTTTCATTTCCTTCATAGAAATACGAGATACCATAAATAGTACCACGCTTTCCTGTTTGAAAACAATTACGACATACCTCTCGTTTTTGCTGATTACGCTGGTTAGTCATCAACTGAAATTTAGCTCTGATTTCATCATCGGTCATATTATCGGGATTTTCAGCTTTAGTGTTTTCATCCCAACGTATTTCCGAAAACTTATGATCAGGTAAAAGATGTGTCGATGGAGTCCCTTCATAAACATCTATACCACCAAGCACTTTGATTATACGCTTTCTTAATGTAGGAGACCAAGTTTCATAACCGTTGCCTGCTATTTCAACTCTATCAATAGGTAGTAACAGCAATCTTGTACTTCTTTTTTGATGACAGACAGGACAATTATAGTTTATATGAGTTGCTATTGTATAACCCATTTCTTTAAGATCTTGAATCCTGCGTGCAAAATTAGGATTATCAATATCGCAATTACGGCAATGCCATTTACCATCTTTAAGAATATCAAAAATAGGTTTGGTAACATCTGATTTAGAAGAAGCCCAGTATTCATCCTGTTTTTTTAGCCATTCATCATAACGTTTAGGATTTAGCTGAGTATAGATACTGTTTAAGTGAAAAAATAGTCTTTCATTATCTTCAGATTTTATAGAAACGCCCGTTCTCCTATATTCAACAGGAATCCAGCCATCCCAAACAATATGAGGATTTTCATATGTAAAGACCACATGAATGTATTCTTCTGAAGCTTTGGTGTTCAGTTTTCTCTCGCTTTCAACAATTTTTATACCTTCTGACAATTCATTGTCCATTAATAACCATCCTTTCTCAAACGACTATCTTGATAATCATTCAACAAATAAAAGATATGTTTCGATTTCTAAAGCATCGGCTATTCTTTGAATATTTTCAAGGGATATACTTCGTCTAAAGCATTCAATATCACTGATATAGGTTCTATGCAAACCACATTTTTCAGCAAATTTTTCCTGTGATAATCCTTTTTGCATACGATACTTTTTCAGATTTGTGCCAAACACTTTAACAATATCCATATAACACTCCTCCATTTTATCATTATTATACAATGTTGAATACAATAAGTCGACAGACAATAAGTGTATACGGTCAAATAAGCATAAAAAACCTCTGCATTCATATTAACTGAATTACAGAGGTTTTACTTTTTTAGTCATAATTATCATTCGGGAACTCTGACTCCATCGGATTCAAATTCAAACCTTCCTCCCAAACTTCTCAATCATCTCCTCAGCCAAAGCCTTGATCTCCGCCTTATACTTCGCACTTAGATCAATAAGCTCCGTAGTTGGTAAACCGTTGCGTATCAGGCGTTTTTTGAGCTTGTCCATAGCGTCCATACGCTCCTGTTTTGCCTGCATAAACTCATCAAATTCGGCAGGGTGATATTTCTCAACGCCTGCTTCGACAAGGATTTTCTTATATCTGCGTACGAAAGCATCATAATCACGCTTGACAGCGGAATACTCCTTGGTATTCTCCTTGTAAATAGCTTCTTTTTGCTGTTTCTGAGCTTCAAGGCATTTTGCGGAATGGCAGCACACCTCGCCTTCCGTTCCGAGAAATAGCTTATGGCAGAATCCGCACTCACATACCGTCCACTTGTTATGATGAACGAGCTGTCCTATCTCCGCAAGGACAGTCAACAGGCAGTTATCGCTTTCACGGAATACATTAAAGGTGTAATTATCGGTAGCAATGATAGTTCTCCCAGGCTGTATAGTGAAATACTCCATATTAGTCTTATAGCTGAAATACGCATCACTGCACATAAGAGCAAACTGCTTATCCATATACTCCATAAGCTTTTGCGAAACTTCGTCCTGTATCTTCCTTTTGTTAAACTTAGCGATAACAACATCATTCGGTTTCAGAAGGACATAACGCTCTTTATCATAAAACTCTACAACCGAGGTCACATATCCTCGGAAGAAAACATTTTCTTTATACTCAGCTACGAACCTTGCTATCATATCATCGGTACTGATATCAATGCTCCTGTCGATACGCAAAGCACTGCCCAGCCTGTCCCTGAAAGCATCATAAGGCTCGGTATGCTCGCAGAACACTTTATGCTGATTCATCAGCTCGTCAAAGGTGAAAGTCCTCGTATTCAGAACAGCACAATGTATGCTTTCATCGGTATCATTAACAGACTGTGCGATTTTGATTGTGCGGTCTGTTTCGTTTATACGGTAAATTGTTGTAGTTCCCATATGCTCTCCTCGCTTTCAGTATCTTTTTCCATTGTAGCATATCACACGCAATATGTCAATTATAATGCGTATTATAGCGTAACACGCTTCGTATCATAAAATATTTTGAGTATTTGTTTGCGTAAATACGCAATACACGCACAGTCTCTCAAAAATAAATGTTACAATGTTCATGTCAGCAGAGAAAGATGGCTGACAGCGGAACAACATAGCAAATGTTGACCGCAAACATATAAAAGCGCTTTTATAAATCTACAAGAAAGGAACATAAAACCTATTGAATGAAAACAATTCGTGGGTTCAGCCCACACCACTCCGTCAGGGCGGGACAAACCTCCTGCCGTTCCCTGTGAACGCACTTCCACCTATATTAAGGGAAATGGCTTCTGCGATAGCAACAACCACCTCAACGGACGTTGCAATGGCAGGCACGGCAATACTCTCTGCGGTGAGCTACTGCTTTTCGGGAGTGTACCGAATGTCGGCAAAACGTGACCACACCGAGCCTTTGGTGCTTGATGCGCTGACCGTGGCAGAGCCGAGCTTCAAGAAATCGCCTGTTATCTCAATGGTGAAACGTCCATACATACAGTTCGCTCACGAGTGGAACGAAAACAACAAACAGGACATCTACAAGTCCCAGGCTGAACGAAGAATACTGGAAACAAAGCTCCTTGCTCTTGAAAAGAAAGAGGACGCAACGGCAGACGAGATAGCGGATCTTCAAACTAAAATCAGTAATATCCCTGCAAGCAATTTCCGCAGGATAGTTGTTGACGATATTACTCCCGAATCCCTTGTAAATCAGCTTGAAGAAAACGGCACTCTGCTTATGATCTCGGACGAAGCCGGAATGCTCGGTAATTTCAGCGGACGTTATTCCAACAACATTCCGAACCTCGACTTGCTTCTTAAATCGTGGAACGGTGAGACTTATATCAGCGACAGAGCGACCAGGGCAAGCATAGTTCTTAAAAAGCCGTATATGAGTATTTGCCTTGCCTGTCAGCCCTATGTGTTCGACAGTATGATAAACAATACAGCTTTCCGTGGCAGCGGTCTGATAGCACGTTTCGTCTATTGTTTTCCTGTAAGCAATATCGGCTCACGGCGGTATGATACTCAGCCTGTTCCCGAAGAAGTGGCTGAAAACTACAAGAAATTAGTGTACAAGTTATTAAGCAACAAGTTCACCTACCACGATGAGAAAGAACTGTATCTCCATTTTGATGGTAAGGCATACAGGGAATTCGTGGACTATTACAACAATCATATCGAGCCGAGACTTCTTACGGATATGGCTTTCTGCAAGGACTGGGGCGGAAAGTATCACGGTTTGATACTCCGCCTGTGTGGTATCATTCATTGCGTAAAGTGTGCATTAAATGATGTGAATCCCGTAGAAGCTCGTGTCGGCATTGATACACTATGCAACGCCGTCGAGATAGCGGAGTATTTTCGTGAACAGGCAATATACGCTTATAGTCTCGGCGATGTGGATATTGCAACGGTCAAGGCTGAGAGGGTGCTGAACAAGATACGCTCCAAGCAGATTCAAAGTATTAGGCAGAATGACTTATACAAGCTGTGCCGTTGCACGCTTTTTAAGAACGCTCAGGACTTCGGGGAGACTATGGATATGTTGGAGGAATACAACTATATTCACCGAGAGAAAGTCCAGGGAGCAAACAGCAACAACAAGGGTGGGGTCAATGTTTTTATAAATACAAAAATCTGAACAATCTACATTATAGTCATATAAAGACTTTGATTTTTCTTAAAATGCTGATAGTTCATAAAACAAAAAACTCTTAGAGAGAAAGATGAGGTATTTACTATGCTTACAAGAGAACAGAAAGAAGCAATGTTGAATCAGGTACTGGAGCTTATGACGGCTATCGCCTACGATAAGCCTGTTGAGAACGCTCCTGCACCTGTCGAAAAGAAGCCTGAAAAGGTGAAGATGCTCACCGTAAAGGAATGTACTGAGCTTATCGAAGGACTTTCAGAACATACCGTGCGTATGCTCGTGGCTCAGAACAAGATCAAGTATATCCGTACCGGCGAGGGTGTCCGTGGCAAGATACTTGTCAACAAGACTGACCTGCTGAATTATTTCCAGAACTGAGAAGGGGGTGAAAATATGTGTGAATACAATGAGAATGATCTCCGCAGTGGTATCCATGTTTTTGATGATGCCGAGCAGGAGCAGAGTGTTTATCAGAAGGCACTCGACTACTATATCTCAATCCCGTTCTGAGCGTGACGGTATTCGAGCAAGTAAAATCTGTTATTGATATGAAAACTGTTGCAGAGGGATACGGCTTACATATTGACCGTGGAGGTATGACACTTTGCCCCTTTCATAACGAGCGTACTCCCTCTGCAAAAATATATCCCGATACATGGAGGGTTTTCAGGAAAGAAACCCGAACCTTTATGTGTTTAATGCGGTACTGCATCTCGATGAATCAACTCCCCATTTGCACATTGACTATATCCCCGTAGGGCATTTCAAAAGGTCAACGACTACTTTCAGCACCTATTTAATCGTGAGCCGAGTAAGAGCGTTATCACGGGAGCAAATAAGCAGAAAAGTTTCTATGAGGACTTAGTGCAAATTGGCACAAAAGATGATACAGGTATTGGCTCTGCCGATGCGGAAAACGCAATTGCCTGTCTGTGTGAATATATGAAGGGATTCCAAAAGAGAAATCCAAATTTTCACGTTTTCAATGCTGTAATGCACCTCGATGAAGCAACTCCCCATTTACATATTGACTATATTCCCGTAGGACATTTTGCAAACGGTCTTGACACCCGAAATGCAATGGCGAAAGCATTAGAGGAAATGGGGTACGGTAAAGGTGCAAATGCGATCAACCGTTGGCGGTTGGCTGAATGGGAAGTCCTGCATCGAATTTGCACAACTCACGGTATTGAAATCAGCGAGCCAAAGAAGTCCAGAGGTTACAGCTTTACAACACAAGAGTACGGTGAACACAAGGACGAGATCAGACGGCTTGAAGAAGAAAAGACTTATGCGTTGACCGAACTTGATGAAACTAATGCAGAACTTGACAAGGCAGTAAAGAAAAAGGTTAAGCTGACCGAGATTGACAGCGTTGAAACAGGTAAGACAGTTTTCAGTGGCAAGGTTACAGTATCAAAAGAGGATTGGGACAACGTAACTGCTCTTGCAAAGAAAGAGGTAGTTTCACAAAAACAGACCAAGAAACTCCGCAGGGAGCGTGATGAAGCCGTTTTGGAGCGTGATATTCTGAAATCAAAGCTGTCGGCGGTATCTTCGGAACTTGCAGAATACAATAAAAAAGATGAAGAAACATGTTACTTTACTCGTGATAAGCTGAAAGCGGAATCAAAACGTATCAGCCGTGAGGACAATCTGTCCAGTGAACTGAAAAAGGCTAAGGCTTTTATTTCCGCCTGCGGTCTGTCGAACGATTTTGCCCGGTTCAAATTCAACAAAACAAGAGGCACAGAGTTAGAATAAAAGACAAAAAGCTATGGCATATCTTAAAAGTGCTTGACAGAAACAGAAGAGCGCGCTACAATGATAAATACAGAGATATGCTATAGTGTAAATTTAGGAGGAATTTACATTGGCAAATATAACAAAACGTAGGAATACATTCCGCATCAGAGTGTTTGTAGGAACTGATATGAACGGCAAAAAACTTATGAAATCCACAACATTCACTCCACCAGAGGGAGTGACACCTAAGAAAGCCGAAAAACTGGCTCAGGAGTATGCTTTTGAGTTTGAAAGGCACTGCAAAGGTTACTCTCAACTCAATGAGAATATGCGATTTTCAGAGTTAGCCGAATGGTATTTCACAAACTACGCACCACATGAGCTGAAAGAAAGCACAGTTTACACCTACAGGGGACAATACAAGAAGCATATCGAGCCTGTACTTGGCAATATGAAAGTAAAAGACATCACGACACCCAAGTTGACGCAGCTCATGCAGTCTTTTGTTCTCAATCCCACAACCGTAAGAAAGCTCTATGTCATCGTTCAAAGCATTTTTCGCCGTGGAGTAGAGCAGGGATTTATTCGTGAATCACCCTGCCATAATGTAATATTGCCAAAGCGGAAGAAAAGCCGAAAGAACAAGGCACTCGATGAAGATAAACTGAAACGTTTTTTATCATTGCTCGACAGCAAGCCGTGGGATGAGGATTTTAAGAGAATCATCAAAGTGCTTCTCTACACTGGAATGCGTTCAGGTGAGTGTCTCGGACTTTCGTGGCATGACATTGATTTTGAGAATCATACGATATCAATAAATCATACACTCACCGATATTGGCGGAAGGCACGAATTGACCACACCCAAAACAGAAAGCAGTATCCGTATCATCGGTATGGGGCAGAAATTAAGTAAAATCCTACTTGAACAAAAAGCCTATATTGAAAAACTGACACTTGCGCTCGGTGATGATTTTTCTCATCCCGAAATGGTATTTGTTTCAGCACTCGGAAACTACCGTGACCGTAACTCAGTCTACCACTCGCTCAAACGCTTTACCAAAGGGACGGAATTCGAGGATATGACCCTACACCAACTCAGGCATTGTAACGCCACAATGCTCCTGAACAGCGGATTTGATCTGAAAGTGGTATCAGAGCATTTAGGGCACTGCGACATTGGAGTAACAGCTGATATCTACGCCGATGTTCTCAGAAGCATGAAGTCCAAAGTTGCTGAACAGGTAGAGCTGAAACTTGCTTAAAGATACAAAAACCTCCCTGTACGAACAGGGAGGTATATCTGGTCTTTATTAGTTGTCCAAAAGTTGTCCAAACAGCTTTCGTAACTCTTTGAAATAACGGTACATAGCCAAATAATTGGTGTCCAATTATCTCTTTGAGAACTGCGGAGCACGACGAGCAGCTTTGAGACCGTACTTCTTTCTTTCCTTCATACGTGGGTCACGAGTGAGGAATCCAGCCTTTTTGAGGGTTGGACGAAGCTCGGGATCGAATTCAAGAAGAGCTCTTGAAAGACCGTGTCTGATAGCGCCAGCCTGACCTGTAACGCCGCCGCCTGTAACTGTGCAGATAATATCGAACTTCTCAACATTATCAGTAAGAGCGAGAGGCTGACGAACGATCAGCTTGAGAGTTTCAAGACCGAAGTAATCGTCAATGCTTCTGCCGTTTATAGTAACATTGCCTGAACCGGGATAAATTCTTACTCTTGCAACGGAGTGCTTTCTTCTGCCAGTTCCGTAATAATATTTAACTTTTGATTCGTACATCTGAAGCGCCTCCTTTAATTAAAGCTCGTAAGCAATCGGCTTCTGAGCAGCCTGATTGTGATTAGCGTCCTTATAGGTTCTGAGTCTCTTGAGCTGAGCTCTGCCGAGGGTATTGCTTGGGAGCATACCTGTTACAGCAATAGTCATAGCTCTGTCAGCCTGATCAGCCATCATATCCTTATAAGAAATGGACTTGATTCCGCTGATCCAGCCTGTATGCCAGTAAAACTTCTTCTGCTCGAGCTTCTTGCCTGTAAGGATAGCCTTAGCGCAGTTGATAACGATAACATGATCTCCGCAGTCTACATTGGGAGTAAAATCAGGCTTATGCTTGCCTCTGAGAATATGAGCTGCCTTAGCTGCAACACGGCCTAAAGGCTGACCCTCTGCATCGAGGATATACCATGTGCGTGTTACTTCAGCGGGCTTTGCCAGTGTAGTTGACATATTTGTTTCCTCCTGAAATTTAATATAGCGAAGCGGCATATATTCCGCTTCGGAGCGTAATCTTACGCAGCAACAAAAGTTATTATACATGATATTTCAGAGAATGTCAAGAGCAAAATCAAGTTTTTTTTAATATATATCCTATTATCTCTTTAATTCTCTTTGATTTTCTCTGTTTCTCTCTTGTTCTCACGTTTCATTTCACAAATTTGATGTAGAAAAAATATTTTAAAATTGCTGGAAATATGTGCATAATCAACACAAAAATACAGGGCAACAGCATTTACTTTTTGTTA
>ENA-UOJL01003698-UOJL01003698.1-human-gut-metagenome-genome-assembly--contig:-P47-NODE-3698-length-10383-cov-5.406081_pt1 | contig 10383 bp, 9 predicted proteins | sample MGYA00242347_ERZ723894 | MGnify/ENA metagenome assembly ERZ723894
AGCAATTTCCGTTTCCGTAAAGAACCTTTCCAAACGGAGTTTTAACCTCCTGCGTCTGTCCGCCGTGATTTTCAAAACCGACTACTTTCACCGGCTCACCGGTAATATCAGTCTGGATGACTATATTCCCGATACATCTTTTTTTACGGCTCGTAGGAGCAATCGTATAATAGTCAAACAAACCAAGTCCGGCTATTTCGTTTCCGTCAGCGTCACGGTAATATTTTCCCATAAGCTGATAGCCTCCGCATATCAGAAAGAGAAAAACTCCTTCATTATACGCCTTGACGATACCCTCTTTGCATTTAAGAAGATCGGCGGAAATATGCTGCTGTTCAAGATCAGCTCCGCCGCCGATATATATAAGGTCATAAGACGAAAAATCAGGCATATCCGAATCAACCGAATACTTATCTGTTTCACACTTTATTCCTCGCATAGAACAGCGGTAATTCAGGATTTCCATGTTTCCGCTGTCGCCGTAAAGATCAAGCATATCCGCATACATATGAAGTATTTTCAATGTTTTCATTCCGATTTACCTCCATGCTTTGAAATATAGCGTTTTAAAGCGCTTCTCGTCGGCTGAACGGCAGTATAGTTTGCGATAACGTATTTTCTTCCCGGAGTTTCCGCAAGACACTCTACAGCTTTGTCAAGCTCCGGGCACACTACTATTTTAGACGCTTCAAAGCCGGAGCATTTGATTCTTACAGCAATATCGTACGCTCTTGTTCCTGATGTGACAACTCTTGTAACTCTTTCAAAAATGCTGAAATTTATATCCCATATCCATGATACGTCAAGACCGTCGGCAACATTGTCATTGAGCACGAAAAGAAGCTCTTTTTCGCCGCTTGTTTCATTCATAACACGAAGCGTCATATTCGCTCCGACAGGATTTTTCGCAAGATTAAGAGTTGTTTCTCTATCGCCGAGCATGAAGTTTTCCATACGTCCGTTGTTGACCGTATAGGTGGAAATAACGCTGTTGGTTATCTTCTGATCGATATTATAGAGCTTAGCCGCCGCTGCAACTGCCGTCATATTGTAAACATTATAAATGCTGTTGAGCTTCGGAGAATATTCAAATCCATCCGCCGTAATTGCCGAATCCGCATTTTTTACAGGAAAATTTTCCTATATGGGAATATTGATAATACTCGTATTCCAGCGATTCGCCGCAGAACGGACAAAAACGTCCTTCAGAAGCCTCAAAAGCCTTGTCGGTTGCAAAAGCGTAAGGCATTGCATGGAAATATTTAACGTTTTTATTTTTCGGATTCGCCTTGCCGAGACGAGCTGTGTTCGGATCGTCGCCATTGAGTATAAGATTTCCCTCAAAAGTTTTGCAGAATCCGTTTATTTTCTGGATAAGCGTTTCCATTTCGCCGTTTCTGTCAAGCTGATCTCGGAAGAAATTCAGAACAACCAGCGTATCAAGCTTTAACTGAGAATAAACTACAGGAACGTGCGATTCGTCCGTTTCAAGAATAAGGTAATCGGCTTTGACTCTGCCCTTCATATCACAGTGACGAAGCAGCAAAGAGCAGATTCCCGTATCGAGATTATTGCCCTCTTTATTGATTATTATATTTTTTCCGCTTCGTTCAAAAAGTTGAGCGATGCAGTTTGTAACAGAAGTTTTTCCGTTAGTTCCTGTAACAGCGATTATGGGACAATCGACCTTAAACATTGAAACGCACTTGTGTCCCGAAAGATGCCACAGGATAATTCCCGGAAGATTTCCGGCATTTCGTTTGAAAAGCCGCAGCATTTTAACGATGATTTTTCCGATTAAAATAAGTAATCTTTTCACATCTGTCCTCCAATTTTTTTAACTATCGTATAATTTTAAGGAAGCATTGATTAAATCCAGTGCACAGATTGCGTAGTCAGATTTTTCGTCAGATTGTATAGAAATTTCGCAGGCAGGCTGCTTGAACGAGCCGTCTCCTCTGTCACTTCGTGACATCTCCCCACCCCGTGGGGAGTCGCCTGTCAAGAAATTTCTGTGCAAGATGGCGGAAAATATGCAAGCAAAATGTGTGCTGAGCCGTCAGGCGTGATTTATTCAGTGGTTCCTTAATTATGCTTTTTTGAAACGATAACGCCGCCGGTTTTATAAATGCTGTTTTCGGGAACAACTCCCCTGACGCAGCTTGTGGGGTAAATATTTGAATTTCTTCCCACTATCGTTCCGGGATTCAGGACGCTGTTGCATCCGACCTCAACATAATCACCAAGCATTGCGCCTATTTTTTTTATTCCTGTTTCAATTGATTCGCCGTCTGATTTTATAACCACATTCGTTTTATCCGATTTCACGTTCGACGTTATAGAGCCTGCTCCCATATGCGATTTATAGCCGAGAATACTATCTCCCACATAGTTATAATGAGGAGTCTGAACATTATCGAAAATAATAACGTTTTTTAGCTCCGCCGAATTGCCGACAACGCAGTTTTTTCCGATTATCGCACTTCCTCTGATAAAAGCGCAGTGACGGACTTCCGTTTCTGCTCCGATAATACATGGTGAACCGATATATGCGCTCGGGAATACCTTTGCGGTTTTATGAATCCAGACATTTTCGGACGGATTATCATACTCGTCGGGATCCAGCCTGCTTCCGATTTCAATAATCAATTTGCTTATCCCTTTAAGAGCCTCCCAAGGGTAAGTGAAGCCTTTAAGATAATCGGCGGCGATAGTATGTTCAAGATCAAAAAGTTCCGCAATTGTAATATTATTCATATAAAATGCTCCTATCCTTAACAAAAGAATTTATCAAGTCATAATTTCATCTTACAAAATCATAAGAATATTTTTACGATTTTTCTTATAATATTATAACCCTATTATAAAAAAAAGTCAAGGAAAACGCAGTTCCATTAAAAATATAATAAAACGCTTTACATTTATTTCCCAATATGTTAAAATTAAGGAAGATATTTTTTGCGGAAGTGTATTTATATGAAAAACAGAATTGTAAATCTTATTAAAAGTCCATCGTTTGCCGTATTTCTCTTCATTGCGGCTATGCTGGCAGTTTTATGGGCTTACGGCTCTAAAAAGAACAATGAAAACCCTGCCGGAAATACTAAACCGTCTTCGATAAAAGTTTCGGCAGACGTTGTTACATCTCGTGCAAACGATACAAATATAAATCCGGTCACATCAGTCTCATCATCAATTACGAGAACAAGCACTGCCGCCTTAGTTTCAGCAACAGTAACGTCTTCAACCACTGTCTCAACGACCGTTACTTCTACAACAGTTACGGAAGCTGCTGCAACTGAACCGGAAACCGAATCCAATGAAGCTCCTTCTCCGGGACAGCCTCTTTCGCCTTATCTTTATGCAGGCGAATCCCCTAACAGTGCATTTTATCAGGAACGTCTTGCGATCGCAGGAGATTCTATCGCTTCCGGATTTCATATTTACGGATATATTCCGACAGAACACAATATTGCAACAGAATCTGTCGGAGTCTGTAACTATGAAAATTTTACATTCAACTTCGGATACGGTGAAATGGGAATGGTGGACGCAGCAGCTTATATGCAGCCGAAACTTCTCTATATTTCCATGGGAATGAACGATACGCCCAATAATTCACCCGATTGGTTTGTCGATGAATATTATAATCTGATTACGCAGATTCTTGAAAGAGTTCCGGATGTCAATATAGTTGCCGCAGGAATTACTCCCGTTGCCGATTACGTTTCCTATACAACAAACGAAAATATCCGAAACTATAATGCTTCTCTTGAAAATATGATAAACAGCATCGGCTCGCCGCAGGTCTATTACTTCGACGCATATTCAGTTCTCGCCGACAGCAGCACGCTTGCTCTGCGCAGTGAATATTCTGCCGGAGACGGTATTCATATCTCATCAGACAGCTATAACAATATTCTTACGGCTCTGTTTAATTTTCTTGACACTACTCCTGTTATGGAGCAGATTTTAGCATCCGAATCATAATCATTTTTCTTTATTCAAGAATGAATCTTATACGCAACATCAGTTGAAATTCACATAAAACTATACTATTTTTTGTGCAATCTGCTATCAAATACACTATCCATTTTTTGCATTTCGTGCATTGACGGCTATAACTTATAGTGGTATAATACAATTGTAAAAAATAATGAGCGTTTACGCTCTGAAGGAGGAACTATTTAATGATAGGCAAAAAAATAGTTAGTACGGTTCTTTCTGTCACGACAATGATCGCTGCGATCCCTCTCGGCTTCAAAGCTGAACGTTTTGAAGCTTTCGCAGCAGAAAGTTATCCTGTACAGAAATTCCTTATGGGAATATCGGATACCGACCGCAGCGTTAATGCGTCGGGAACCTCTCTCAAATCCGATACTTCCAACGGAACAAGCTCTGAAGAATGGTCGCTTAATTATGTAAGCGACGGAGTTTACGAAATTGTCAGCGGAGCAAACGGAAACATATTGACAAGCAGCGGCAATGGAGTAACGCTTGCTAAAGATACTGATTCCGCTTCTCAGCGTTGGAAGATTGAGGGAGTTCAGAAGGATTTTGACGGTTATTATCTTTATTATAAGGTAGTAAGCAATGCGGATTCATCAAAAGCTCTCACGTTTAACCCTAATTCCAACAGCTTTACACTTTCTTCATATTCAGGAAACGAATATCAGAAATATAAGATAAATCTTGACGGATGCGAAGGATTCGCAGGCAATTCAATGTGTCAGGAAGGCGAAAAAGCTTGTACGGTAGGAGGCCTTTTCGGTAAAACAATTACAGTAAGCAGCGCCAGCGAATTAAAAAACGCTCTTGATTCCAAAGAGGCTCTGACTATCGTTGTCAGTGCGAACATTGATATGCAATCCGAGGGAAATACACGTATACGAGACAATAAAACCATTGTCGGCTCTTACAGCGCAAACACGATATACGACTGTCAGCTTCGTACAAACGACGCATACGGCGCTGCCGACGACAGTCCGAGCGATAATATCGTTTTCAGAAATATTGATTTTCAGGCAGTAAACGTAAAAAACAGAATACTTATCAATATATGGTCTTCAAGAAATATATGGATAGATCATTGTACTTTCAATAATCGTTTAAGCTATGATAAAACGGGAAACGGTCAGGATGAAGTTGGTAAATTCATATGGATCAATACCCCTTATGAATCATACCTTGACGCTAAAGACAGACTTCGCAGTCCGGATTATATCACTATCTCTTACTGCTCTTTCACCAATCGTTACTGGACTGTAGCATATGGCACTCAGAATGACGAAACCTCAAGGTGCAGAACGACTCTTTGCTATAACAAATGGGATAAAAACGTAAGAAGATGCCCTCAGATCGGCAACGGAAACGGTCATATATACAACAACTATTTTGAAGGAAGCGATTCCGGAAACGGAAGCGGAACTTCTCAGATCATAGGCGGCGACGGTTCAAATATCGTCAGCGAAAACTGCCGATTCCAATCGTATGAAAATACTTATCCATACTGTATATCTGCCGGCGGCGGAAACGATCCATACCGTGACAGCGGCTCGTATTACTCTAAAACAAGCGGAGCTGTTCCAACTGCCATGAAAATTTCAATAAAGGTTGCAAGCACATGGTATCCCAATAAGGAAAATTACGGCTACTCGCTTATTTCCGCTTATAATACCAAAGGAACAGACACAAAGGATTTTTGCAATAGCTATGCAGGAGCTTTTAAATCTGAGGGAAAAATAAAATATATAGGCGACAGCGATATGTCAAAATATATTTCTGTGAAATATCCTTCTCCTTTCCTTAAATCGCTTACAGTAACTGAAAATACCGCCGCTGTTATGGATACATCAGTAAAATATATGTTCAAAAATTCAGGCAGCGGATTATACATGGAAGTTGACGGTGCAAAAGCTGAAAGCGGAGCAAATGTTCAGCAATGGGGCGCAGACGGCGAAGCTGTTCACAATACATGGAAACTCAGAGACGCAGGCGACGGCTATTACTACATCCGTTCATGCGTAGGAGACGGCAAAACATATTATCTTGATCTTGCATACGGAAAAGCCGACAACGGAACAAACATCGGTATATGGACAAATGACGAATCGGATGCACGAAAGTTCAAGTTTGTTGATAACGGTGACGGAACTTATACGATACTTACAAAATCCAGCAAGGATGCAAGCTGCATAAGCGTTGAAAGCGATTCCTTGCAATCCGGCGCAAATGTTATTCAATGGCAGTGCAACGGTAAGGATTCGCAGAAATGGATAGCAGAAAAGATTACTATTAAGGACGGCGCTGAAATCAATACAAGCAAAAATTATATGATCCAGAACGTAAACAGCGGTCAGTTTATGGAGGTTCAGGACGGAAAAGCAGAATCGGGCGCAAATGTTCAGCAATGGGGAGCAGATACAGGCAATCCGTCGGCTCACAACGTATGGCGCTTAAAAGCAGTTAACTGGGGATACTACTACATTTATTCCGGCATGGCAGACGGAGACACTCTTCTCCTTAACTGTACTGACGGAAAAAACGGTACGAATATTTATATCGACGAATTTCTTAAATCCAGCACACAATATTTCAAGTTTGTTGATAACGAGGACGGAACTTATACGATTGTTACACGTTCATCAAAGGATTTATCATGTGTTGAAATTGCCGACGCTTCCAAAGCGTCCGGAGCAAACGTTCAGCAATGGCAGTGGAATGATAACAGTTGCCAGAAATGGAAGCTTATCCCTGTTGATTATACTCTTCCCTGCCAGACCACGACAACAACCACTACAACAACTACTACGTCAACAACGATCTCCACAACAACAACTACTACAACTGTTCCGTCAGACGTTAAAGGTGATGTTAACAGTGACGGCACATTCAATATTGCCGATTTGGTTCTTCTTCAGAAATGGCTGCTCGCCGTTCCTGACGCTAAGCTTGAAAATTGGAAAGCAGCTGATTTATGTGAGGATAACAAGCTTGATTCATTTGATCTCTGTATAATGAGAAAAATATTGCTTGAACAAATCAAAAAATAAAAGCAATTTATGATAATCTTTAAGGCAACAGCGAAATGATGCCATATTTTCAGGCAGATATCAAGTCCGGAATGTATGGTATATTCCAAAAACAGTCACATGATCTTTTGAATAGCTTGTGACTGTTTTTCTTTTTCTTAGTTTAATAGCATAAATAAGCCATTCTATAATTTTCTCATATCCTCCGTTTTGCTGATGATCTTGATTATCAGAATTCTCTTTTTTTGTAAAAAATTATGGATAATCCCCACGATATCAGGAATAACATAGCTACGGCAGCAGCTATGATTATTTTTACCAGACCGCCCATATCCGAAAAGATCAACGCTAAATTTAACTCCTCATTGTTTGCAAATATGGCAGCAGAACCGCCGATGAATCCGGCAAAAATCATTGCTGCAATTCTGGCTTTTGCTGTTCCGAGTTTAAAGTTGAACGGAAGAATTACCATAGGAAAAATCAATCCTACGATGATTAATGCTTCGATAAGCGATAAAAACGATGACCATACAAATTCGTTTTCTTTGTTGATATTCAAGCCTATAAATCCTGAAAAAGCAGCAAGAATAATCGAAATTGAAATCAATATCAGCGTAAAAATATATTTTGATGAAACGATATTGCTTCTTTTTTCGGGAATTATCAAGGAATAAATATCCCATCTGCTTGTTTCATCAAAGGTCATATAGCTTGACGGAATTATTGATATAAAAACCGGAGCAAACACGATCATCTGAGATTGTCCCATTATTCCGGCGAACATAATAAAAATAAGAAATATTATCGGAGCGATACAATTTTTCCTGAACATGATAAATTCTTTAATAAGAAGTCCTTTCATTTTACTTCTCCTCCTTTGACATATAAACAAATAATTCTTCAATCGTTACAGGCTTCACATCAAAGCTTGACGGAACTTTCTCCCTTACGATAACGGCTTCCGTACCGAATTTATGCGATTTTTTACCCTTGACCGCAGACTTGTCAAGTCCGGCAAGAACCTCTTCGCTTGTGTTTATGAAGCCGTATTTTTCAAGAAGAATGTCCTTTTCCTCACAAAGAGTGATTTTTCCGTTGTGGATAAAAGTAATGTAGTCGCAGATTTTTTCAAGGTCACTTACGATATGCGAAGAAATAAGTATAGAATGAGTTTCATCCCGTGTAAAATCATTGAAAATGTCGATTATCTCATCTCTCACCAGCGGATCAAGACCGCTTGTCGGTTCATCAAGTATAAGCAGCTTTGCATTATGAGAAAGAGCAATGGCGATTCCAAGTTTCATTTTCATTCCCTTTGAAAAAGTTTTAAATGCTTTTTTATCAGGAAGACTGAATTTTTTTATATAATCATAAAACACATTGCTGTCCCATTTTGTAAAAATATTTTTCATTATAGAATCAACATCTTTGATATTGAACTGTATTGGTATTCCGATCTCATCAAGAACTACTCCGATATCGTTTTTCATTTCGGAGGTCGGTTCTTTTCCGAAGATACTTATTTTTCCGCCGTCTGGATGAATGAGTCCGAGAACCGACTTTATAACAGTAGTTTTTCCGGCGCCGTTTTCGCCGATAAGTCCCATGATACAGCCGGTGGGGAGACTTATCGAGACGTTATCAAGAGAGAATCCCTTAAATTTTTTGGTCAGATTTTTAATTTCAATTGCATTCATAATTTGATCTCCTATTCATCAAGAATTTCAAGCATTTCGATAATATCGCTTTTGCCGAGATTGCAGGATTTAGCCAGCTTCTGAATCTGCAAAAGATATTCTTCGATTTTTTTCAGGTTTTCCTCACGAAGCAGCTCCGTATTTTTTGGAGCGACAAAGCATCCCTTTGCTGGAAGAGTATAAATAAAGCCTTCCTTTTCAAGCTCATCGTAAGCACGTTTTGTGGTTACTACGCTTATCCGAAGGTCTTTCGCAAGATTCCGGATAGACGGCAGGGGTTCGTTTTCATTAAGTTCGCCGCTTATTATCAGATTTTTTATCTGAGTATATATCTGATCGTAAATCGGCGAGCCGCTTTTATTATCAAGAAAAATATTCACTTTTACCCTCCTTTTGTATACTGTATATATACAGTATACACAGTTATAACAGATTTGTCAAGTACTTTTGCAAAAAAAATTCGGTTTATGAAAAATTTCATAAACCGATTCTTATTTTAATACTTATATAAGCTTTCTTTCATCACAGTATTCACATTCAAGAAGAGTCTCATCTCCGCTTGCACGGAAGCTTTTTGGAAGATATTCTTCATGGTTCGTGATACATCTCGGATTATCGCAGCGAACTCCTGCATAAACTTTTCCCTTCAATGTTTCAGAAGCTTTCTGCTCGGAAAGAATCGTGAGGATAAGAGCCATTCTTGCGAAAACGCCGTATTTTGCCTGAGTGAAATACATTGCTCGGGAGTCGTCGTCAACCTCAACGGTTATCTCGTCAACTCTTGGAAGAGGATGCATAACGATCATGTCTCTTTTGGCAAGCTGCATTTTCTGTCTGTCGAGAACATAAGTGTTTTTCTGAGCAAGGTATTCTTCAGGACTGGAAAAACGTTCCTGCTGAATACGGGTCATATAAAGCACATCAAGCTGGGAAATAGCTTCTTCAAGAGTATCAACTTCTTCAAAAGTGCTTCCGTTTGCCTTTATAATATCCTTTATGTAAGCTGGCATTCTTAATTCCGGAGTGGAAATAAACACGAATTTGTTATTTTTGAACATACTAAGCGCCTTGCAGAGCGAATGAACGGTTCTGCCGTTTATAAGGTCGCCGCACATACCAATTGTAAGGTCGGAGAGAGTTTTCTTCTCGATTTTCAGGGTAAGAAGATCGGTAAGAGTCTGAGTAGGGTGGAGATGACCGCCGTCTCCGGCATTAATGACAGAGCAATCCGCAGTAAGTGAAGCCGCTTTAGCCGCTCCGGCAACCGGATGACGTATAACAAGCACATCCGCATAGCTGCTTACGATCTTGGTCGTATCCTTAAGGGTTTCGCCCTTTGAAACGGACGAATTTGCCGGATTATCGAAACCGATTATCTGCCCCCCAAGTCTTATCATAGCCGTCTGGAACGACATCTGGGTTCGTGTAGAAGGCTCGTAGAAAAGAGTCGCCATAACCTTTCCGTCGCAGGCGTGTGCGAATTTTGAAGGATCATTTTTGATCTTTTCACCCAGCTCGATGATCTTAGTCCACCAGGATACCGGGTAATCGCTTAAATCAATAAGATGCTGATACTGTGACTGCATAATAATTTATACCTCCATTTATTTTCAATAAATCATTTTTACTTTTTGTGTTATCCAGAGAACGTTTTC
>ENA-UOJL01003701-UOJL01003701.1-human-gut-metagenome-genome-assembly--contig:-P47-NODE-3701-length-10375-cov-4.213275_pt1 | contig 10375 bp, 9 predicted proteins | sample MGYA00242347_ERZ723894 | MGnify/ENA metagenome assembly ERZ723894
AAAAAGTCGGAAAATAAGAAAAAAGTTGGCAGTGAAGAGTTGCATTTTTTCGTTTTTTGGAGTATAATGATAGTCGGTAAAAATTGGGAAAAAATAAGCAGACCGATTTTAACAACCGATATTTCTTGGAGGAAACATTATGGATAAAATTCAATTGCTGCAAGAAAGAAAGGCGAAAATTGCGGAAGCGGGCAAGGAAATCAGATCGCAGATCACCTCGCTCGTCGATGAAGACAGCTTTGTCGAACTTTCCGCGTTCAGCTTTTCTAAAAACGAGTTTTACGGAGAGGACGCCGCGGGCGAGGGAGTCGTAACGGGCTTCGCCACTATCGACGGTTATCCGTTTTATCTCGTCGCGCAGAATTTCAAGGTACTTTCGGGCGGTGTTTCAAAAGCGAATTGTGACAAAATCGCTAAGTGTTTGGATGCTGCAGAGAAAAATTCTACTCCCGTAATTTATCTTTTGAATACGCTCGGCGTACAGGTGGGAGAAGGGGTTACCGTTCTCGAGGGCTTGGGAAAACTTCTGATGAGAAGCACTCAGCTCAAAGGCGTGGTGCCCCAGTATGCAATCGTCGACGGGGAAGTATATGGTTCCGCGGCTATGTTGGCGGCCATCGCTGATTTCTCTTTCTTTATTGAAAAAAAGAGCGTCCTTGCTATAAACAGTCCGTTGGTGCTTTCCGCCAAGGCGGGAAAAAATCTTCCCAAAGAGGAGGTCGGCGGAGCCAAAGCATTGGATAAGTCCGGCATCGCGGCTTTTGAGGTGAAAGAACTTTCCGAAATAAAATCCAAAATTTCCGCAATTAGCGAGCTTTTGGACATGCCGATGATCGATGCCGAACTCAATGAACCCGTTCCCGCGCTCAACGAAGAAGGGGTAACGGCGGAAACTTTAATGTCTATCTTTGAAAATCCCGTAGAGATCGGGTCTGCTTACGAAAAAGAAATTCGCACGGTACTCGGCCGTATCGGCGGAATTTCCGTCGCCGCCGTAGTGTTTGACGGAGGCGAAAAGGGAGTGGAGCTCAATGCGGCGAAATTGGCGAAAATTAAAGATTTTGCCGAGCTTGCCTGCTGTTATCAGCTTCCGTTTCTTACCTTTACGGACGTGAAAGGCATTGAAGCGTCCATGAGTGTCAACAACAGTCGCGCGATGAAAGAAGCGGCGGAATATCTCGATATGCTCGATACGATCGATACGGCAAAGATCGCCGTAGTTTATAAAAAGGCGATCGGGCTGGGGTATTCTTTGTTTGCTGCGAAATCGGTAGGCTTCGATTACACGTGTGCCTTTGCGAACGCGCAAATAGCGCTCTTTGACGGAGTGCAGGGTGCATTGGTGGAATTCGGCGGCGAAAAGGCAGATAAAGCAACCTTGGCCGCGAAATATGCGGATGAAAATTCCGATCCCGTCAATGCGGCAAAGGACGGATATATCGATGCGATTATCGAACCGCAGTTCGTAAAACAATATTTGATTGCTTCCCTGCAAATGCTCGCGAAGTAAAGGCGGTTGACTATGTGGAATAATTTGTTGGCGGTATCGAGTGAACTTGCGGACGAATATCCGAAGTATGTCGGAATCGGCGAAGCCGCAATCGACGCGCTTCTCGGATTTATCGTCGTCTTTATCGGGATTGCTTTTTTGGTTTTTGTGGTGTGGTTAGTCGGATAGATTATGCGCAAAACCTCCGGGAAACAGCCGATTAAGAAAAAGGAGAAAGTTGAAAAAGAGGTAATTGAAGATAAAGAGACAACATCTCCCGTTCCCGTTTCTGAGACATTTGAGGAAATTCCGGAAGAGACGGTCGCGGCAATTACGGCCGCATTAATGGCTTACTATGCAAAAGAAAAACCGAAATGCGAATTTACGGTAAAAAGAATCAAGAGAATTTAAGGAGAAAATAAATCATGCGTAATTTTGTTATCACTGTTAACGGTAAAAGTTATGAAGTAGGCGTAGAAGAAGTCGGCTCGGCCGCTTCGGCTCCTGTCGTTTCCGCGGCAGTCCCGCAATCCGCGCCCCCGGCCGTTCAGGAACCCAAGGCTGTGCCTCAAACAGCGCCTACCGCTCCGAAAGCGACTCCTGCAAACGGAGAAAAAGTGCTTTCTCCTTTCCCCGGACTTATAAAATCCCTCCTCGTCGCAGAAGGAGCAACGGTGAAGAAGGATCAACCTATTCTTGTACTCGAAGCGATGAAGATGGATAACGATATCACTTCTCCCTGCGACGGAGTGGTTTCTTTCTGCGTAGCAAAGGGCGCGAATGTCGAATCCGATACAGTCCTTGCCGTCATCGGTTAAAAAAGTTTAGGGAGAAAAATCAATGACGCAAAATCTACTCGTCGATATCGGCGGGATGCTCAAAGGATTATGGGAATCTTCCGGCCTAGCGAACGGGACATGGCAGAACTATGTCATGTTATTGATTTCCTTTATTTTGTTCTATCTCGCGATTGTCAAAAAATTTGAGCCGTTATTGCTCCTGCCCATTGCGTTCGGTATGTTCCTCATCAATATTCCGGGCGCCTACGACGTTTTGTGGGGGACTTATCCCGAGGGCGTCGAACATACTTATGAAAACGTTCAGTCAAGGGGCCTTTTATGGTACCTTTTCTACGGCGTACAAAACGTTATTTATCCGCCGCTTATTTTCTTGGGAATCGGCGCAATGACCGATTTCGGACCGCTCATTTCCAATCCTAAGAGTATGTTGATCGGCGCAGCTGCTCAGCTCGGCGTTTTTGTTGCGCTCATTTTGGCAGTCGTACTCGGTTTCGACCTCGCGGCGGCTTGCTCTATTGCAATTATTGGCGGCGCGGACGGTCCTACAGCGCTGTATGTGACGCAGATGTTATCGAAGTTTACGAATGAGGATTTGCTCTCCGCAATAGCGATTGCAGCCTATTCGTATATGGCTCTTATCCCAATCATTCAGAAGCCTTTGATGAGATTGCTCGTTCCCAAGAAAGAAAGAGCAATCAAGATGAAGCAGCTCCGTACGGTCAGTAAGTTGGAGAAAATTATATTCCCCATTCTCGTGACATTGGTGGTCGGTATTTTGCTTCCCGACGCTATGCCGCTTCTCGGTATGCTGATGCTTGGAAATATTTTGCGCGAATCGGGCGTGGCGGAACGTCTTTCTTCTCAGGCACAGAACGGACTCATGAATACGGTGACGATCTTTCTCGGCGTCTGCGTCGGGTGCAAGGCTTTCGGCGGCGTATTCCTGACTTGGTCTACGATTAAAATTATTCTTCTCGGGTTGTTTGCTTTCGTATTCGGTACGATCGGCGGCCTTTTGATGGGCAGACTGATGTGCAAACTTTCCAAGGGAAAAATCAATCCGTTGATCGGGAGCGCGGGGGTTTCTGCCGTTCCGATGGCGGCCCGTATTTCTGAGGACGTGGGACGGGAATCTGATCCGAGTAATCATTTGTTGATGCACGCGATGGGGCCGAATGTGGCAGGCGTCATCGGTTCGGCGATTGCCGCGGGCTTCCTCTTATCGCTGTTCTAATAAGGAGATAAAAAACGATTATGGAAATAAAAACTGAAAACAGAAAAGTATTGATTACGGAAACAATTTTGCGCGATGCGCATCAGTCTCAGGCTGCAACAAGAATGCGGCTGGACGAAATGCTTCCCGTTTTGGAACAGCTGGACGATATCGGCTATTATTCCCTCGAAGCTTGGGGCGGAGCAACCTTTGACTCCTGTCTCCGTTTCCTTAATGAGGACCCTTGGGAGAGATTGAGAACGCTGAAAGCTCACCTCAAAAAGACGCCCATTCAAATGTTGCTCAGAGGGCAAAATCTTTTGGGGTATCGTCATTATGCCGATGACCTCGTCGAAAAATTCGTGGAAAAATCTATCGAAAACGGCGTCGGCGTCGTCCGTGTTTTCGATGCATTGAACGATCCCAGAAATCTTGAAACCTCCATGAAGGCGATTAAGAAATACGGCGGAGTCTGCGCAGCGACGATTTGCTAAACGCCCGGCCCCGTATATACGAAAGAGTATTTCGTAAAGCTCGGTAAACAGCTCGAAGATATGGGCGCGGATAATATCTGTCTGAAAGATATGGCAAACCTCTTGCTTCCTTTCGATACGTATGAACTCGTCAAAGCGCTCAAACAGGAGCTCCGCCCTGAAACCAAACTGCATCTGCATACGCACAATACGACGGGCACGGGCGACATGGTCTATCTTATGGCGATTCTGGCGGGAGTGGATATTGTCGATACGGCGCTTTCTCCTCTCGGAAACGGCACTTCGCAGCCTGCTACCGAGCCGTTGGTGGCAACCTTAAAGGGAACGGGCTATGATACGGGCATAGAAATTGCGAAATTGCTTCCGATCGTACAGCATTTCAAGAAAGTGGAAAAGAGATTGAAGGACGACGGTATTCTCACCGATAAAGTGAAGGGAATCGACGTCAATACGCTCATTTATCAGGTTCCGGGAGGAATGTTGTCCAATCTTATCAATCAGCTTAAAAAAGCGGGAAAGGAAGATAAGTTGATGGAATGTCTCGCGGAAGTCCCCAACGTGAGAAAGGATTGCGGTTATCCGCCGTTGGTTACTCCTTCCTCTCAGATTGTCGGGACGCAGGCGGTTCTCAATGTCATCATGGGCGAGCGCTATAAAATGGTGACGAAAGAGACGAAAGATCTCTTCGCAGGTAAATACGGAAAACTCCCGATGCCCATCAATGAAGAAGTGGCTAAGAAGGTATTGGGCGATACGAAGCGCATTACTTATCGTCCGGCCGATGATTTGAAGCCCGAATATGAGGATATCAAGAAGAAGGTCATCGAAATGGGGTATTATGAGAAAGAGGAAGATGTTCTTTCCTATGCCGTATTCGAACAGGTGGCTGAGAATTTCTTCAAATGGAGAGAAGCGCAGAAAGACGGTGTCGACAGAGATCTTGCCAAGGGAAATGTTTATCCCGTCTGAAAAAATTGCATGAATTAAAAATTTCGGCGCAGGATTTCCGCGCCGAAATTCTTTGTGTTACAGAGAATTTTCAAAGACCTTAAATAATTCCTCCGTAGTATAGGGGAAACTGGCAAATCATTGTGCGTCAGAGAAAGATAGCAAAAAGTACTAAAGCGAAATCAAAAAACGAAAGAAAACCAATCCTCGTTTTTTCGCGGTAAAGTATCGGTCAAAAGAATAAAAGGTATAACAATGAAAAAGGTGTGCATCGTCGGCGGAGGCGCCGCGGGACTTATGGCGGCTTACGCCGCCGCCAAAAACGGCAATGACGTTCTTCTTTTTGAAAAGAACGAAAAATTGGGAAAAAAAATCTACATTACGGGAAAGGGACGCTGTAATATTACCAACGACATTTCTCCCGACGAATTTTTGGAAAATGTCGTCCGCGGCCGAAAATTTCTTACGGGCGCCGTTTGGTCTTTCCCTCCCAAAAGCGTTATGGAATTTTTTATCTCTCACGGTCTGCCCCTTAAAACCGAACGCGGAGGCCGAGTCTTTCCCGTTTCCGACCACGCGAGCGATGTTACCAAAACTTTGGAAAAAGCCTGTCGTTCGGTCGGAGTTCAATTTTTGCTCAATGAAAAAGTTGTCTGTTTACAAACTTCTATGTCTGACGTAGATATTATGCCTCGCATAGTAGCTGTAAGGACGGAAAAGGGAAAATACGAATGCGGGGAAGCAATCGTCTGTACGGGCGGGTTGAGCTATCCTTCGACAGGTTCGACGGGGGACGGTTATCGGTTTGCCGACGAGGCGGGACTGCGCGTGACGGATTTACGGCCGGGGCTTTGCGGAATCGAATTGAAAGGAGCTCTTTTCAAGGATTTGCAGGGACTGTCTTTGAAAAATGTTGCCTTAAAAGCGAAAAACGGCAAAAAGTTGATTTATGACGGGTTCGGGGAGATGCTTTTTACGCATTTCGGAATATCGGGGCCGTTGGTGCTCTCTCTTTCCAGCCTGATCAATCGCCTCGACTTAAAAAACGTGATTCTGGAACTGGATTTGAAGCCCGCGCTCGACAGACAGACGTTGGATAAACGAATTTTAAGAGATTTTGAAAAATACAAGAATCGGCATATCGATAATGCCATGTCGGATTTATTGCCGCAGAAAATGATTTCGGCGGTGTTGGCCGCAAGCGGGATTTCAGAGAAAAAAAACGTGAATGTTCTCACGAAAGAGGAGCGCGGGAAATTATTGAATACATTGAAAGGATTTCCCTTACAGCCCGCAGGGTTAAGGGATTTCCGCGAAGCGATCATTACTTCCGGCGGAGTGGATTTGTCCGAGATCGATCCGCGCACAATGGAAGCGAAAAAGGTAAAGGGATTGCGCTTTTGCGGAGAGGTGTTGGACGCGGATGCTTTTACGGGCGGCTATAATCTCCAAATTGCCTTTTTGACGGGATATGCGGCGGGAAACAGCATAAGATAAAATTGAGGAAGGAGTAAAACTCGTCCTCAGTTTTCTCTTGACGACAAATAGAAATTCTTTTTGTGAATATATTGATTATGCTGAATGTTTTTTCGGGAAGAATTCTGTTCTATCGAAAAATGTCGCTCAAAAGGATAAAACCTTTTTGCTCTTTAAGTAAAAGGCTTGACGGATTTTATTTTTACGTATATAATAAAACAAGACTCGATAATGGTATTTTCCGACACAGAGGAGAAAAAATGACGATAATTCGTGGAGCGACTACGATAGAAAGGGATTGTAAGGACGAAATTTTTTCGTCGGTGAAAGAGTTGGTCGATGAAATTTTTCGGGCAAATTTTCTGAAAAAAACAGAGGTGCGGTGTATTGTCTTTTCTTTGACCAAGGATATTCACGCTTACCATCCGGCAAAAGCGGCGCGGGAGGCCGGTTACGATTTTTGTCCGTTGTTTGCCTGCACGGAGCCGGAAATAGAAGGGGGGCTTCCGCTGTGTATCCGCACGATGATTTTTACGGAACACACCTTTTCGGCCAAACACATCTATCAGAAGGGAGCAAAAGTTTTGAGAAAAGATATTTCGTCAATCTATAATATCGCTTTGGACGGCCCCGCGGGGAGCGGAAAGAGCACGATAGCAAAAATTTTGGCTAGGGATTACGATATTCTCTATCTCGATACGGGAGCGATGTACCGTGCCTGCGCTCTGAAAGCGTTAAAGGAAGGAATCGATGTAAAGGACGCCGTAAAAGTCGGAAAAATGCTGGAAAATTTAGATTTGAGCGTCGAATACCACGATGGGAAGCAACATACTTTTTTAGACGGAAAAGACGTTTCCGAAGAGATTCGCAGGAATGAAGTTTCCATGGCCGCTTCTGATATTTCCGCTCTCAAATCGGTGCGGGAGAAAATGGTGGAAATGCAGCGGGAAATCGCAAAAAAGACTTCCTGCGTACTCGACGGTCGGGATATAGGTTCTTTTGTCCTTCCCGATGCGAAGTTCAAGTTTTACGTTACGGCGGACAGTCGCGTTCGCGCGGAGAGGCGATATAAAGAATTGCTCGGGCGCGGGCAAAAAGTCGATTTCGAAACTTTACACGAGGAAATCGTCAGAAGGGATAAGCAAGATTCCGAACGGGAATTTTCGCCTTTGAAAATTGCCGACGACGCCATAGTAGTGGATACTTCCGATCTCGGAATAGACGAGGTCGTCGCAAAGATCAAATCCCTTATACAATCGAGAATATAGCTTGATTTCAGGCATAAAGAGGAAATTTGTTTATGGAAGAAAAGCACGTTTCAGAGGACGGAAAGAAAAGAAAAGAATCCAAAAAGAAAAGGTCCGTAACTGTCCCCGCAAATAAAAAGGGACGTCATATAATGGGCCTTTTGAATGTTCTGCGCGTTATCGTCATTCCGATTTTTTGGTTGTGTCTGCCGTTTCGGTTTTACGGCAAGAGAAAAGTTGCGGACGGGGCTTGCGTTTATATCGGCAATCATTATCGGATATGGGACGTCATTTATCCCGCGAGCACTACTTGGGAAGGGATTCATTACATTTCCAAAAAATCGGTGGTGCATAACTGGTTCATGGGATTTTTCTGCAAGCATTTGAAAGCCATAGAAGTCAGCCGTGACGGCAGCGACGTCCGCGCGATTATGGATTCCCTCAAATGCCTGAAAACCGGCGAGAAAATCTGTATTTTTCCCGAAGGCACGAGGAATAAGACGAATGCGGATCTGTTGCCGTTCAAATCGGGCGCTTCCGTCATGGCGATTAAAGCGCGGGTTCCCATCGTTCCCATTATGCAGTATAAGAAGCCGAAGCCCTTCCGCCTCAATCATATCCTTATCGGAGAGCCGTTTGAATTTACGGAATATTACGATAAAAAACTGACGGACGAGCTCATACGGGAAGCGGACGAAAAGCTGAGGGAAAAACTCTTGGAAATGCGCCGCGAACATGCGGAATTTTTGGCGTCGAAGAAAAGGAGAAAAAAAGCCTGAATGGAAATTCTGGTAGCAAAGAGCGGCGGATTTTGCCACGGCGTAAAAAAGGCGGTGGATACCGCCTTGACGATAGATCCCGAAAATACCTATATCTACGGAGAAATCATTCACAATAAAGAAGTAGTGGATACGATCACGAAACGGGGTATTATCACCGTAGATTCGCTTTCCGAAGTTCCCGACGGAGCGACGCTTATCATCCGTTCAGACGGGGCGGCAAAAAAAGTCTTTGACGAATGTGCCGACCGCGGCATTAAAGTTGTGGATTGTACGTGCGAATTCGTACGCCGCACGCAGCGGATTGCCGACGAGCAGCATCGAGCAGGCAATGCCGTTATCATTATAGGGGAACGGACGCACCCCGAGGTGATCGGCATAAACGGCTGGTGCGGGGAGCAAGCCTATATTTTCGCCTCCGAAGACGACGATTTTTCCGTTTTGCCCGAAAAAAAGTGCTGTGTAGTGGCTCAGACGACCTTTTCAAAGGAAAAATTTGAAAAAATTATTAAAATTATTAAAGATAGACGGGGAAAAACAGTTGAAGTTTTTGAAACAATTTGCTATACTACTATAGGACGTCAAAATGAAGCAGGAGAACTTGCGAAACAGTGCGACGCAATGCTGGTTATCGGTGGCTTGAACAGCAGCAATACCAACAAGCTGTACGATATCTGTGCGAAGTATTGTTCCAATGTGTTCCGTATGCGGAATTCAGACGATCTTGATTATCATAAAATCAAAAGATTTAAAAAGGTAGGTATTGTTACGGGTGCCAGCACCCCTAACGCGCAAACTCAGGAGGTTCTCTTAAAGATGGAAGGAATGGAAACAGAAGCAAAAGCGACGATGGAAGAAGTTGTCGCGAACATGGACAATCAGCCGAAGTTCAAAAAAGGACAGCTGATTACGGCTACGATTTCGTCGGCGGACGATTCGGGAATTGCGGTATTGCTCCCTCTCGCGAAGAAGGAAGTAATTCTCGATAAAGACGAAGTGGACTGCGAAAATTATAATAAAGACGATTTCGCGGCCAAGGTCGGCGAAGAAATCGAATTAATGGTCGTGTCCGTGAATCCCGTCAAGCTCTCTCAGAAAATGATCAAGAAGGTCAAGGAAGAAGAAGCTATGCTCGCGGATATCGAAGCGGGTAAGGAATTCGATATTCCCTGCACGGGATACAATAAGGGCGGCCTTACGGGCGAGCTCGGTTCCTATACGGTATTTGTTCCCGCAAGGGAAATCCGTTCGGGTTATGTGAAGGAACTCGAAAAATATGTAGGAAAGAAGCTGCGCCTTAAAATGCTCGAAATCAAGACGGAGAGAAGAAAGGAAATAATCGCTTCTCAGCGCGTCATCATCGAGGAAGAAAATGCCGCGAGAGAGGCTGCGAAAGCGGCAATAGAATCCGAATTTTTCGCAAACATTCACGTCGACGATATCGTGGAAGGGAAAGTGGAAAGGGTCACATCCTTCGGCGCTTTCGTATCCGTGAACGGATTCGATTGCCTCGCTCACATTTCCGACCTTTCCTGGACGGGCGTAAAAGCCGTCACCGACGTATTGGAAATCGGCAAGAAGTATCAGTTCAAGGTTTTGAAAATCGATACCGAAGCGAAGAAAGTTTCTATCGGCTATAAACAGCTTCAACCTCAGCCTTGGGACCTTGCTGCCGATAAGTATGCGGAAGGCGACGTTATTCACGGCAAAGTCGTAAGAATCGTTCCTTTCGGCGCGTTTATCGAAGTGGAAAAAGGCATCGACGGTCTCGTTCACGTTTCTCAGATCTCTCACGAATTTTTAGAGAATCCCACGACGGCTTTGACGATCGGGGAAGAAATCGATGCAAAAATTTTGAAGCTCGATTGTGCAGAAAAAAAGATGACGCTTTCCATCAAGGCGTTGGAACCCAAGCCTGAAAATCTCGAA
>ENA-UOJL01003712-UOJL01003712.1-human-gut-metagenome-genome-assembly--contig:-P47-NODE-3712-length-10352-cov-5.049626_pt1 | contig 10352 bp, 10 predicted proteins | sample MGYA00242347_ERZ723894 | MGnify/ENA metagenome assembly ERZ723894
AATATCCCTTTGGCAGGGGTGTGGGGACAGAGTCCCCGCAAATAATAAACGTCAGTAAGGCAATTTGAACTGACCGGCTTTCCAAGTTCCGCTGTCGTCGATAACGACTGAAAAAGTATCTGTCTGGGAATAGGCTTCGGAACTGTTGAAATCAGTACCGGTGTAAAAATTTTCGACGGTGAAAAAAATCTCGTCATCGGTTCGGGATTCGATTCCGGTTATCTGAGAACTGGAGTAATAAAGATCCATACCTCTTGCTCCGCTTGTAACGTAAACAGAGCCGTTCTGCTCCATATACAGGTCGCCAAGCTGATTCGGGTATCTGCTGCTGAAAACTTTATAGTAATCATTTTCAACGTCGCTGAGAGAATTTATTCCACTGTTTGTAATGCGGCAGAACTGCCATCCAAATTGATTTTCGACAATATCGCCGGAGTCGACATCGTACGGGCATCCGACGGTATAATCCCATTGAGTACGGCAGGCGGATTCAAAAAGAGCCTGTGCTGCGGCAATCAGGGTACGGTCGTCCTGCTGGGAAATATCCGTATTAAAGCTGACCGCTCCGTTATCGTCATAGGAAAAAGCTCCGCTGCCCTGGGGATCGGCTTGCTGAGTTACAGCGGCGGTTGTAACGGTTGTTTCTGCCGGAGCGGTTGACGATGATACTGTTGTTGAATCTTCATCAGAATACGTCTCAGTACCTACTTCTGTGGTAGAAAGCGGATCAGGTTGGAGAGTAGTCTCACTCTGCGAAGCGCTTGATTCGGAAATTGTTTCAGAAGTTTTTTCCGTCTTTTTTGAGCATCCCGATATAACAAGCAAAGAGGCGGCAAAAAGGAATGCGGCTGTAAATTTTTTTCTCATGATAATTTAATCCTCCTATTCGTCATCGCTGTTCAGGACGAAATCAATCGTTCCGTCGCTGACATTGACTGCGGCGCAGATCACCTGAACTGCCTGACCGAGAGTATATGAAGTTCCGCTGAATTTTTCCGTAAGCGAGATTGGCTCGGAATAATCGTATTCGCCCTCCGGCAGAGTTCTTATGTGAACAAGTCCTTCGACTGTGTTCGGAAGCTGAGCGTAGAATCCGAATTCTGTAACGCCTGAGATTCGTGCGTCGAAAACCTCCCCGATATGCGGACGCATGAACTCCGCTTTGTAGCAGTCCTCGCATTCACGTTCAATAGAAACGGCACGTATTTCAGCGGCTGAAGAGCGTTCGGAAGCGTTTACGGCGAATCCGGAGTAACGTTTGTTCATCCACTCGTTTCCGTATCCGGCAAGAATATCCGTAATTATTCTATGGATTGCAAGGTCGGGATAGCGGCGGATAGGGGAAGTGAAATGGGCATAGTCGTCAAGAACAAGTCCGAAATGTCCAAGCGGTTCCGGAGAGTATTTCGCTTTTGCCATTGAGCGGAGAACCATCAGGTTTACGGCTTCATATTTATCCGTACCACGAGCATTTTCGAGAATTTTTGCTGCATGATACGGCTTGAATTCCGTAAAAGGCGGACATTCTATGCCAAGCCTTATAAGCGTTTCACGAAGATTTTCCGTTTTGGCTTCCGGCGGAGCTTCGTGAATACGATAAACGAACGGGACTTTTTTATCTCTTGCAAGCTTTGCGGCTGCCTCGTTTGCGGTGAGCATGAATTCCTCGATAATGCGTTCAGCCTTTCCACGCTCTCTTGCGGCGATACCGCAGCATATACCGTTTTCGTTAATTATCAGCTTGCTTTCGGTCGTTTCGATTTCCGGAGCGTTCCTCCGAGCCTTTTTAGCGATAAGAATATCGGCAAGTTCGTTCATAAGCTCGATCTCGCTGCGTACATGAGCGTATTTCTCGCTGATCTCATCGGTTGCGGAACCGGAAATAATCGAATTTATCTCCGAGTAAACTCCCTTGACTCTTGAACGTATCGCACTTTTGCAGAATCGGTATGAGAGCATTTCACCCTCGCTGTCCAGCTCGATAAAGGCGGAAAGAGTGAGCCTGTCCTCGTCAGGATTAAGCGAGCAGATGCCGTTGGAAAGCTCTTTTGGGAGCATTGGAATCACTTTATCGGCGTAATATATGCTTGTTCCACGTTTCAGAGCTTCTTTGTCGAGAGCGCTGTTTCCCTTGACATAGTGCGAAACATCGGCAATATGGACTCCAAGAAGATAACCTTTATCCGTTTTGGAAAGCGAAACAGCGTCGTCAAGGTCTTTTGATTCAGCTCCGTCGATAGTGAAAATATTAAGATGCCGCAGGTCTTCACGATTGTTGAATGAATAATCCTGAATGCCTCCCTCGGAGATCTTTCTTGCTTCTTTAAGAGCGTCCTCAGGAAATTCAATTGGTGCGCCGTGAGAGATAAGGATAGAATCTGCGCAGGAAGAAGCGTAGTCGGAGCTTCCGAAAACTCTTGTTATTTTAACTCTATGCTCGGCATGACGGCGGCCACGGTAAACAATCTCCGCAAGAACTTTGTCGCTGTTATTGAAAGGAACGCTTTCGTTTTCAGATATTATAATATGATTTTTTGAGGCGTTATCCGGAACGAGATACGGTTTTCCGTCGGCAAATTCAATATTTCCCGTCATCTGCGAGCTTCCGAAGCTGATAATATCAATTATTTCGCCCTCCGGTTCGCCTGAACGTGAGGCGATGCCGGCGATGAGCACACGATCTTCCGGCATTGCTCCGAGCATATATTTTCCGGGAATGAAGTATTCTGTTCCGTCATCCGAAACAGCGAAACCGAAAGTACGGCTGAGACGTGAAACCGTTCCGCACACTATTCCCAGACGTGAGCAAAGACCGGCTTTCATCCCTTTTTTTACAGTGATAACGCCTTCTGTACGCAGTTCATCAAAGGCGGAGACAAAATTATCTCTGCCTTGTTTTTTAGTACGGCACTTGGCTTCAAGTTCGCTGAGGGGCATAAGTTTTTTCCCGTAAGCTTTAAGGAATGTTACGATTTTGTTTTTATAGCTTTCCACGCTGCATAAACTGTTTGATTTTTTTGCAGCAGATTTCTTTTTTCTTTTTTCTGGCATAATTACCTCGCTTTAAAAAATAAACCCCATGACTAAGTCACAGGGCTGATTCTGATTACTTGGATAAAATTGGAATTAAATTAATTGCAAGAACAATAATGAACATTATAATTCCAAGAGTTCTTGTAATCTTATTGAGAATAGCTTCCTTAGTTCTGCTTTCGTTTTTTCCGTAGAAAGAATCGCTGCTTGCTCCTGTAAGAGCGGCAGACATACTATCCTGTGATTTCTGTTCCTGTGAAAGACAAAGAATGATAACAAGAGCGCTTATGATAAGGAGAACCACTCCTCCGACGATTTCAAGCGTTGACATAATAAAATACCTCCATTAGAATACACGAATTCAAATATCTCTATTATTATATCATATTTTTTTTTATGTTTCAAGTATTTACGAGTAAAAAACAAGCGGTTTTTTCTGAAAAAAATTGTTGGAATTGTACAACTTATCTCCTGATTTTAATTCAAAAATTTTCATAAATTATCCAGGGCAACAATATTTACTTTTTGTTATGTTTATCAAGCGGACTTTGTTTCTTTGATTTCTTGCTGAAAGGAGTTATTTTCGCTTGGGCATCCTGCCCTAATCCTTACGGATACCCTTTATGGGTATCCGTAAGGATTAATACCGGGTTTCCAAAGGGTTAAATAACCCTTTGGCAGGAGTTCAAGGGTGAACTCCCTACAGTGTAGGGAGATGTCAGCTTGCTGATAGAGGTATGGGCGACCGTTAGGAGCAGCGTCCCCTTATGGCTTTAGTTAAGAAGAAAGGCTGTTGCAATTAAATGAAACAGCCTTGTCTGCGTTATCAATTATTTATCCGAATTACAGTTTTCTGCAATATAATCAACAGCATGATCAAGCCAGTCACCCTCATAAAGTTCGATAGTACCCTGATCACAGTGTTTAGCAAGTTCTGTATTGATAGGAAGTCTTGCGAGAACCGGAATACCGTATTCGGCAGCAATCTCTTCAATATGACTTTCACCGTAAATGCTGTGGCGTTTTCCGCAGTCGGGACATTCATAATAGCTCATATTCTCAACGATTCCAAGTATCGGAATATTCATAAGCTTAGCCATTTTAACTGCTTTTTCCACTATCATAGAAACAAGTTCCTGCGGAGAAGTAACTATAACGATTCCGTCAACAGGAACAGACTGGAATACTGTAAGCGGAACGTCTCCTGTTCCCGGAGGCATATCAACGAAGAGATAATCAATATCCTTCCAGATAACGTCTGTCCAGAACTGCTTTACAACTCCTGCAATAACAGGTCCTCTCCAGACTACAGGATCACTCTCGTTTTCAAGGAGAAGATTGATGGACATAACATCAATTCCCATTTTACTTTTTGAAGGAATAATACCGAATTCGCAGGCATCAGCCTTTTCGTGAAGTCCGAAAGCCTTTGGAACGGAAGGACCTGTAATATCAGCGTCCATAATGCCGACATTTTTTCCTCTTCTCTGCATAGAAACGGCAAGAAGTGAAGAAACCATAGTTTTTCCCACTCCGCCTTTACCGCTTACAATGCCGATAACTTTATTAATTTTGCTCATCTGATTTGGTTTTTCGATCATGCTCTGAGGTTCCTGACGGCTTGCGCAGTCGCTTCCGCAGGAAGAGCAGTCGTGTGTACATTCGCTCATTTAAAAAACACTCCTTAAATGTTGTTGTTATTTTATTATACCCCTTTTTTCAGTATTAGTCAAGTGTTCGAGGTAAAACATATTTATTCTCCGAATCCAGCCTGCCCATAAGCTTCATACGATTCTGAGTATAAATTGTCGGTATATCGCATGATAACTTTTCAATATATTCATAAAATTTTTTTAACGCTGCCTTATTTTCTTCTTTTTTGCTCATATTCAGCAAACATTCAGCTTTATCGAGCAAAACAGATGCATATCTGAAAAAAGTTCTGTTTTTTCTTTTGAGTATCGCATTTATAAATGGAAGCCTCAACTTCCTTGAAAAGACATTCTTCATTTAAATAGCATAATTTAATCTTACAAATACAATATTCGACTTGCAATGAATTTTTTCATCGAAGTTTTTTTCAATATTCTGAAGTTCTTTATATGCTTCTCCATGCTCACATCTGTTCAAAACAGATATGATCAGACGATTTCCGGAAAGTGAAAAACTTGCAGTTGAAATAGCGAGTAATATTGCATAAGTGACTCCTACAGATTTTTGTATATAGGAAGCTATACGGTTGTCCGATTTTTTTGCAGCTTCAATATCTTCTCTTGATATTTTCAGCATAGTGTCACCTATATTTGTAAACCGTAGCCGTTTCAAATCCATCAAGGAGAGTGGTCATTTTTCCGAAAGCCATTCCCGTACCTTTAGCAACGCAGTTGATGGAATCCTTGGCGATATGGCAGTTTATACCGAGAGTACGCTTGATAAGCTGCGGCAGACCTCCGAGAAGTGCTCCGCCTCCGGTCATAAGAAGTCCGTTATCGTAAATATCTCCGACCAGTTCAGGCGGAGCATCTTCCAGAACCTTTCTGATAGCTTCCATTATAGCGAAAGCGTCGTCCTCTATTGCCTCAAAAAGCTCTGTTTCGCTGAGAAGCACCTGTGCCGGAAGTCCTTTCAGCAGACTTCTTCCCTTAACGATATATGTCATTTCATCGCTCGGATCATAAAGATTGCAAAGTTCTTTCTTAACCTTTTCGGCAGTCCTTTCACCAATAAGAAGCTTGTACTTATTCTGCATATATTTAACGATAGAACGATCAATCGCATTTCCGGCAGTTTTTATAGTATACGAGGTAACTACGCCGTTCATGGAAACAATGGCAACATCAGTCGTTCCTCCGCCGATATCAACTATAAGATGTCCCTTGGCTTTAGTAATATTAACGCCTGCTCCGATCATTGCAGCGATAGGATTCTGAATAAGATAAACCTGTCTTGAACCGGCGCTTTTAGCAGCGTCAACTACCGCTCTGCTTTCAATATCAGTGATAAAAGAGGGGATACATATTATAATTCTCGGCTTGATGAGCTGATGTCCTGCAACTTTAAGAATAAATTCACGGATCATGCTGTGAGTAAGATCGTCATCAGAAATAACGCCCTCGTTTATCGGGCGTGCAACAGCTATGTAATCGGGATTTCGTCCTATCATCTCATACGCTTCTTTCCCTACAGCAAGCACACGTTCAGTTCTTGTGTTATAGGCAATAACAGACGGTTCGCTTAAAACTACCCCTTTATTTCCCATTGTCATAACAATATTCGAGGTTCCTAAATCTATACCTATATCGGTATTAGCCATTTTGATCATCCTTTCTGTTCAACTTTTCATTAAGTTTTTTTATATCTTCATCACTAAGAGTTTCAGCAAGATTTTTTCCTATCTTATCTATGTCATTTTTCTTCATTTTCTCATATTGCGGCTTAAGGATAAGCTCTGTCTGTTTTTCATCAAGAGAACCTCCCAGCATATTTTTAAGGCACGTATATCTTTTGGCGCTTCGGTTGTTGTCGACCATTTTATAAACTTCTTCTTCCTGACCGATAATAATTAGCAGCTTTTTAGCTCTTGTAACAGCCGTATACAGAAGACTTCGGTATGACAGCTTATTGAAACCGTCCATCAAAGGCATAATAACCACTTCAAATTCACAGCCCTGACTTTTATGAACCGTTATCGCATAAGCAAGCTCTATCTGAGAAAGCTGATCGAAAGTAAATACTGCCGTTCTGCCGTCAAAATCAAGAACCGCAAGCCTATCCGGAACTTTAATGTTGACTATACGGCCTATATCGCCGTTAAAAACTCCCGTACCCTGTTCGTCTCCTCTTTTCCAGACTATATCGTAGTTATTTTTAGTCTGCATAATTTTGTCGCCCTCACGAAAAATATAAAGATAGCCTTTATATTCTGATTTGCCGGGAGCATGAGGATTAAGTTTTTCCTGAAGAAGCCTGTTCAGCTCGACTGTTCCGAGAGTTCCCTTGCGTGACGGACACAGAATCTGTATATCGTCCACAGGATTAAGATTATAAGCTCTTGGAAGTCTTGTTTGCGTAAGACTGGCAAGAAGCTCTGCCGCTTTATCGTAGTCGTTTCTTTTAAAGAAGAAGAAATCGCTGTCTTTTCGAGAAAGATCCGGATACTCACCCGATACTATCTTATGAGCATTTGTTACTATACAGCTTTTCCGTGCCTGACGGAAGATCTCTTTAAGGGCGATAACCGGAACCTTTCCGCATTCGATGAGATCGCTCAAAAGATTTCCTGCTCCAACTGACGGAAGCTGATCGCTGTCGCCGACCATAATAAGCTTGCAGCCAAGGCGTACAGCTCTAAGTAATTTTTCAAAAAGAACCACATCAACCATCGACATTTCGTCGATGACAAGAACGTCACAGTCGAGAGGATTGTTTTCGTTATGAGCAAAAACGAGTCTGCCTCCCGCATCGTAAACTACTTCAAGCAGTCGATGAATGGTTTTAGCCTCATATCCAGTGAGATCAGACATTCGTTTTGCCGCTCTTCCGGTAGGAGCAGCAAGGAGAACTCTGCTTCCCTGTTTTTCAAAAATTGAAATAATTGCATTCAGAGTAGTGGTTTTTCCAGTGCCCGGACCTCCTGTAAGTATCATAAGTCCCCGTGAAACAGCGGAAGTAATAGCTTTTCGCTGTAGAGCTTCATACTTTATGTTATGCTCTTCCTCTTCAATATTTATAAGGGTATCACAGTTAAAATCCTCCGGCGAGGAAAAATCCTTTAAAATGTTGATTCTATCGGTAATAAATTGCTCGGCATAGAAATAATCGGGCAGATAAACGTATTCACGCTGGATTTTCCAGTATTCAAAAAGCTCGTTATCGTCAAGAGCAATATTATAAGCGCTGTAAAAATCACTTTCTGATACGCCAAGAGCTCTCTGAGCTTTTTCACTTAAAACCGCAAGCGGAAGACAGGTATGACCTATTGAAGCGTTAGCTTTGAGAATATGCTGAATACCTGCAATAATACGTTTTTCAGAGTTTTTTTCTATATGAAGATCAAGAGCAATATTATCAGCTTTTTCAAATTCAAGTTCAATATCGTCGCCGCAAAGCAGATACGGATTAAGTTTAAGAAGCTCTATAGCGTCGCCGCCGAATTTTCTGTATGTGTTCATAGCGTACTGAGATTTGATATCATATTGCGAAAGAAACGTCATAATGCATCTTAAAGAGAAAAGTTTTCTCGCTTCGGCGGCAATTTCTTCGCATTTAGAAGCGGAAATGCCTTTGATTTCACTAAGCCTGTGAGGATCATTTTCCATAATATCAAGCGTTTTATCTCCGAAAACATTAACGATTTTTTTTGCAAGTCCAGGACCTATTCCCTTCACAGCGCCGGAAGCGAGATATTTTTCTATATTAACAACCGTATCAGGAAGCTTTCGTTCGCAGTATTCCGCACGAAACTGAGTTCCGAATTTTTTATGGCTTACATATTGTCCCTCAAGAATAAGACCTTCTCCCTCTTCAACATCTCCGAGATCGCCTACAGCAGTGATCATTTCACCTCCGGCATCAAGGTCAACAACAGCATATCCGTTCAGCTCGTTTTTGAACAGAACGGTTTCAACCGTTCCCTCGATATGAAGCGGCTTTTCATCCATAAAAATAACACCTCCGGCTTCCTGAATAAAAAAATACACTTTAGGTAACTTCTAAAAACCCTTTCTGAAACAGGGTTTTTAGAAGTTACTTTTATATTATACTATGTTTTTCTCTGAATTGCAAACATTTCCGGCAATTTTTTTTGAAGTTCGCTTAACGAAAGAGTCTCCGCCCATGAATAACTCTGACAAAATTCGCTGCAAAGACGAATTTGCTCCAAAGATGAACCTATGTCAAGAAGAATGAGCTTATCCAGCTCAGATGAACCTTTCGAGAGAAGAACGGTCATATATTCCAGCTTCTGAGCAAGTTCGCAGTCGTCCGCTATTATCGGTATAACGGCAATAACCGGAGCGGTTTTCGCTCTTGCCTTTGAGCAGCAGAAAAGACAGAAAATCTCAATTCCGGCAATAACGGTCATGACTGCTATTGAAATTAAAACGGCTACATCCATATGTATTACCTCCGTAAAAATTTATTAATGATATAATATATTCTTATTAACGCAAAAACGCTACAAAAAACTGCCGCATGAATACGGCAGTTTAAAATTTAATTTTATTTAGCAAGCGATTTTCTTTTTATTTTTCTCAAAAGGATAATGAACAATATCAATTCAGTCAAAAATGTTATGCTCCATGAAATCGTGTAAGAAAGATAAAGGCTTTGAATGGTATGGTATTGGGGAATCTGAAAAATTGTGTATATCCAGATTATTCGCATTACGCACACTCCGGCGATCGTGATTATCATAGGAAGAATCGAGTAGCCGATTCCTCTGAGCAGACCAGTCGTAACGTCCATAAGTCCGCAGAGAAAATAGGGGATACAGATGAAAGTCATTCTTATAAGACCATAGCTTATATCTTCCGTTTTTCCTGGAATATAGATCGAAAGCAGGGGCTTACCGAATAGTCTGGCAATACATCCGAGAGAGAGTCCTGTAACGAACACAGAAGCAAGACAGAGTATCATAATTTTTCTTATCCGGTCAATTTTACCGGCACCATAGTTTCGTGCAGTAAAATTAATAGAAGTCTGGCTGAAAGAGTTCATCGAAACATAAACAAAACCCTCGATATTTCCGGCAGCAGCATTTCCCGACATTACAACAGAGCCGAAAGAATTTATAGAGGATTGAATAATAACGTTTGAAATTGAGAAAAGTGAACCTTGTATTCCGGCAGGAAATCCGATCTGAATTATCCTTAGAATCTGACGGCGATAAAAACGCATTTCTTTAAGAATAAGCTTACAAGAATCATTCCTTTTCATTAACGCACGAATTATCAACACAGCGGAAAGCGTCTGCGAAACAGTAGTAGCCGTTGCAACTCCGGCAACGTCCATTTTTAAAAGTATTACAAATATAAGATTAAGTATAACATTAACAATTCCGGCTGCCGTAAGATAAATAAGCGGACTTTTTGTGTCGCCTGCCGCTCTTAAAATAGCAGAACCGAAGTTATAAATCATACTTGCGGTTATACCTATGAAATATATCTTCATATAAGTTGTAGAAAGTCCGATAACATCAGAAGGCGTTCCCATAAGCGACAGAAATGTTTCAGAGCCTCAGACTCCTTAAACAGTAAGCTCAATTGCACTGATAATAGCAGTTGGAATAGCGGTATGAACCGTTTTGTGAACATCATCTC
>ENA-UOJL01003717-UOJL01003717.1-human-gut-metagenome-genome-assembly--contig:-P47-NODE-3717-length-10343-cov-4.846229_pt1 | contig 10343 bp, 8 predicted proteins | sample MGYA00242347_ERZ723894 | MGnify/ENA metagenome assembly ERZ723894
ATTACGTGGCGCTCCACGGCGTCGGCAAGGATGTGTCCTGGGAGGAAGTCCTCGCCAGGTAAGACAAGTTCTCATAGCCAAAAAGGGCTGCGGTACTTTTCACGAGTACCGCAGCCCTTGCTGTATCCGGTTACATTTGTAAAATCTGCGCTAGTATCTGCAGGATCTTTGCCCCGTAGTTCGCACCGGATGCCCAGCCCTTGTGGTTCGGGTTCTCCTGGATGCCAAGCCACTCCACATAAGGCGCACAGCCACGCTGGACATAGCGGAAACGGGTGTCGATGCAGTCCTGTTTCAGCGGCTCAGTGGAGGCGTAGGCTTTCAGATGCTGTATCTGCGCCCGGATGCCCAGCTGGGGCGTGGCAAAGGAATTGCCTTTCACGCCGTTTTGCGTCACGCCCATGCCGCAGAAATTGTTCTGGCTCAGCGTCACGGCAGAGCCACGGAAGGTGAAGTTTCCGGTCTCCAGGCAGGACTGCGCAAAGGCAATGTCCCCACGCACGCCCTCTGCCTCGCCCTCGCTGAGATAGTAGGGGATCATGTCCAGGACGCTCTGCGCTACGTTGGGGTTGACAGAGCGGATGTAGGCGGCCATCTGTGCGACTGTCGCCTGGGACTTGCCCATGACCGGGGTGGTGTTGGTGGAAAGCTTGCCGTCATCGGCGGCACGATAGGTCACGCCGTCGATGAGGACGGTCTGGCTGCGCACCAGCTTGCCGTCGCTTTCGAAGTAATAGGAACTGCCGTCCAGCTGCTGCATCCCCACCAGTGCGGTCTCCGTGTCCGGGCTGAAATAGTAGATGTCTCTGCCGTCTTTCTGCCAGCCGGTCTGGATGCTGCCGTCTATACTATTATAATAGGAGACCGTCCCGTCAGCAAACGTGCATACGCCCACTGTCTGGGTGCCGCAGTCCGGGTCGAACTGGTACCGGTGTTCGTCCAGCGTCTGTTCGCCGGTCAGCTTTCCGGTGTCGCTGTCCGCATAATAGCGGTGACCGCCGGACTCCACCCAGCCGGAGACCGGTTCTCCTGTGACCGGGTCGTAGTAGCGGCGTATACCGTTCACCGTGCGCCAGCCGGTCTTTTGCGCTCCGGTGTAGTCGAAGAGATAGTCCGTACCGTCGATGGTCACTTCGCCGGTGACGCATTCGCCCTGGGCATCGTAGTAACAGCGGCTGCCGCTTTCCGTCACGCCCCAGTTGCCGGAGGGCTGGGTGGTTTCTGTGGCAACGGGAACAGTCACCCCGGCGCTGTCCGCCGCCGCAGAAAAGCCGCCCAGGATGCAGGCTGTCCCCAGTCCGGCGGCGAGGGAAAGCAGGAATGGAAAATGTTTCAAGTGTGGTCCTCCTTTGTATTGTGTTTTGTGCGGTATTGCCTTTATTGTAGCATATTTTCGGGGATGTTGCAACCGAAAATGCACAAAAAATGCACCGCAGTATGCAGAAAAGTGTCACATTCTCCGGATTTTTCGTCAAACTGCTGGAATCGGGCACAGAAGGACACTGCATTTTTTGCGCTGCGTGGGAAAAAATAACGCAGACTTTGTTGACAATTCGGCAAAAATCCGCTATAATGTAGTGGAAAGAGAATGTTGCAGGGGAAGATACCAATAGTGGATCGCCGGCAGGTCTGCCGGCAGAAATTCAGTTGCTGCAAATGCGCAGCAGGAGGAATCTATGTCGTTACAGGAAAAAGAAGCATACGACCTGGCAAAATGTAAGCTTGCAGAATATTTGCAGGACAGCGCCGTCTGCTCCATGGATGAATACGTGCAGCACGGCACGACCAGCACATTACAGCACTGCCTTTCTGTGGTGCATATCAGCTGTGCCATGGCAGAAAAGCTGCACATCCGTGTAAACTATGAAAATCTGATCGTCGGGGCATTGCTCCACGACTTTTATTTGTATGACTGGCACACGCACCAGGATGAGGGCGTGCTGCACGGCTTTGCCCATCCGCACATTGCCTGCAGAAATGCAGCGATGCGGTTTCACGTCAACGCAGAGGTACAGCACATCATCACCACCCATATGTGGCCGCTGACGCTGCGGTTTGTGCCACGTTCCAGAGAGGCGGTTCTGGTCTGCATGGCGGACAAGTACTGTTCTACCCTAGTACTCCGTAACATCTAAATACTTATAATCGGATAGAGATGTTTTAATTTAGTTCTGGCATCAGAAGTAGTGAAATGCCATTCAACACCACGTTGTTTATTATTTCGGTCAACATACCATGACTTTAATAGTGAGCGAAGTGTTTCAAGATCAGGTATACGTTCTTTACCAATACATTGTCTGCCGAGTGCAGATAATTCAATTTCTGCAATGTCTAACCAGCTGCCATGCTTGGGCGTATAGTGAATCTCAAGTCTTGAAGCCAGATTAAAAGCTTTTTCCGGTGTAAAAATTTGATATAAAGAAGCGATTGAATGCGTATTCAAATTATCCATAACAAGAACAACTTTTTCCGTATCTGGATATTGTTCCGTGAGCAGCCATTCAATTTGCTTAGCCCAGTCTTCTCTTGTACGGTGTTCCTGAGCATCTGCATAACGCCACCCATTCAATGGTTCTGTAAACAAAAAGATGGAGGCAGTTCCATTACGGATGTATTCATTATCTTCATAAGTAGTACGACCATCTTTGGAACGTATGCTCTTTCTTGCAGATGCAAATAGCTGCACAGGTTTTTCATCCATACATATCACAGGTCTTTTCTCATCGTATGGTCTGCTGTAAACTGACAGAACATCTTCCATCGCAGCAACAAAAGCTGCATTGTGTTCAGGTGGTATACACCAGCATTTTTTCAAGTGAGGCTTAAATTCGTTTTTTTAAGTATGCGGGAAACAGTCATATGTGAAATAGAATCAATGTAATTCAACTCAACGCATTTTTCTGCAATTAGCCTGACAGACCACCTGCTATACCCTTCCGGAGGATCTCCGCAAGCCATAGCAACGATATGAGCTTCAATATCTCCTGTAACCTTTGCAGGAACAGGTGGTGTTTTACGCTTTTTGCGGTTGATAGTTGCTTCAAGACCGTTATTTACATACGAGGTTCGAACTTTGTGTACGGTAGTAGGCGTAGTATTAAATGCAGATGCAATTTCTGCAACTGTCATATGTTTATTATTTCCTCTGTCTGAAGCGAGAAGTATATTGGCTCTCATAATGGTTCTTGCAGGAGAATTCCCCTTCTTAACAATATCTGTGAGGCACTTACGGTCTGCCTCTGTTAACTCAATAATATATTTTGTGCTTGGCATAATAAATCTCCTTTTCTGGTGATAAGACTATTATACCACACATTAATATTTTATGCAATATTTAAATGTTACAAAGTACTAGAGACCGTGGTGGGATTTTTCCACGCTGCCGCTGCACTGCTCCGAAGAAAGCAGGTGTGAGTTTATGGTACATTATCTTTCTGACTATGTGATCCTTTTCTTTGCCTATGCCACCCTGGGCTGGTGCATGGAAACATTATATATGGGCGTCCGGGAACGGCGCATCACCAACCGTGGCTTTCTGCTGGGACCCTGCTGTCCGATCTACGGCGCAGGCATGGTGGGCATTACCCTGTTGTTCCAGGACAGCCACTACAGCTATTGGCACGTGTTCTTTTCTATCATCCTGCTGTGCAGCCTGCTGGAATATGCAGTAAGCGCTTTGATGGAACGGGTGTTCCACACTCGCTGGTGGGACTATCACGATATGCGGTTCAACATCCATGGCCGTATCTGCCTGGAGACCATGCTGCCCTTTGGTCTGCTGGGGACATTTGCCCTCTACCGGATCAATCCGTTTCTGATGATGTTGTATCATCGCCTTCCCGGATTTATTTCCGGGAAATTGGCGGTGGGACTGGTGGTTCTGCTGCTGGCGGATCTGACCATCTCCGTCTGTGTCCTGCGGAATCTTTCCCTGCCGGACGGCGACGCCGACCATACCGCTGAGATCTCACGCCGTGTGTGGGAAGATCTGAAAAAGCGGCTGGGCTGAATAAATTGAATAAAACTTTTTCGTGCATTCCGCTGTGTTTTGGTGGGATGCACTTTTTTTGTGTGCGTCAGATGAAAACGACAAAATACACTTGACAGAATAAATGTCATGCGTTATAATAGAACAAAGTTATTTCATAACATAGTTATAGATAAAGGAGGCTTTGGAGAGATGGATTGTGAGGCAAACACGTTTTTTGGCGTAATGAATGCGTTTCGTGGGTTGAATGTGTTTTCTCTGCTGCCCCTGTCCCGGCAGGAGTATATGCTGATGTTCCTGGTGTTCCGTCACCGAAAGACCAACCCGGAGGGCTGTACGGTATCGACCCTGACCCGGCTGATGCGTGTGCCGCAGCCGGCAGTGTCCCGGACGCTGCGTGGACTGGAGAACAACGGCTACATCCGCCGGGAAGTCTGCCGGGAGGATCGGCGCAACACGTATGTGACACTGACGGCTGCCGGAGAGACAGAGGTACAGCGTGCCAATCAGCTTTTGGAGGAATTTCACCGGGGTATCCAGAAACGATTCACGCAGGAAGAGTCCGATCAGCTGATGGAACTGCTGCGGCGGCTCTATATGGCGGCATCGGAAGAACTGGATGAGATGAAAGGAGAGAAACAAGCCAATGGGTAAGCTTTTCAAGAACCTGAAACCTTACTGGAAATCTGTGCTGGTGATTTTCGTGCTGTTGGTGGTGCAGGCGTTTTGTGACCTGTCGCTGCCCCAGTATACGTCGGATATCATTGACACAGGCATCCAGAACAGCGGCGTAGCCCACATCCTGCCGGAAAAGATCACGGCGGAGGAGTTTGATAATGCCCAGCTGTTCATGACCGAGGAAGAACAGAACCAGTGGCAGGATGCCTATGACGGCGAGAACCGGAAAGACAGCCTGTCGGAAAAGAAACTGGACGAACTGGACAGCGACCTGCTGGTGCCGGTGCTGCTGAATTATCAGATGTCCATGATGAATGAGGACACTTTCCGCCAGATGCTGGCGCAGCAGCAGACCGACCCCAATGCGGAGGCACAGATGGAACAGATGTCTGTGGAAGAAATCGGCGCTATGATGGGCGTGGAACTGAAACCGTTCCAGCGCACCGAAGAGGACGACGACGGCAATGAGACCACGGTGACCTGTGTGGATGTACGCCCGGTGTTTGCGGCAATGCAGCAGAGCGGTCAGCTCACGGAAGAGATAGTGAACCAGATGCGCTCCCAGCTGGAGGATATGCTGGACACTATGGGCGACTCTCTGGTGAAGTCCATGGGCGTGGCATATGCAGTGCAGTGCGACAAGGATGCCGGACTGGACGTGGATAAGATCCAGACCAGCTATCTCTGGCGCACCGGCGGCAAGATGATGGCGATGGCATTCGCCATGATGGCTGCGGCGATCTGCGTCGGCTATTTTGCATCCCGTGTGGGTGCAGGCGTGGGACGTGATCTCCGTGGAAGAGTGTTCCAGCGTGTCATGCAGTTCTCCAGTGCGGAGATGGATCAGTTCTCCACCGCATCTCTCATCACCCGCAGTACCAACGATATCCAGCAGGTGCAGATGGTGACGGCGATTTTCCTGCGGATGCTGCTGTATGCGCCGATTCTGGGCGTGGGCGGTATTCTAAAGGTGGTACATACCGGCGCAGGCATGGGCTGGGTCATTGTCCTGGCGGTTCTGGTAATTCTGGGGATCGTCGGCGTGCTGATGTCCATTGCAATGCCCAAGTTCAAGCTGATGCAGGTGCTGGTGGATAAGGTGAACCTGGTCTCCCGTGAGATTCTGACCGGTCTGTCGGTCATTCGTGCATTCGGACGGGAAAAGACCGAGGAAGAGCGTTTCGACCAGGCAAACCGGAATCTGACCCGAACCAACCTGTTTGTCAACCGTGTCATGACCTTTATGATGCCGGTGATGATGCTGATTATGTACAGTCTGACCATTCTGATCGTCTGGGTCGGCGCACACCGTGTGGACGGCGGCTCCATGCAGGTCGGTTCTATGACGGCGTTTATCACCTATGCTATGATGATCGTCATGTCTTTCCTCATGCTGACCATGATGTCTGTCATGCTGCCCCGTGCATCGGTAGCTGCCGGACGAATTGACGAGGTATTGCAGACAGAGACTTCCGTCAAGGAAAGCGAGACACCGAAGCACCTGGACACCTGCAAGGGCGTTCTGGCATTCGACCATGTCCATTTCCGCTATCCGCACGCCGAAGAGGATGCCCTGTCTGATCTGTGTTTTACCGCAGAACCGGGCAAGACCACAGCCATCATCGGCAGCACCGGCTGCGGCAAGTCCACGCTGGTGAATCTGATCCCTCGTCTGTACGATGCCACAGAGGGCAGCATTACGCTGGACGGCGTGGAACTGCGTGATCTGCCGCTGGAAGAACTGCGGCAGCAGATCGGCTTTGTGCCGCAGAAGGGCGTGCTGTTCTCCGGAACGATTGCCAGCAACCTGCGGTTCGGCAATCCGGATGCGTCGGATGCGGAGATAGAGCAGGCGGCAGAGATCGCCCAGGCAATGGAGTTCATCGGAGAAAAGCCGGATCGGTTCGACAGCGATATCTCCCAGGGCGGTACCAATGTTTCCGGCGGTCAGAAACAGCGTCTGACCATCGCCAGAGCCATTGCCAAGCACCCGAAGGTGTTCGTCTTTGATGACAGCTTTTCCGCACTGGATCTGAAAACCGATGCGGCACTGCGCAAAGCGCTGGGCGAGCAGGTGCAGGACAGCACCATGATTATCGTGGCGCAGCGTATCAGCACCATCCTCCATGCAGACCAGATCCTGGTGCTGGAAGAGGGAAAGATCGTGGGCAAGGGTACACACGAAGAACTGCTGCGCAGCTGCGAAGTGTACCAGCAGATCGCAAAGTCTCAGCTTTCCGCAGCGGAACTGGGACTGGAAGAGGACACACAGAAAGGAGCGGTGACAGATGGCGAATGAAAGACGGCGCATGGGCGGTCCGAGAGGCGGTCAGATGCCGGTGGAAAAGGCAAAGGACTTTAAGGGTTCGATCGGCAAGCTGTTTGTGTATATGAAAAAGTATCACGCTGCGGTAGTTGTCGTGATCCTGTGTGCAGTTGCCTCCACTTTGTTCAGCGTCATTGGCCCGGATATCCTGGGAAAGGCGACCACAGAGCTGGCAAACGGTCTGATGGCGAAGATCCAGGGAACCGGCGGCATTGACTTTACGAAGATCGGACAGATTTTGCTGTTCGTGCTGGGGCTGTATCTGCTCAGCACCCTGTTCAACTTTGTCCAGGGCTGGCTGATGACCGGCGTGACCCAGAAGGTCTGCTACCGGATGCGGAAAGACATCTCCGAAAAGATCGACCGGATGCCTATGGCATATTTCGAAAGCCGCACCTACGGCGAAGTGCTGTCCCGCATCACCAACGATGTGGATACGCTGGGACAGAGTCTGAACCAGAGCATTACCCAGATCATCACCTCTGTGGCAACTATGGTGGGCGTACTGGTCATGATGCTGCGCATCTCGCCGCTGATGACGCTGATCGCAGTGATTATCCTGCCCATTTCTGTGACGCTGATCTCTTTGGTGGTCAAGAAGTCTCAGAAGTACTTCAAGCAGCAGCAGGAATATCTGGGACATATCAACGGTCAGGTCGAGGAATCCTATGCCGGTCAGACTGTGATCCAGGCATACAACAAGGAAAAGGACACCGTGCGCCAGTTCCAGGAGACAAACGATACCCTGTATCACTCCGCATGGAAGTCCCAGTTCCTGTCCGGACTGATGCAGCCGATCATGATGTTTGTGGGCAACCTGGGCTATGCCGCTGTGGCACTGTCCGGCGGACTGCTCGCCATTCGTGGTACCATCACCATCGGTGATATCCAGGCATTCATCCAGTACGTGAAGAACTTCACCCAGCCCATGCAGCAGATCGCACAGGTGCTGAACCAGGTGCAGTCGATGGCGGCAGCCACGGAGCGTGTGTTTGAATTCCTGGAAGAGGACGAAGAAGTCCAGACCGCAGAGCATCCGGTACAGCTGGCAGATGTCAGGGGCAGCGTGGATTTCGAACACGTTTCCTTCGGCTATAAGCCGGAACAGTGCATCATCCACGATTTCAGCGCCAAGGTGCATCCGGGACAGAAAGTTGCCATTGTTGGTCCTACCGGTGCCGGAAAAACGACCATGGTGAAACTGCTGATGCGGTTCTACGATGTCAACAGCGGTTCTATCAAGCTGGACGGACACGATGTCCGTGACTTCGACCGGCATCAGCTCCGGGAATCTTTCGGCATGGTACTCCAGGACACCTGGCTGTTCCAGGGAACCATCATGGAGAATATCCGCTACGGCAGACTGGATGCCACAGACGAAGAGGTCATCGCCGCCGCAAAGGCAGCCCACGCAGATACCTTTATCCGCCAGCTGCCGGACGGCTATCAGATGGAGCTGAACGAGGACGCCAGCAACGTGTCACAGGGACAGACACAGCTGCTTACCATTGCACGTGCGATTCTGGCAGACAACCGGGTCATGATCCTGGACGAGGCGACTTCTTCCGTAGATACCCGAACCGAAATTCTGATCCAGAAGGCAATGGATCATCTGATGGAGGGCAGGACCAGCTTTATCATTGCGCACCGCCTTTCCACCATCCGCAATGCGGATATGATCCTGGTCATGAAGGACGGCGACATCATCGAGCAGGGTACGCACGATGAGCTGCTGGCGAAGAACGGGTTCTATGCGGATCTGTACCGCTCTCAGTTCGCTCAGACGGCATAACCGCATTTCAAAAGAATAACAGCATAACACGCAAATTGGTTTTTCTGACTCCTCCGTCCCTCCGGAACACCTCCTCTAAAGAGGAGGCAAAATGGAGAAAAACCAATTTGCGTGTTTTTGCATAAAAAGGGCTTGCCAAATGAAAAAGATTGTGCTATAATGATGATATCTGTTGTTCTGTCCGCTGGAGGGGAACGGCGGAACACACCGCAGCGCCGTTTGCATCCGATGGGACGGGCTGTATCTCACTATACTTTAAGGAGGACTTCCATGGCAACCACCAACACCCAAGCCGTGCCGCTGCGTACCAAGCGTGGTATCAGTGCCGGCAGCATTTTCTCGGCAATCGGAAGATGGATCGTCCGAAACCGGATCTATCTCATCGCCTTTGCCATTCCGGCTGCGCTGACCTATCTGGCGTATGCCATCTTCGGACTCTACCCCTTTGGCGAAGAATCCGTGCTTTGCCTCGACCTGAACGGACAGTACGTCTACTATTTTGAAGCACTTCGTGATGCGTTCTGGGGCGACGGCAGCATTTTCTACAACTGGTCCAGAAACCTTTCCGGTGAATTTATGGGCATTATCGGCTATTATCTTGCCAGCCCGTTTACTTTGATCGTGATGCTTCTGCCGGAGAAGTTCATGCTGAGCAGCCTGCTTATCATGCAGCTTTGCAAGGTGGGCGCTGCCGGCGTGACATTCAACTATTTCCTGCAAAAGCGCCGGAACGTACAGCCCTATCCGTCCCTGCTGTTCTCCACCATGTATTCCATGATGGCATATATGGTGATCCAGCTGATCGACCCCATGTGGCTGGATGGTCTGGTATTCCTGCCGCTGATTATGCTGGGCATCGAGTATCTGGTTGATGACGGCAGACGGCTGAACTACATCATTCCGCTGGCGCTGATGTGCGTGGCAAACTTCTACATCGGCTACATGATCTGCATTTTTGTGGCACTGTACTTCTTCTTCTACCTGCTGGCAGGTTCGGACAAGAAGCGCAAGGGCTATGACTATTTTACCGCCATCGTGCGTGTGGCATATTCCTCGGTCATTGCACTGGCTTGTGCGGCATTCATGCTGCTGCCGGTGTACAATGCACTGAAACTGGGTAAATTCGAGTTTACGGATCCGGACTACAGCTTCCGATTCCAGTCTTTCCCGCTGAGTCAGAAACTGCTGGAAAATGCGCAGGATTCGCCGCTGCTGGTACTTCTGTGCGACCTGCTGGATATGTTCCCGCAGCTGCTGCCGGCACAGTATGACTCTGTTAACGTCCAGGGCAAGCCGGAGATCTACTGCGGTCTGCTTACACTGGTGCTGCTGCCGCTGTTCTACATGAACAAGAAGATCAACTGGAAGAAAAAGCTGGGCTATACAGCGCTGATCGTTGTGATGGTAATGTGTATGCTCATCACACCGGTGGACATGATGTGGCACGGCGGACAGGTGCCGAACTGGCTGCCGTTCCGCTATTCGTTCTTGCTGTCCTTTATCTTCCTCACCATGGCGGCAACTGCATTTGCCAACAAGGACGGCATCCAGAAGAAACA
>ENA-UOJL01003721-UOJL01003721.1-human-gut-metagenome-genome-assembly--contig:-P47-NODE-3721-length-10336-cov-9.372240_pt1 | contig 10336 bp, 18 predicted proteins | sample MGYA00242347_ERZ723894 | MGnify/ENA metagenome assembly ERZ723894
ATCCGATCTGTGGCAATTAATACAGCTCAGTCCAACAAATTCTGTTCCACTATCAGAAACAACTAATACATGCATAAAGAAGTGGCAACCGCAGTTACATTTTACTAGAATAATGTGGTTTCAGCATTAAAATAGGACGTAAGTGTCCTGGCTTATAATATGTACACTGCACACTAGTAATTTTAAAATGTTGATTCTCATCTTTCACAACTTAATCCTCCTAAACTATTGTTTTATTTTGTGGTTTATTTTTTGTGGTCGCTTAGTCAATTCAAAATAACCCTTGCCAGCAATAATTTTACCTTGTTTAATACACTCATCAGCTATACGTCTACCATCTTCTCTTGAAACATCAGAGCTGCCATTGTGCTTAAAAACACTAATTGTATTGCCAAGATACTTGATAGGAATAAGTGATTCATACTCAGCATCACTTATGCCACCAATATCATAAATAATCCCATCATAAACATATGTTATGTGACCAAAAGGATACATTAAACATACCTCACCACCTGGGAAAGCATCTTCCAGCATGCGTGCAAAATAATAACAGTAACCCGCCTCAAACAAATAACGTATAGTTTCTATACTTGTATCTGTGGAGCAAGCCGGGGAACATTGAAAACGTACCCCAGCTATGAACTCTAAAATTTGTTTATTGCCACCAATAGCGACATCCCTATTTACGAACTTAGTCTTTAATTTCTGAGTTTCTGCGGTTTCATGCATTACACAAACCTCCTCAATTACCTATGATAACAGGTTGCTCTATCACAACCAGTAAATACGCTAACTATCGAAGTTTTCTTCATTCTCTCTTTATACTCTAAGTACTGCTAATTTACTTCTACAACTCGCAGTTTCTCTACATCATAACGATAATAATTTCCATGCTCTGAAATAACAGGAGAAATAAATTCACTATCACTTTTAACAGTATTAGGTGCTATTAAACCAACGTAAACAATTCCTGTATCACGTAAATAATAGTAATGGTGATAGCTATTACTATTCACTGTTAAAGTATCAGATTTATCTTCGGTAATAAGCACAAACAAATCATTATCGCTTACTGAGGCACAAGACTCAGATGGATTGGCTTCATTATCATCACCACAACAAGTTACTGTCAAACCAAGTAATGCAATACTGCATAATAAAATTAATTGCTTCTTCATAATTACCTCTAATCAAAAGTTCCATTATCTTTAACTCTCTGCATATTTCTAGCTAGCTTAACATTTTTAGCTTTTTGTAGATCTTCATCTGATATTCCAAATATATCCTGCAAAGAATCCAAACATATCAGAACATCTCCCATCTCTTGAAGTAAATTAAAATAGTCTACTTTGTCCCTGTAAGCTTTTGCAACCTCTTTTGACAACTCTGCAAGTTCTTCCATAATAATAACAAGTGTTTTTCTACCTCTAACATTTGGAGCAGCACTTGTATTATCAATCATATAATGAATGTCATGCTTTTCAGTCATGCGATTGCAATCTGAAGATATTTTGTCAAAACCTTCAATAAATTCATTTCTTTCCATCTTTTAATGCCTCCTTATAATAATATATTGGTAAAGCTATCTGTTTGGAGTTCTGGTTATCCCAAACTAAAAATTGTAGTAAATACCCAGAAAACAAAAAAGTGTTGAAGATTTTCTCTTCAACACTTTTAATTAACCTCACACTAATAAAAATACAATACAAACCGTTATCTTTAACTCAAAACTGAGAATTAAAGGCTGTACAAAGATTAGTAATCGTCAGCACTTAAGTTTTCATCGCTGGCATCATAATACTCTCCATCATACCCCTTAGCCATTAATTTCTTATAGCAGTTATAGCATACTAAACGGTAAGCTATACCATGGCAGTCTTTCGTAAACAGCATATCACTACGCGCTACTTTCTTATTGCAGCATTGACAGGTTATTATATCATTATCAAACATCTTTATCACTCCATTTATGCCTAATGTTAAAGTACACTGTGCTATTTCTTAAATCTTAAGTTTTTGTGGTTCACTAACCTCTTTTAAATCGCCACATCTGAACCAGTGTAAGCCATCTACCAGACTTCTACAGAAAACCTGTTCCTTATAATCATAAAGTAAGAACTGGTTTGACACAATTCCTGTTGCCTGCGCAGCATTCATTACTGAGTTAGAAAAAGCAATATGAGGCTTTTTATCAATTGCAACAAATCCGAATCTTACACCATTGTAATTCACTGTATCTAAACGATTAAGGACTTTCAACTGTGCCCATGGCAGCTCAGAGACCATATCATATAACTCATCTTCTAAAGAGTAGAATCCATTCCTGTCAAGCCATTGACAAAAAGTTCTGTAAATAGCATTTACATCTTTCTCAGAAACAAAAACATTCAGATCAACATCCAGAAAATTAGTATCTACTATACTCTGTACAATTTTAACAACATCCTGCATTTTAATTACAGTCCAGGCAAACGAAAATTCATAATCCTGATATGTAATAATGCGATGTTCGCCAATTAGACTAACTTCTTTAAGATACTAGTATTCCTGATTCTCTAAAGCATCCGGGACCTTGCCAGAAGAATACAAATCATTTGGTAACATTAAATTGTCATCATTTGGTTCGACTTCTAATTTATAAACAGTAATTGGTTCCCCAACTGCTGGCAAACATTCAGTGGCCTGTATGCATTTTACTATACTTGAAGAAAAACAGATACGCGGTGTTTCCATATCTTCACCATGTATTGCAGCGCATGATTCAGGCACTTTAGGTGTAAAAAGCTTTTCAATCTCTTATAAGCCAAAAGAAACATGATATAGTGTCATGATAAACCCCTCCTAAATTTAAATCACATTTAGTAATAATATAGGTACTTGTATTACGCAGCTCTTTGTCTATGCCTTACCCTCTCTAATCTCGTTAATACTAAAGCCTGCAATCTCACAGGCCCCGGAATGAGTTGGTGTATATTTTGCGCCTGTAATACTTGGGTACATAAACTCAATCACGAGAAAATTAGCGGCATCTGCAAGAAATTCAGTATTACCAGTTTCTTTATATTTTTGAATACGAAGCTGAACATCTTCAAGTGCTTTCATACACTTGAATTTCTGATAATTGTCTTTTAATGCACCATACTTATAAAAAGACGTTATCATTTGTTTCTTTCGTATCTCATCGAACTGGTCTGAGTATTCAGTCTTTAAAATTTTATCAAAATCTTTTTCCATAAAATCCTCCTAAAAAGAAATGGATGACATAGGGCATCCATTAAACATTTAAAAGTATTGTGTTCAGCCCAAATTATCTCACAAAATGATGATAATTCATCATACAATCCAACATCAATATTACACTCCCAATTCTTCCTCGAAAACAAATTTCATTGTTTTATAATTGGTTTTTTAATTTAGCTGCACACTCCTTACATAAGCATACAGAACTATTTGTATCCCATACTATTTTGAGCATTTCAGGATCTTTCTTTGATCCTTTCCCACATTCAGCACAAGTCCCAAATCTTTCCGCTCCAACACAATTTACTAATTTTTTAATCTTCATAATATTATCACCTACTCATTGTTTTATAGAGATCATTAAATTAGAATAAAATTCTCACTACTATAATAGTATGATACACCAAAACTGTCAATTAATTAAAAGTAATTCATAAATAACTAATCTTATTGTAATAAGGTGTAATCGTTGGTACATCATAAGAAAGCAAAAAGGGAACTGGAAGAGAATTCCAGTTCCCTCCAGTTCCCTTTTCTAAGCAGGCATGGGCCTCTCACCATGCACACTTGTCACCAAGTCAACCTTACGCACGCCCAAGGTGTAGATTAACTCACCGTACTCCGTGTTAACTGCACGGCGCATGATCACTCTCACTATTGAACGTAGATTGTCTGTCTATCTTCCAACACTGCTTGATAATTAAACAAATGAAGCGAGCAGACTCAAACTGCTTTTATATCTTATGAGTACCTTACTTCTAGAAGGATTCGAACCTTTCAGTCATGCCTGACAGCATCATGCACTTCATTTATTGTTTACGTAAGTCGCATGGTCGAAAACACGAGACCGCGTGTTTAATATTACTCTGTTCATCACAGAAACCTTTTTAAGGGAATTTAGCATTGACTACCGCCAATAACCTTACGCAAATAAGCATCCTAAGATACAATGGATCATTGATAATCCAAATGTGTGCTTCTCTGCGATCCAGGCGGTGCGTTACTACTCACGATCTCCTAACATAATTTGTTAGGCAAGATACTCTTCTCTACTGAATCCCTCAACTGCTGTATACCGAAACACACAAAATGATTTCAGCAGTCATACGCCTTATCTTAATTGGTTGCGAAGCCATTCCATATTTAATTGTAAAACATCGAAAATAACTTATTAAACTATAATTTCACTTGTTTCAATGCACATTCGTAAAGTGCCAATTTATTACAGTTAATAAGGATAATTTAACCTAATGTGCAAGGTTGTAACAAACCTATAACCGGTTACTGCTGTACCTCAACCGTACTGCACCTCACACTATCCAATTATCAAGTTAATGGAGCTGAGGGGAGTCGAACCCCTGTCCAAAAATAATACTTATTTACAAACTTTACGCTGTTAGACGCGTAGGTTTAAGCGTCTCGTCTTTTTCGTCTATTCCACCACTTGGTTTCACCTTTAGCCTACCAAGAAACGCACAAAGCTTGTACTTTCGACCCACAAGATACCAGCATTATCTACTTGCTGAGCCAGCTGCATTAGGCAGCCATCTGTAAACGTGTATTTGCGTTTAATTTTAATTTTCTTCCATTACGTAGGTTGCCCACGAGCGATTTGTAAATGTTCTTATCCCTGTCGAAACCAAAAATACAGCCCCAAAAAAAGATTAACTGTGCCAATTACACATCATGAATCAAATCTAGCAATACTGATAAACGTTAAATATCACTGCTGTTCATACCTCAATTTGATTCAATACTATAAAATCATTCATTCTACACAAATGCATAAACATTCCCTTGTGCTACAGTGCCAATGCAAACTAAATGCTTCTCCTGGCCTGCAGTCATCTCCACCACCTTGAATGATGATTTCATAGTCGCATGTATCCAATGCGCGCTATCGGATACACACTTCATTCCTTCCCGTTCCCATCTTAAATGCTTGTAATCACCAGCATAATTGCAGCTTCGATTACCCCTCCCGCCTCTTTACGCTGCGGGCTGCGCCAAGCAATTAAATGTGAAAGTATGGCTACTGAAAATTCCTTATAATTATCAGCATCTCCCTTGGTCACCATACAGTTCTCAGTTGATCACTCTGATTCCATCGCACGCTATACGTTGCAATGATTATAAAATCATTTGATTTGTTGATCGAACAAACCATGCACTCTCAACCCCATCAGCACACTTGGTGATTCAACCTAATTAACAGGCACTCCACAACACAGTAAAAAAGCATAACAAAGCTTTCTACTGTATGCAATCACTTCCGAAAACAATACGACCCAAGCACACCCGGATGTATGCTGGGATCACCACAATTAACCGCATTTCTCTAGCGACTAATCCGATGTGGTATAAATTTACAAAGCGGAACTCTTTCCGCTGCCGGTATCAGCTTTTATCATAATCTGCAAGTGCTGATACCGAGTGGGGCTAGTCGGATTCGAACCAACGAACGCGGGAATCAAAATCCCGTGCCTTACCACTTGGCGATAGCCCTATACTATTAAGATATTTTTGAAAATTTAGCATACTTATTCTTATGTGGCTCCTGAGGTTCACGAATAACGTGCCTTTTTACTGAAGAGAATGGCTTCTTCTTTCCAGTAAAGTGCTGACAATTTGCTGAAATTTTTCCTTTCATACTTAAACCTCCAACACAATGCAACTATTCCCTTGAAAGCACTTATCCAAGTGAGTGTTTTCCTCATAGGTGCGATTTTTCAATCGCATTAGTGCCATTTTTTCGGGACTTCTTCACATACCAGTCAAAGACTGAGTCAGTTCACACAACCGTCTATTGCAACCCTATAAGATTATTAAACTTGGATAAATGGACCATGTAGGACTTGAACCTACGACCATCCGGATATGAGTCGGACGCTCTAACCAACTGAGCTAATGGTTCATAAGTTAGCATTTCTCTGAAAGTCAGGCGGCGCGTTACTGCTTACATTCTCTCAGAATAAACCGAGCGAGATACTTTTCTCTACGAATCCCTCACCTATACAAACCGAAATGCAAATGTCTAAGTACAAGCATACACATTATCTTAATGGTTGTGAAGCCATTACTTTAAATACTCGCACAAGCGCTCCCATAGCTGAAAGAGATTCGAACTCTAACTTGTGAGTGTCATCTGGTCGTTCCCATAACTTTTCAGCAGATTTGAACTGCATCACACCAGTGAACACTTGTGTGGATATTTAAAATACATGATTGTTTAATTGTGCTAATTGCAGAAGCAGGACTTGAACCTGCAACCTACAGGCAGCAAACCTAGTGCGCTACCCTTTGCGCCATTCTGCAATAAAACTTCCCTAAGGGAAGAATGTCGTTAGTGGGATTTGAACCCACACATCTGCATGATACCAGAACCTAAATCTGGCGCGTCTACCATTTCCGCCATAACGACAAAAAACGAAAGGACCAAGCCGTTGCTAAAGTTTTCACTCATAGTTGTGTTCTAGCCTGGAGGTAGTTATTTCTCAGAACACTTGCAACTTTCAATAATAACTACCTGTCACAAAAATGGCTGCATAATGATAGTAGCTGCCCACGGCATGCCCTTGCCTGGCTTAATGTGAGTGCCCATTAGTCACCTGGCACTGTGCTAAATACTCCTTCACTGCTACCAACTCCTCCAGCAGGGCTCGAACCTGCAACACCCTGATTAACAGTCAGGTGCTCTACCTTTGAGCTATAGAGGAAGAATGGCTAGTGCAAAACTTGGGGTAGGTCTACACTAACCAATCAGCGGTAAGATAAAACTTACCATGTTTGAACTTGTAAATTTACAATGGAGAACTGGATGAAAATGAAACATCCAATCATTTTCACATACTTACATTACTTACACTACGGAGACCTATAGCTTACTATACAATATTCGTCCTTTTAAGGCGGTTCCGTCTAGTAAGACTTACCATTAATTTTTGTGTGAAAGCCATGTCATTCACAATTTACACCTAGGTGCAGGACTTATTTTCGCTTGCCTGTCTTTCTTATCTTCATGTAATACTAAAGTTGTAAGTATGCAGTACTTGAGATGGGATTCGAACCCATGCATACGATTTGCATTACGCCTCAGCCTCGCTGCTCTCCCACTGAGCTACTCAAGTTAAGCATGAAATCGTCAGATTTAACAATCTTTGATTTACAAAATTATATAGAAAATGCAACAAGCAATTTCAGGTTCTGAACTTCCCAAAATTGCTTATCTGCTATCTTCTATGTAATTACAAAATTATATAAATTTTGCTGTGTATCTATACCGGTACTGAATTTCCTCTAAAATGACATTTTCTCAGGAGAATTTAAGTGATAATCTCCAATTTTTAGAAATGCCTTTTGAAACTCATACCAGACATCAATTTCCCAATTAAAGCACTGTTCTGACAAAAAATCACAATTTTCCTTGCCAAAATCAGTAATCCCATCCTTGATAAATGCTATTACATTATCAACATCATATAGTTCATGAATTAATTTATTTCGAAGCATGACAAGCATGGAAATATTATTTGTGCAAGGTAAACATTTTGAAACTTCTCTATAAGAAGCTATTTTTCCTGGAGAATGCTTAAATGTCATTGTTACAATAGATACTTCATACAAATAAGTGATAAAAGAAATGAGTGCACTAATGCAAGTGCACTCATTTAAATCCTGTTGTATTTGTTTAAAAATAATATTCCATTTTGTAACCATCTCAAAAGTTACTGGTTGCCTAGTTGGCATCCTGCCAAGCCCCCTCTCTGAACATGCATGTATATGGTGTTTTAAACAGTCCATCCATTTCATGAATATCATGTTTCACCCGAATTGAAAGGTACATTGTAAAATCTTCATCCTCATAGCATGCTCGTAATCGCTCTGTATCAAATGGCTTATCTGTTACAACTACGACATCTGGGCAAACTTCTCTGGTCTCAAAATTAGTAGGGTTTAGAGTCCAAAGTTCTTTAGCACCTTGCTTTGTCAACTCTTCAGCATAAATATCTCTAATATCCTGCTTGGTTACTTCTTTCTTACCATCCCAGAACATAAAATCACCTCCATTAAATTACAGTATATTACATTATTATATACACCAATCTCGTTGTAATTACAATTCTGAATTTCTATAAAATTGCAAATAATAACCTAGTTAAGCGTACTTTTAAAGTCATTCTCTTGCATACTATAATAAGAATCTTTGCCAATAATTAGAAAATCAAGTAATGGAATTTCTAAAACATTGCCAAGAACTTTTAATTTTATTGCAGTTTTAAAGTCAGCTTTTGAAGGTGATGTATCACCACTTGTATGATTATGCAATAAAATTATGGAAGATGCACCAGTAAGCAAAGCACGAATAAAAATACCTCGCATTGAAACTAAACAAAGATTAACAGAACCTCTTGATAATTCAAAAATACCTATTGGACGCATAGCATTATCAAAAGTAAGTAGATAAGTAAACTCATCAGCCAATGTATCTGTATGAAAAAGATCACGCACTATTGTTGTAACCATGGATGGTGTATCAAAATTCGCATCCGGAATGTTAAAATCCTTAACTTTAAAAAGAGTTGGAATATCATCTTTAAGTTTAATGTCGTAAAGTTGTAAAATCATTTAAGCCTCCATTTCTGCAAATAATGCAAAAATGAAGCTAGATTACTATGCATGCTCATGCTCATACTTTAAATCTTGTCTTTGCTTTGCATATAACATTCTAGTCAAATCTTTATTCTGTGATTTCATATGGCAACCAATTAAATACTTGCTACTATTAATTGGTGTCCAGCGCACAATTGAAGCGTCGATAGTATACAGTTTAGGATCTGATTGCTTAGTTAAAGAATACCTAAACTGCAAATGAATTGGAGTATACCTTGCCAAAGATAAATCATTTGGTCCCATAAGACCGACACCAGATGGTGACAAATCTCTGACAAACACATCTTGTGGAACTTGAGAATCTCCAAATGTCGCTATACCAGCGCACCCAAGCCATACTCTAAATTCAGATCTTCTATTAAAAGTAGAAACATCATCGAAACTAAAAGCAACATGGCATGTTCCGAGATTAGGTAAATTCATTTTTACAATAGTAACATTAACCCATATGTATGGCTTGAAATCATATAGGATAGTTAAATTACAAGTTGCCGTACTATTTGCAAATATAATCACGTTTTCATCATCTTTAATTAAATGCATGGCACAAAAAGATGGTGCACGTTTACCCTTAAAAGAGGACTGTAAAAAATCAATATCTTCTTGACACATTGGTACAATTTCAGACTGCAAGATAACACTCGCAGTCTCATTTGAAGCTGTAATGGTTGCAATTGTGCTTTTCGTAATATCATTTAATAACATTCACTAAATTCTCCAAAATTACAAAAATAAGGTCAATAAACCGAAAATAAAAAGAGAACTGGTTTTCCAGCTCTCTTCAAAATTCGTGTAATGGTCTGCAGTAATGTGCACTACTGCAGACCGCTTAAGGAGTCTAGCTCCAGCTAATGGCCCAAATGGGCGAAATGCAGTAAAAGCTGTAACATATTTACTGCATAAGGAATTGTTATACTAGGACACGACAATGCCCTGAATTGTATGCATAGATTTGACCCTATGCATACCATACAAAAATTAGGTGTTATGCAAACAGCAATCAATCACAAGTGCTTGATTGTAAGGAGAATAACTACAAGGAATACAACCTTGTTTATCATTACAATTTTATATAACATTGTCATTTAGATATTTTGGTTTTGCATTTTTGATTGTACACTATACTAACACTGTATTAAAGATTTTTGAGGACCCCAATAACCCCAGCCGGTGTAAAACCTGTAAAATGTACAAACACAAGTATTAACAGTATTATGATCACAATTTTCAATATGGTATGTGTCACCTTCTTGAAAACAAAAATACCAGCCAAAATTAAAATGACATACTTAATATTGGCCATAATGAAGCCAATTAATGAATTTAGCATACTTTTCCTCCAAACAACATTTTTAAATTTTCATCGTATAATTTTATCAATTTGGTAAATTTATCAGATTTACCTGAAAGACAATTTCTAGTC
>ENA-UOJL01003736-UOJL01003736.1-human-gut-metagenome-genome-assembly--contig:-P47-NODE-3736-length-10305-cov-10.256195_pt1 | contig 10305 bp, 11 predicted proteins | sample MGYA00242347_ERZ723894 | MGnify/ENA metagenome assembly ERZ723894
AAAAAAATTTTTTATTGGGATTATAAATAATAAAATAAAAGTAATTTTTAATACATAAATTACATGCTAATAAAAAAATTATTAGATACAAATATTTTAAAATAAACTATACTTATATTTGAAAATATAGTTACATTTTGGGTACATTAATAACCTTTTTAGAACATTAATTTGTACTTTTTAAAGTACATTTAAATAATTAAAAAACTAATTTTCTGTCCTAGCAAGCACTGAATTCGTTCACACGAAATTCTTCTTGATGGGATAAAATCCCAAAACCCTTTCTAATATTTTGAGAAAAATTAAAATTAAAAACATTGTTATATTTCCTTTTAAATTTTAGAAAAATGTGATATAGTAGTTTTGAAATTTTGGAGGTAAAAATGAAAACAGTGAAACCTTTTGTAAAATGGGCTGGTGGAAAAAATAGTTTAATACCACAAATAACAAAATATTATCCATTTGAATTAAAAAATGGTTTTATTGAAAGGTATATTGAACCTTTTGTGGGTGGTGGTGCTGTTTTAATAGACATTTTACAGAAATATGAAATAAAAGAAGCATATGCTTTTGATATAAATATAGATTTAATTAATTGTTATAATGTAATAAAAAATAATGTTGAAGAATTAATAAACGAATTAGATAAAAAAGAAAAAAACTTTATAGCTTTAAATGATGAGGAAAGGCAAAATTATTTTTATGACATCAGAGCAGAATATAATTCTTACAAACTAAATGATAAATTAGATGTAAAACGAGCTTCTGAATTTATTTTCTTAAATAGAACTTGTTTTAATGGATTATATAGAGTTAATAAAGATGGAAAGTTTAATGTACCTTGTGGTAAATATAAAAATCCAACAATATGTGATTCTAATAATTTAAGGAATTTATCAGAACTCATTAAAAATGTTATTTTTGAATATGGTGATTATAGAAAAAGTGAAAAATATGTAAATAATAATACATTTGTATACTTTGACCCACCTTATAGACCTTTATCAGCTACATCTGGATTTACATCTTATACTAAAGAAGATTTTAATGATGACAATCAAAAGGAATTGGCCCAATATTATAATAAATTAAGTTTAAAAAATGCAAAATTGATGTTAAGCAATTCAAATCCAAAGAATGTTAATGAAAATGATAATTTTTTTGAAGACATATATAAAGGCTTCTACATAAATGAAGTTTCAGCAAAAAGAATGATAAATTCAAATGCTAAAGGTCGTGGAGAAATTTCCGAATTGCTAATAACAAATTATGAGGAGCAATTAAAATGGAATTATCAAATAAATTCTACTTTAGAGAGGGTAGCTTTAAGTTAATAAATGATGATACCTTTAATGCATTAAAAAATTTCGAAGAAAAAACCTTTGACATGATATTTGCTGATCCACCTTATTTTTTATCAGATAATGGTATAACTTGTAGCGGTGGTAAAATGGTCAGTGTCAATAAAGGATTTTGGGATAAGTCTTTATCAGTTAAAGAAAAACATGAATTTAATAAGAAATGGATTAAAGAATGTTATAGAGTTTTGAAAGATAATGGAACAATATGGATTAGTGGAACATTGCATAATATTTATTCAATCGGTATGGCACTTGAAGAGGAAGGATTTAAAATTATAAACAATATAACTTGGCAAAAGACTAATCCACCACCAAATCTAGCTTGTAAAACTTTTACACATTCAACAGAAACTATTCTTTGGGCAAGAAAAGATTTAAAGAAATGTAAATATACTTTTAATTACGATTTGATGAAGAAATTAAATGATAATAAGCAAATGAAAGATGTTTGGACCACTTCTTTGACTAAAACATCTGAAAAGAAACAAGGAAAACATCCTACACAAAAGCCTTTAGAAATATTAGATAGAATTATATTAGCTTCAACAAAAGAAAATGATTTAATTTTAGACCCATTTTGTGGTAGTAGTACAACTGGTATTTCAGCTATAAAATTAAATAGAAAATACATAGGAATTGATAATAACAAAGACTATTTAGATTTATCTATAAGAAGATTTGAAGAATTGAAGGAGGAAGAGCTATGAAAAGAAACTTTGCAGAGTGGTTACTTACTTTTACTGATAGCATTGCAGATTATAAGTATTACATAGATTTTGAAATAATATATAAAAATGCTGAAAAACACAAACTTGAGCTAAATATGATGAACTCATTAATTGGTAGTAAAAACATTGAAGTTGATTTTGAAAATTTAGTCAAGAAATATCCTGAAGTTTTAAAATGTATTCCTACATTATTAGCAGTAAGACAATATGAAATAATTGTTTTAGATAATGACGGAAATAAGTTTGAATACAACTTTAAGAAAATGAATTACGATATTGAACAATATAAAGTATTTATGAAAGAAACAGGATTATTTGACTTAATTCAAAATCATCTAGTAAACAACTTATATGATTATGTTTTAGGTGTAGAATCTGGACTAAATTCAAATGCAAGAAAAAATCGTGGTGGACATCTAATGGAAGATGTTGTAGAAAGATTTATTCAAAAAGCTGGATTTAAGAAGAATGAAACATATTTTAAGGAAATGTATTTGCAAGATATAGAAGAAAAATGGAAATTAGATATGTCGTTTATTAGTAATCAAAATCAAGCTACAAAAAGATTTGATTTTGTAATTAAAACAGACAATTGCATTTATGGTATAGAAACTAACTTTTATGCTTCGGGTGGCTCTAAACTTAACGAAACTGCAAGAAGTTATAAAATGATTGCTGAAGAAGCTGAAAGAGTTGTTGGTTTCAAATTTGTATGGTTTACAGATGGAATGGGATGGATTTCAGCTAGAAACAACTTAAAAGAAACATTTGATAAAATGAATAATGTTTATAACATTGCAGATATGAAAAGTGGAATTATGAAAGAAATATTTAAATAATTCAATATACATAAGAAAAGCAAGATAATAATGTGATTTTAATTACAGAATTATTTTGCTTTTTGAATAATAGAACAAATATAATAAATGAAAGGAATAAATAATGTTTATATCTAAAGTACAAATTAAAAATTTTAAATTATTTAAAACAGAAGATAATTTTGAAATAGATAATCTTAACATACCAGATAGTGAAAATATAGGTTCTGGATTAACAGTTGTAGTTGGAGAAAATGGGTGTGGGAAAAGCACTATTATGGAAGCAATAGCTTTAACTTTATTAGAATATAAAGCTGATAGTTTTAATATTAACGATATGAATGATCCAAATATTGAAACTGAAATAACAATTCATGCTGATAATACTTTTAAAGTAAAAGGGACTTTTCCTAATACTGAATTTGAAGCAAGAGGTTTTAAATTTATAGGTAAAACTAGAGAAAGAAATAATAAAAATAAACTATTATCGCTTACTATGACAGATCAATTATATATTAGTATAGATGCTGAAAAGCCCAAACCTGGTTCTCCAGATTTAAGAGTGAGTGTGACTAATTCATTTGGTACAAAGAGATCTAATGAACTAGATGTTTTATATTTAGATAAGAACAGATTATATCAAACCAGGGCAGGAATTTATAATTTAACGAGATTTGATAGAATTATGGATGACTTTAATTTTCAATATTATAAGAAAAATGAAAATATTGAGAATCTCAACACAATACTTAATGATAAAATAAAGAAAGGTCTAGAAAATAAATTTCTTGAAGAAGCTATTAATAAATTTTATGATATTAGTGGATATAGCATTAAATTAGATTTTATTGATAATTATTTACCATTTAAAAATGCTAATTTTGTTGTAGAAACAGAGTCTAATTTACAAGTTAATTTATCTTCATTAGGCTCTGGGTATGAAATGATATTTTCTCTAATATATTCATATTATATGTCTAAGCAAAATGGTAAGAAGCTTATTATACTTATAGATGAACCTGAACTTCATCTTCATCCAAAATTACAAGAAAAATTTGTTGATTTTATACTAGAAGTTTCAAGAGACTCACAAGTTATATTAACGACTCATTCACCTTTACTTATAAAACAATTATCCTATAATGAAAATATTAAAAATATTATACTAAAAAAAGATAAAAAAATAAAAGAATTTGAAGAGCGAAAATTATCATATATCTCTAGCAATGAAACTAATTACTTAGCTTTTGAATTACCGACAGAAGAATATCACAATGAATTATATGAAGAACTCAAAATGAAGTTTGGTGAAGAAATGGGAATTAAGAAATTTGACAAAGAATTTTTTATAAAAATAAAAAATGAGAAAGCTTTGTATAGATGGAAGAATGAGGAAAATCAAGTATCGTTACATACTTTTATACGTAATCAAATACATCATAGAAAAGAAAATGGAATAGTTTCAATAGAGAATTTGAAAGAGTCAATAGAAAAAATGCGAACATATTTATAATAAATTGTTATAGTAAATGAGATTAAAATGATAATAAAAGGAGAAATAAAAATGGCAGTTTTTTCACAAAGAAATGGTTATACAACAAACAATATGCAACTTGAAAGTGCGAGTGACATATTAAAGAAAAGAATATTTGCGTCTTTTTATAAAGAAGAGTATTCTATATATGATTTATTTGAACAAGATACAACGGGAATAGAAGATACGATGATTGAAATGGGTATTACATATAGATATCCGGATAATAAAATTCTTAAAGACCAGAATGCAGAAAAACTTGAGCAAAAAGTTTTAAATTCAAAAGAATGGTATATGATTTATGATTTTATAGAAAGATATTTATCAATATGTGATGAAGAAAAAGCTAATAGAATGCAGACTATCTTTAATCGTATTTTAGAAGATGAAGTATCTGCTTATCGAATAATTGATAGAAAAGTTATACCAATTACAAATAAATCAGAGCTTTCAACTATAGAAGAAGCTATAAACAGTGATTATGATTCAGTTAGTATTCACCTGGATAAAGCTCTTGGATTGTTTGCAGATCGAAAGAGACCAGATTATGAAAATTCTATAAAAGAATCAATAAGTGCAGTAGAAGCTATGTGCTGCATTATAACTGGATTAGATGGAAAAAATGCGACTTTAGGAAATACTTTAAAGAAATTAAAGGAAAATGGTATTCACATACATCCAGCAATGGAAAAAGCTTTTTTATCTTTATATGGATATACTTCTGATGAAGATGGTATAAGGCATGGTGGAATTGACTTTGCAAATGCCCCTTCTGAAGATGCTAAATACATGTTAATTTCGTGTTCTGCTTTTGTAAATTACTTAGTTGAAAAATGGAGAAATGTTAAATAATATTACTTTACAAATATGCCACGAAAAACGCAAATCGTGGCATATTTATAAAAACTGATTTATTTTTCTAAACATCCCCTAATCAGTTGCACTCCATCACAAAAACCGTTTCTATAATACTTCTCATTCCAATAGCCAATATAATCCATAAAATTATCATCTAGAATATTAAGTTGTCTTTGGACATAATTTCTATTTTGTTTAGGAATATTTTTCAAAATTTTATCACAAATTTCATCAAAACAAACCCAATATTTTTTATCTTCAGCACAAGTTAAAGAAGCAAGTTCATCTTCTCTAAATAATAACCAATCTTTTAAAATATCATCATTAACTTCTCTTAAATTACTCATAATAAATCCTCCTAAAATTAAATATAAATTAATTCTTTTAAAACAATTTCTTCAGCTTGATTTTTAATGTTATTCATTAATCTAACCCATTCAAGAGGATTAATATCTTTTAAATTTTCAGAAATTCTTTCTTTTTCTTTAAATTGATTTACTAATAATTTAACTTTTTTCTTAGCCTGTAAATCTACTTCAGCAATATGTTTCCTTAAAGTACAGTTAATTTTCATTAATTCATATTCATCTTTTTTATAATTTTTTAAATATCTCAATCTTAAGTATCCATATTTTCCAATTTGATAGTTTTCATTTTCATCATTTGGAATCGTTAAATTTGGTATTAAATAATCTCCTTCTAGATGATAAGCAATTTTACTGTTTACATTTTCCATAATAAAAATTCCTCCTAATTCCAATTATTATTTGCATATAATTTCGACCAATCCATATCAGAATAATCTCGACTTTCATAATTATAAAATGTGTTATATTTATTATTTGTATTAAATCTATTATTATTATTTGTGTCTGATTTTCTAACTTCCTGATAACTGATAAACGGACTTCCTGAAGTTTGATTTTCAGACTTCACATTTATAAATTCTTCTTTTATTTCTGATATAGTTTTTCCTACATAAATTCTATTAGGCTTATTTTTTCCCTGTCTTTTTTCTCTAATCAAATTAGCTTTATTTAGTTGTTCAAATGCAGAACTAATTGCTGACTTACCAACATGTAATTTTTCTTCTAAATCGATTCTCGTAAAAATCACATACATATTTTCATATTCATCATAGTAATGTTTTTTACTTTTAGGAATATTATTTGTTAATTCATTAGTATATGTGAGTGATAACCTATCACATAATAGTGAATATAATAGAATTGCTGTAGGAGATAAATCTTTGTAGATCTCATTATTGCAAAGTTCTTTATTTACACGATAGAATTCTACTTTTTTGTAGTCTTCTTTAATTTTATGGGGTACAAAAGTCAACATTGAATTTCCTCCTAATCCAGATTGGACAAGGGATTGCTATTCTTGAAATTTTCTTGAAATTTTTTTGAGATAAAAAATAATTCTTGAAATTTATTTTTGAAATTTTTTCGGTATTTTTAAGAATTTTATAGAATTTGATAAAATTAAAGACACATGCTGTAATCTTACAAACATGTGTCTTTTCACATTTTAGACTTTTTTGAAATTTTCTAGAATTTCTTAAAAAATCCTTTAAAATGGTCGAGGCGACTTGTTTTTCACTTCGTCAACCTCTTATATATCAAACGTTTCATACGTTATTTCAATTCTAGAACATAATTCTAGAAAAAACTAGCTTTTCGGTCTTATTATTCCTTCTACGTCATTCCTTAGTATTTTCTAAGGATTTAACGATTTTTCTTCTTTTGTATATTCGTTGATAGAATCACCCAAAAGCATTTTAACACTATCAACATATTTTTGCAACTCTTTTCGTTGCGTTTCTATTGGAAGATCTGTGTAAGTGTCCATTGTTTGCCTTATATCCGAATGTCCTAAAGTTTCTTCCATAACTTTATAGTCAATTCCAACAGAGTAACTATTTGTAGAATATGAATGTCTTAATTTGTGATTATGTGCATTATCTTCAATTCCAATAAACTTACAAATTCTTTTTAAACAGTCATTTAAAGTACTATCAGTAAAAACATTACCCTTTTTATTACAAAATAACAAATCGTTTTCATTTGGTTTCATATTTTTAATGGCATGTTCTAAAACTGGCTGTGTTAATTCAGTAAGTACAATATCACGCTCTCCACTTGGTGTTTTTGTTCTATCTCCTAAAATAGTATGTCCTTGTTTATCCAAAGTTGTAGTTCTTTTTATGTGTAATAACCCATTTTCTAAATCTACATCTTGTTTTTTTAAACCTAAAACTTCTCCAATACGTAACCCACAATGAATTGCTATTAAATATTCATCTCTATGTGAATATTTAAAATCTGGACTATAAAGATATATTAGTAATTTTTTAAAATCCTCAATATTAAAAGATTTTACTTTCTCTGTTTTTATAATACTTTGAGGCATTTTTATTCCATAATATCCAGCAAAATAATCTTCTTCAATAAATTTTCTTTCTTTTGCTATTCCAAAGGCTTGTTTTAATAATTGATAATCTTTTCTCAATGTGTTTTGAGCATATCCTTTTTCTCTCTCATAATTTAGGAAATTTTCAACATCTTTTCTTGATATTTTATCAATTTTTTTATCAAACCAAGAACCAGAGTTTCTTTTAACGCGTTTTAAAATCTCTGAATAAGTTCTGTATGTGTTATCATTGTTGGTTCCATTGTTATTTTTTTGTTTCATAAACTCAAGTGTTATTCCTTCAATTGTCATTGGAGATATTTTTTCTTTATTCGGTTTAGATTTTAATCCTCCTGGATTATCCTTTTTAAATTGTTCAGATTTATAAATTGCTTCATTTTGAGTTGCTCCTGTAAATTTTTTTCTAATTGTTTCTCCTGTTTCTTCATCAACTCCTACTACAATTGTTACACTATATTGCTCAGATATATAGAACTTATCGCAATGCTCGTTATCGGAACAATTATGGCAATCTGGACATTTATTCATTAGTTTAAGATTTCTTCTGTGATTGCAAAAATCTTTGTTTAAGCATTTGCTACATTTAGGACACATAGGTCTATCATTTTTTACTCGTGCTTTTTTTACCAAATATGGTGCTTTTTCATTATAATTTTTCTTCCTTTTGGTCATTTTGTATTCTCCTTTTTCTTGTAAATTTCGAAGAATACCTTGTCAAATCAAGTTTTTTAGATTATAATAGATTTAGCAAGGTATTCTTGCTAAAGATAATTTTAAGTCTTAAGCTTATTGCTTAAGCAAAGTTTTGTATTGAAGATTTAAAGGGCAAATTTAAATCTTCTTTTTCTTTCTAGTTTTTTTCATTATTTAAATATTTTTTTAAGTTATCTTCACTTATTAATAGTTTTCTTCCAACATATCTTGCACCAGACTCTTTCATTTTCATTATAGCATAAGCTGTTTCTTTTGTAACGTGTAATCCTTTGCAAATATCTTGTGCTGAAAACATTTTAATTCCACACATATTTTCCATAGTATTTGTCTCCTTTCGTTTGTATTTTGTAATCTACATTTATCTCATACCCTAAATTACACTGGGCTTTTACTGGTCGTTGATTTTTCAAATCTTTGGAATTTCACCACTACCCCATCAGGGCTAGCTACACTCTTTGCGTGCGATGGTACTTTTAAACCACTCAAGCTGAGACTGTGTAGAAGAGCATTTCTGCTTCTATCCAGTAACGGATTATTCAATTTTCAATGTGCTATCCGTGATTAGTTTTTGCTAACCATTTAATAACTACTAACAAATATTTTAGCATTAGCTATTGCATATGTCAATAGTTTGTGATAAAATATTTTCAATAAATAACAGAGAGTGACGGTGAGGTAACATGGAAAGATTTGAATTACGTTTAAAAAATCAATTTTTTATAAATAAGTTTAATAAATACAAATTTATGGCATACCAAGATTTAAGATTTAATCAAAAACATAAAAGTTATGAAATTTATAATAGATATGAGAAAATCAAGTTAGGAGTTCAATTATGTGACTTTTTAAATACTGATTTTTCAGATTTAAATAGTATTAGAGAATTCATTGATAAATATGGTATTACAACAATAGCTCATCTATCTGATATAAAAATTTATCAGTATTATTCTGAAAAAGAATATAATGAAATGGTTGATGATGTTATAAATAATTTAAAAAACAAATTAGAAATGTATAAAAATGCTTTCATTGCTGATATTACATATATCTATAATTTAAATGACTTAGAAGAATTGAATGATTTAACTACTATACAGAGATTACATATATTAAGAGATAGTAAAAAAGAATCTGAAGTAAGAAAATTATATGATTCAAATAATTTGAAATTAACTTTAAATAATTTTGGAGATTTTACAGAGTTTTCTATAACAAGAGAAGATGACGCACAAGAGATTGCAAAAAATGTTAATACAGATTATTTAAATACATATTGTTTTGAGAGCAATGATATAATTCAAACATTTATAATTGAATTATTTGAAATGACTGAAATAGAAAGTACGGCTATTAAAAAATGTAAGAATTGTGGCAAATTCTTTGTTCCAGATAATAGAGTTGATGAGTTGTATTGTAATAGTATTTATGAAAATAATAAAACTTGTAAAGAGGTTGGACCTTTTAGAACTAAACAAAAGCTTATGCAAGAAAACGATGATTTAAGAATTTATAGAAATGTTTATCAAAAGTTATTATTAAGAACAAGAAGAAATCCTAATAATGACCAGTATGAAAGAGATTTCCATGAATTCAAACAAAAAAATATCGAATTAAAGGAAAAGGTTGAAGAAGGAAAATTAACTCAAGCTGAATATATGGAATGGCTTGAGAAACAATAAAATTATAAATTTATTTTTACCAATCACCACCAAATCAATTAACCTATGGTGGCAATTAGGTAAAAATATCTATGGAGGTTTTGAATATGGAAAATTATCCACCTTATACGATAACTGACAAAATGTTAAATTATGTATCAGATATAATGAAAAAAATTGGAGAAGCTAATTATT
>ENA-UOJL01003742-UOJL01003742.1-human-gut-metagenome-genome-assembly--contig:-P47-NODE-3742-length-10286-cov-4.459095_pt1 | contig 10286 bp, 9 predicted proteins | sample MGYA00242347_ERZ723894 | MGnify/ENA metagenome assembly ERZ723894
GTGTAAAATATGTGGCCTGCCCCATGACCCCCTTCAACACTGCGGAAGAAGCCAAAGAAGTGGCCGCTGACTTGAACAAATACGGCCAGATCGCCAAGCAATATGGCATTACCATCGGGTACCACAACCACACTGGAGAATTCTATGTGGATCAGGGAAAATACCTGATGGACTGGGTCATTGAGAACACCGCCCCTGAAACTGTGGCTTTTGAGATCGACTGCGGTTGGGCTTCCGCCGCAGGTGTCAATCCCGTGGAGTACATTCAAAACCACGCTGGACGCATTGCCGCTATCCACATCAAGGAAAACGGTGCTGTGATCGGCGCGGACAAGCCTCAGTCCCGGCACGAGCCTGCTCAGCATCCCAAATTTGAGCTGGACGAAAATGGCAAGCCCATTTTCCCGCCTGAATTTTTGAAGATGATGGAAGAGCGGAACAAGCTCAATGTTCCTCAGGGTACAGGTATTGTGGACTGGAAAGCTGTAAAAGCTGCCGCGGACGCCCAGCGGGACAATGTCCTGTATGTGGTGGAGCGGGAAGCCAGCTACGGTGGAAAAGACCGGATTACCTGTTTGAAAGAAGACATTGCCTGGCTGAAGGCGAATCTGTAAAGTTTATAAAATAATCCCTCCGTGGCAACGCGGGGGGATTTTTCTATCTTGTGCCCAACTTTCTCCTATAAACGGGTGTAACACTTCTCTTCCCCACCCGTCTAATAGATGGACCAGAAAGGAGGAGGATGTATGACAGACCTTGTGAAAAAGTCGAAAAGAGGAGACAAGGAAGCGTTTGCCCTGCTGATTGATCTGCATCGGCAACTGCTCTACAATACAGCGCTATTGATGCTCCGTCAGGAAGATGACGCTCTTGACGCCATTCAGGATACCATTCTGTCTTGCTGGGAAAATTTACCCACCCTTCGGCAAGAACGGTATTTTAAAACGTGGCTGGTCCGGATTTTGCTGAACAAATGCTACGATATCCGGCGGCGGCAAAGTCATTTTGTCTTTAACGATTCCCTTCCCGATTCCGGGGAAGAACCGGATTGGGACACCCCCATGGATGTTCACCGGGCTTTGCAAAAACTTGGAAATCAAGATCAACTGATTTTATCCCTCTATTATTACGACGATTTCAATGTCCGTCAAATCGCCCAGACCCTTTCCATTTCCGAAGGTGCTGTGCGCACCAGGCTCAGCAGGAGCCGGGACCGGTTCAAAAAACTCTATTTAGAGGAGAAAGGAGAAGCACTATGAAACACGACACCATATTCTTAGAACAACTCCAGCAAGAGATGCCTCGGAAGAACCTCTCCCCAAAAGCCACCCAGCGTTTTGAGGACACCTACCGGATGCTGGGTGTTCAAAAGGAAGCGCCTGTCCGGAAACGCCGCCACAAGGGGCTGTGGATCACCGCCACCGCCGCCTGCCTGTGCTGCGGGATGTTATTCGGCGTGAATGCGGTTTTCCCAGCTTTTGCCGAGAGTTTACCGGGGGTGGGAAAATTCTTTGGAGCACTCAATGGCAATTTTTCCACGGCAGCTTCCCAAAAAACAGCTCACGGCGCCTTTTTGGACACTTATGAGGTTCAAAATGTGAACGTGACCGCCACCAGCACGGATGGAAGTGCTCAACTTGACGTTTTAGAAGCCTTCAGCGACGGAGAGATGGTTTCCTTCACTTTGGATATCACCCTTCCTCAAGAGTTGGCCAACAAGTATGCCTATATTGGCCCCGAAGAGGATGCTGTTTTTTCCTTAAACGGCACAGCGACCACACCAAGCTCCAGCATAGCACTGGACTCCCAGGATAACGGCCATTTCAAAGGAGTGTTCACCTTCTCCCTGCTGGAAGCCCTCTCTGACGGTGACCAGATTTCCGTGGATATCTCCATCCCCACTCTGTATGGATATCCCTACGCAAAAGACTATGAGACTAAAGGAGAGATTGAGGACATTCCCGGGATGAATTTCCAGACCAGCTTTACTGTGAATGTGGACACCAGCAGCAACCTGAACGCCACCATTGACAGCGGCACTGACAACGGCGCCCAGGTGCAGTCCATTGATTCTTCCCCCACCAGGACTCTTGTCACCGTGTCCCTTCCCGATTGGGGCAGTACGGATCCATGTATGTACACCATGGACGGTTTGGATATCCGGTTCAACCTGGCAGAGTCCAACGAACAAGGGGGATTCCTGCCTTGGCCGGACAGTGGTGCTCAGACCTGCACCCTGTATTTTGACGGCGTACCTGCTGGGACTGACCAAGTGGTACTGCGGTTCTACAAAAACATCCAGAAAGGGGAAGTCAATGCAGAGTTCACCATCGATTTGAATAGTCAGACGGCGGTCCCCTCTACCACCTATCAAGATGGCGGTGTATTGGACGTGAATGGACCTTTCCTGTACTATGACATTTCTTGGGCAAAGGAAGGAGAGCCTTTTACTTCCTCTGACAGCGGTTCCATGGAACTGGGGTCTGTTTCGTATACTAAGGCGAAAAGATTCGGGATTGGTATATATACGCAGGACACTTACCGTCCCATCGAAGCCGCTGTATACACGTCGGACGGCACCCTGCTGGGTTCCACGGTTTCCAAGCAGGAGACACCCACCGGAATGGGCAACGGGTTCTACGATGAAAATTGCTATTTTTGGGGAGACGGATGGGGCAGTACCCGCCAGTACGACCTGTATGTCATTCCTGATGTGAATTACCTGCCTGCATGGGGCGAAACGATCACAGTGGTGATCACCGACAGTGCCACCGGCGAGGAATTGATCCGTCAGGATGTCCAGCTGAACGACCGCTGGGTCGAATAACCTTATCTATGCACCAAAAAAGAGAGATGGGAAACCATCTCTCTTTTCTTTTGCGAACATTTATTTCAGCTTCAGTGCCATGGCCACCCAGCCTTTTTCTTCCCGGCGTTCAATTACCTGGAAGGTGGGTTCCAAAGCGTCGAGCACGTCCTGCTCTCGAGTGTCGATGATCCCGCTGACAATATAGGTGCTGTCCGGAGTTAAGAACCGGGGCGCGTCTTTGCTCAGAAGGATCACCACGTCCGCCACGATATTGGCGGCCACCACCTGGAATTTCCCGGTGACCTTCTCCGCCAGGTTGCCGCAAATCCCGGTAAAACGGTCGGCCACACCGTTGGTCTGAGCATTTTCCTGGGCGGTTTTCACGGCCAAGGGGTCAATATCCACACCCACAGCGGATTTTGCTCCCAGCAGCAATGCCGCTACCGAAAGGATACCGCTGCCGCAGCCCATATCCAGGAAATCCACCCCGGGAGTGATGTACTTTTCCAGCAACTCCAAACACAGCCGGGTAGTTTCATGGGTGCCGGTACCAAAAGCCAAGCCCGGCTCCAAGTGAAGCACAGTGCGGCCCTGGGGATCGTACTCGTCCTCCCACAGGGGACGGATGAGAAGCTTCTCCCCCACTGGGATGGGATGAAAATACTTCTTCCAGTTGTTGATCCAATCCTCTTCCACACAGGAATCCTGGGAAAGGGCAAAGGGAATCCCTTCGGCCCGGAAACGCTCCTCTAGGAAGGAGACTGCCTCGGCCGGATTTGCCTCCGGACTGATGTAAATGTGAATGATGGCCTTGGTACGGTCCTTTTGAAGCAACTCTTCATCGATCAGGTCGATGTGAGCGATCTCCATGGCCTCCTCTTCTAAATGGGAATAGTCTTCCATATAGATGCCATAGGGCACCACCATATTGGCGATGGCCCCTGCCAGGTCCGCTTGTTCCGCAGGAACTTCTATTTTTAACTCGGTCCAATTTTCCGTCATGGGTTATTCCTCGTTTCCATTCGCGCCGCACCAAACTGTTTTGGCTGCGATCGTTAATCGTTTTCTTGTTGTATTATACCGTATCCCCCATTTCATTGCAACCGCGGAGGCACTATGACAAAGCGAAAATTCCTGATCCAAGGAGCCGTTCTCACAGCGGTTTCCCTTTTTTTGCGCATTACCAATATGGGGTACCGCTCCTTTCTCTCTCAGGAGATGGGTTCCGCGGGCATGGGGCTTTATCAGTTGATTTTCTCCATTTTTATGCTGACTGTCACCCTCTCCACCTCCGGGATCAGCTTGGCTGTCACCAGAATGGTTTCCGCCGCCATCGCCACGGAAAAACGTCAAGTGATCCGGTCCACGGTGGCACGATGCTTTGGATTTTGCCTTTCCATCAGTTTGACCATTGCCGCTTTACTGTTCTTTCTTGCAAAGCCAGCAGCCTCCATTTTCCTGGGCAACCCTCTGGCTGCCCCTTGCCTTCGGATTTTAGGGGTAGGTCTGCCTTTCATGTCCCTGTGCACTTGTATGAAAGGATACTTCTTGGCAGTGGACGAATCCCTATCCACCGCGTTTTCCGACACCGTGGAACAAATTTTAACGATTGGGGTCACTGTGATCCTCTTTTGGAAATTTGCCCCTGAAAGTTTAGAAGCCGCCTGTTTTGCCGCCATGCTTTCCTCTACGTTGGGGGAAGCGGCATCTTTTCTTTGCAGCTGGGCGGCTTACCGCAAAAGTTTGAGGCGCAACACTCCTGCACGGTGCGAAAAAAGCAAAGGCGTACTCCATGGTCTTGCACACATTGCCCTGCCCTGCACGCTGAGTTCCGCCGCCCGCAGCGCGTTAAATACCGGGGAAAATTTGCTCATACCCAAAGAGCTTCAACGGTTCGGACTGGGCTACTCAGCAGCTCTGTCCCAATACGGTCTTTTGCAAGGGATGGCCATGCCCATGCTTTACTTTCCCTCGTCTTTACTCTCCTCTTTCGCCTCCCTTTTGATCCCCAAAATCGCCAAAGAACGGGAAATGGATCACCATCGGGCTGTAGCCCACATCACGGGAAAAGCCGTGCGGCTGGCGTTGGCTTTCGGGATGTTCTTTGCGGGCGTATTTTTTGTATTCGGGGACAGTTGGGGACTGGCTTTTTACAAAAGTCAAAGCGCAGGCGCCTACCTTCAGGTATTGGCACCCCTTGCGCCGCTTATGTATTTGGATGTAGTGGTGGACAGTCTGCTAAAAGGCCTGGACGAACAATTCAACTCCATGAAATATAATTTCGCCGACTCGTTTATCCGTGTGATTTTGGTCCTTGGATTACTCCGCTTTTTTGGCATGGAAAGCTACGTGGGAATCTTATTTTTCAGCACCATTTTCAACGCTTCCCTAAGCCTCCACAGGCTTTTGAAAGTGGCTCAAGTGCAGCTTTCCCTGCTGTGGCATGTGGTTCTTCCCCTGCTGTGCGCAGTCCTTGCCGTGACGGGTGGGAAAACACTGCTCCACGGAATACTATTTACCCAACCCATGTGGGAGGCTGTCGTGGAAACGGTGGTATCCGCCTGTTTCTTCGGGGGATTGTATGCCGGCGTTTGCTGGATGGACGCTCACCGGAAAGAACGGGACCAGAAAAAACCGGCCCTAAAAAGGACCGGTCACATTCAAGATTTATAAGCTTTGGCCAAGGATTTTGCCCGTTCCCGGAACTGTTCGGCGACCTTCTTCGGTCCGACCAATTTCACTTCGCTCCCACAGGCAAACAGCCAGGAGAAAAAGGAAAGATCCACCGGCGCTTTTACAACTGTCCGGAATTTTCCTTTCCCCAACTGCTCCAGGATCAGTCCCTCTCCAAAACGGGCTGCCACCTGGGGCATGATTTCCTGGGAAAACTCCAGGATCAACCGTTCCTGGTCCGGCAAGGATTTTTCGCCCTCCCGGGGCTGGGACAAAAGCTGGACTTGGGAAATATCCGCCACGGGAAACAGTTTCATCTTTTTTTCTTCCCCATCATATGCCAACAGACGGGGCACACCCTCTTGGACAGAAAGCCTCCACGGACTGACTGTGACTGTTTTCATCCCTTTTCGCAAGGCGCCGTTTGAAGCCAATTTCCAAGACGTGGTCTGAAAAATCACCTGCACATCCCGTTCCATGGCCCAATTCAGCAGTTCCTCTGTGCTGAGCTGGTTCAACTGGGAAGTTTCTTCCGAAGAAACCGGTTCCGGAGACTGCTCTTGCCGCTCTCCCGTTGATTGGAGCAACTCCTCTGCCTGGAATTCGCTGCCCAAGGTAGAAAGCTTTTTTATCAACTGAGCCGCCTTCCGCTGTGACAAAAAAGGGGCCTGACGGACCGCATCCGCCAGCAAAGCCAAATCCGCCGCGGAAAACCGATGCTCGGACAGATAATATTCAAAACACTTGGTTTTGCGGGTTTCAATGGGAAAGCCAAAATGCCGCAGCGTTTCCAAGTCGTCATACAGGCTCTTGCGCTCTGCTTGGATGCCTCGGGCTGCCAGCTCCTCCAGCATTTGGGGCAGAGTGATGGAGTGTTGCTCGTCGGTTTTCTCCAGCAACATCTGGGCTATATATAAGAGCTTCAACTTTTTCTCCGACACGCTTGGCATGGCTACTTTCCTCCCCCTATTCCCCGGCTGTTCCGGGGCCAGAACTGACCACTACTGTAACTGTAGAACCATAATCCAAGGAATCGCCTGCTTGATGATCCTGATATCGAAGCACATACCCTGCTTCCACATCCTCGCTGGCTTCATCCACACGCTCCGGCACAAACCCGTTATCACTGAGCAACTGCTGAAGTTTTTCATAACTGACACCGCTAAATTCCGGCAAAGTCCGCGTAGCGCTGCCGCGGCTCACTGTGATGGTCACCGTGCCATCTTCGGGAATGGGCTCTCCCGCAAACGGGTTCTGGCTGCTGATGCACCCCTCTGCCACGGTATCGTTGAACTCTTGGGCGGACACTTCCACCTTGAAGGGATATTCCCCACTTTCCACTTTCGCAAGGACTTCATCATAATTGGCATTGACCAAGTTGGGCACCTGCTCCACCACCTGCGAAGAGCTGCTTTCCTGGAAAAGCTGGGTCAAATCTCCAAAAGACATGCCCCGTTCTCCCAACCACAGGGAAGCAACGATCACCAAGGCCACAAACGTGACGATTCCCGAGCCGATCAGCCACACGAAAGGCGGCAACCCTCTGCCCTGGGAAATATTCAGATCCAGGGGCGGAAGCCTGCGAATGGCCTCCGTTTGATCCACCTCATTGACCAAGGTGGGGGCTGCGGAAAGCTCAGTTTTAAAACGCTCAAAGCTGGAAGTGCGCTGGTCCGGGCGAACCTGCAGCGCATTGGCAAGGGCCGTTACCACAAACGGCGGCAAAGAATGAAGGACCTCTTTGGAAATCATCAGCCTCTGGTCTCGCAGCCGCCGGGGAGATTCCAGAGGCGCCTGTCCTGTCAAGGTATACAGCAGCGTTGCAGCAAAGCCATACACATCACTGACTTCCCCGCAGGGCGCCTTTTCGCTGTACTGCTCCAAGGCTGCAAACCCTGGGGCAAGATCCGGTTCCAACGCTGTACCTGCCCGCCGGGCAGCCTGAATGGAAAAATTCGTAATGAGCAGCGTTTCGTCCTTTGTCACCCGCAAAGAATCCGGGGAAATGCCCAAATGGGAAATCCCCAGGGAATTCATCAATCCCAACGCGGAAACAATGGGCTGGAAAAGCTGGTTTGCTGTATTCCAGGGGAGCGATCCTCCCACGTTTTCCAAATACCGGCGCAATGTAATGGACGGAACATATTCATATACCGCATATGCTGTATAATTCTCCTCGAAAATATCCAGCACTGAATGTACCACGGTCACTTCCCGCAACCGGCTCACATTTTTCACCAAATCGATGAAGTCGTCCAGATACTCGTCAAACACCGCTTCTTTTCCGGAAACCGGCGTCACCGTTCCATCATCCTTATTCCGAGTGGCCAAGGAAAGGGGAAAGAATTCCCGCAGTTCTACCAACTTTTGGGTTGTCAAGTCCAGGGCTGCATAGGTGATGCCTTCCCCATCCATGACCTTGACCCGTCCAACCTGGTAACGGGAAGCAACTACCGTATGGCAGTCTAACGCTTCCGGCGGCTGGGCCTTCTCGTTATCCCACCCGCAAACGGAGCACCGGCTTTCACTGCCTGTCAAGTCGGCAAAACAATTTGCACACAGTTTGCTTTCCATATCTTCCTCCACTGTCCGCTCTCTCTGAGAACGGCTCTTTCCGCCTGTTTCCCGGATTTCCACGGCCAGGCACAAAATTATGGTTCGATTATATCACAAGTCTGTGGAAAATACAAGAAACCCTCCCAAAAACCGGAAAGGACGGTACGAAAAAACGTACCGTCCTTTTCTTTCAACTGATTCAATTAGGAGATTTGACCCTTAGGCCTTGCCCACAGAGCCGAACAGCTCCATCTTCTCCTTGACAGTAGCCTTGATGGCTTCTACGCCGGGAGCCAACAGTTTACGGGGATCAAAGCCCTTGCCCTGCTTGTCCTTGCCTTCCTCGATGTAGGTGCGCACAGCAGCGGCAAACGCGATCTGGCACTCGGTGTTCACGTTGACCTTGGAAACGCCCAGAGAAATGGCCTTCTTCACCATCTCGGCAGGAATGCCAGTGCCGCCATGAAGCACCAGAGGCATGGTGCCGGTCTTCTCCTGGATCTTGGCCAGCACTTCAAAGTTCAGGCCCTTCCAGTTGGCGGGATATACGCCGTGGATGTTGCCGATACCGGCAGCCAGCATATCAACGCCCAGATCAGCGATCATCTTGCACTCGTCGGGATCGGCCACTTCGCCGCCGCCGATCACGCCGTCTTCTTCGCCGCCGATAGCGCCAACCTCAGCTTCCACGGAAACACCCTTCTCAGAAGCGATGCGGATGATTTCCTTGGTCTTTTCAATGTTCTCGTTGATGTCATATTTGGAACCGTCAAACATAACGGAGGAGAAGCCGTCTTCCATAGCCTTCAGAGCAGCTTCATAAGAACCATGGTCCAGATGCAGGGCCACGGGAACCGTGATGTTCAGAGTCTCGATCATGCCCTTCACCATACCAGTAACGGTGTTGAAGCCGCACATATACTTGCCAGCGCCCTCAGACACACCGAGGATCACAGGGGAGTTGAGCTCCTGAGCGGTGAGCAGAATGGCCTTGGTCCATTCCAGGTTGTTGATGTTGAACTGGCCTACGGCATACTTACCAGCCTTGGCCTTGGTGAGCATTTCTTTTGCGGAAACTAACATAAAGCGTGCCTCCCAAAATGGTAGAATTTTGACTAGTTTTATTATACTGGACAAACCGAGAAAAATCAACTCCCACTGGCCGATATTGTTAAGGATTCTTTCCCCGATGCTTTGAAACCTGTTAGTTTCCTGGGAAAATTCCCTTTTCTATATTCACCCAAACATGCTTGACACGCTCTTTCCCCGATGCTACATTTAAGAATAGAAAAAGGTTTTCCCAACAGTGAGGAGGCAGACAGGTTGGAAAAAACGTTTCCAAAAAGGATCTATGAATTGGTGAGTATGATCCCCCTGGGGAAAGTGGCCACATATGGGCAGCTGGCTCTTCTGGCAGAAAGCCCCAGGGCCGCTCGGATCGTTGGAGCCGCTTTAGCCAAAGCTCCTGCCGGTCTGCCCTGCCACCGGGTGCTTTATCGGGACGGTACCCTATGCTGCGACCAAGCGTTCGGCGGGAAAGATGTCCAACGAAAGCTTTTGGAACAGGAAGGCGTCCCGTTTCTTCCGGATGGAAGAGCGGATCTGCACCACTGTTTATGGGACCCTACCAATGGCATAACGGAATCTTTGTAATGTTTGCAGCCTTGCTGAACCACTGCTCCCATGATACAATACTTTTGGAGGTTACAAAGGGGGGCTTTACGTGAACTATGTTTTGCGGATTCTGGGATGGATCGTCCTAGGGGGAAGTTTGGTCTGCTATGTAGTGTATTGCTTTTTTAACGGCGGTTTTCTGGCATACCTTCCCCTGCTTTTCCTTGGGTTGCTCCTCGCCGTGATTTTGTTTGGCCTTGCAGAAGGGCTAGACTTGTTGTGGGACCAGCAAGACCGGCTGGAAGCCTTGGAAAACAAACTGGCTGGTCTTCTCCCGGAGGAGGATGACAGAAAAGAGACACGGCTCTGTGAAAAGTGCGGGACACAGCTTCCTCCCGGCGGCCATGTCTGCCCTACGTGCCATCATCGAAACGCTTAGGATGGTACGTTTCTTCCTTTTGCTTTGCAGGGGATTTTCTCCTCTCTGAAATAGGAAATTTGGGGCGACAAAAAAATTTTAAAAAAGATGAAAAAAAGACTTGCTTTTTTCAAATTTATGCCTTATAATATAACACGTTGTCCGGGTGTGGCGCAGTTGGTAGCGCGCTTGACTGGGGGTCAAGAGGCCGTGAGT
>ENA-UOJL01003747-UOJL01003747.1-human-gut-metagenome-genome-assembly--contig:-P47-NODE-3747-length-10269-cov-10.010280_pt1 | contig 10269 bp, 9 predicted proteins | sample MGYA00242347_ERZ723894 | MGnify/ENA metagenome assembly ERZ723894
TGCATTTGGCAAGTGTTTTTTAGAAAAAAGAACGAATTTTCTTTTTTATTTTCTCTGTTTTGTGGAATTGCGTTTTTTCTGTGCAAGATGCACAATCCCATCCCATTTTACAGGTGGAAAACTCCCCTTCCCCGCTGCCGCAACGGTAGTATGGCCGTTTTCGGGGTTTTTATACCTATATATAAAGAGAACCCTCCTTCCGCCATCGTCCCACGATGCCAAAAGGAGGGTTTCCTTACTTTTTCTTCAGCTGTTCGGCCAGACCGTCCCGCGGGGTGATGTACACGGTGGTGTACACCTCATACAGCACCATGCCGGGCTTGGCGCCGTTGGCTTTCCAGATGTTCTTCACCTCGGTGGTGTCCACCGCCACCTTGGCACCGGTGCCCGCCTTGTAGGCGCTGGAGTAGATGACTGCCAGCTCCGCCGCCTCCTGCTTGGTGGTGTCCGGGATGTCCTCACCGTGGCTCATGACCACAACGTGGCTGCCGGGAGCTTTCTGCACATGGAACCACAGGTCCTTGCCGCGGGCCGTGTGCAGGGTGAGCTTGTCGTTCTGGGCGTTGTTGCGCCCCACCAGGATCTCGAACCCGTCGCTGGAGGTGAACCGCAGGAAGTCGGCAGGCTTCTGGCGCTTGTCGCGCTGCTTGTAGTACTTCAGATAGCCCTGGCTCTTGAGCTCTGCCCGGATCTCGTTGAGAGCAGCTTCGCCGGAAGCCGTTTCCACCTCGTAAAGCACCGTTTCCAGATAGGCGATCTCTTTTTCGCCCTCGGCCAGCAGATCCACCAGCATCCGGGCGGCGGTCTGCTTCTTCTTGTAGTTCTTGAAGAAGTTCTGGGCGTTCTGGCTGGGAGTGAACCGCAGATCCAGCGGGATGGTCACCTCTTTGCCCTCATCGTACCAGTTGGGCACCGTGATGCTCTTCATGCCCTTCTGGGCCAGATACAGGTTGGCCGAAAGGAGTTCGCCGTACAGGCGCAGCTTTTCGCTCTTGCCGCTGGCGGCCAGCTCTTCCTGCCGGGCTGCCTGCTTGCGGACGGCGCGCTCGTACATATTGTGCACAGCCTTGTGCAGTTCCTTGCTCTTGGTACGCAGGCGCTCGGCGCGGTCCTTCTCGGCGTAGTAGCCCTCCAGCATCGCGTTGAAGGACGGCCATTCCTTCACCGCGTAGTTTTCGCCGTACTGCTGCGGACGGAAGAAGGTGAACTCCACCGGCTTGCCGTCCGGGTCGGTCACGCTGCAGGGGCAGCCGCCCTTGTCGTGCAGCTCCTTCAGCTCGTCGATGGCCGCCATCAGACTGCACTTTTGCGCCTCGGTCAGCTCATTGGCCAGCAGGTGTTCCCCGTCAAAGGCGCGCCAGGCGGCTTCGCGGCAGACCACCGGGCCGACCCCGGCCACAGTCTTGTTCAAGGCATCCGCCACCGGCAGGTCCCGCTGGCAGGCCGCTGCCACGATGGACGCAGAGCTTACCTGCAGAAAATCCGGCCGGGCCGGTTTGGGCGGCGTGGTATAGGTCAGGCCCGGCAGCAACTGCCGGATGTCGCTATCCTCAAAATCCACCCGTTTGAGGGCGTCGATGATCTTGCCGTTCTGCACCAGCACCAGATTGGAGTAGCGGCCCATGAGCTCGGCGCACAGGGTGTTGCGCACCAGGTCGCCCATTTCGTTGGTGCACTGGAAGTCGAAGTAGACGATGCGGTCCCCCGGCTCCATGTGCACATCCAGCAGCTTGCCGCCGGTGAGGTGCTTGCGCATCAGCATGCAGAAGGAGGGCGGCGTCTCCGGGTTTTCAAAGGTCTCCTCGGTCAGGCAGACCCGGGCGGAACCGCTGCGGGCCGACAGCAGCAGCGCGTAGGTGTCCGTGCGGGTGCGCAGGGTAATGACCAGCTCATCGCGGGTCGGTTCAAACAGTTTTGCGATCTTGGCGTCGGCCAGAACGGTTTTCAGTTCCCGGGCCGTCAGTTCCAGTGTCGCGGCATCCAATGCCATGTGTGTTACCTCGTTCTTATCATTAAAATGGCCTCCGCGTTCGCTTTGGCCATATTCAGCGGAATGTTCTTTTTTAATTACAATCGGAGCAGCCTGCGGGCTGCTCCGATTGCTTTTTCACGAAAGGGGCCGTTGCGGAAAGCTACAGCCCTCCCCTATTATAAATAAGTATACGGGTCCTTGTTGGCTGTGCTCACCAGCACTTCCACGCCGGGCAGAGCGGCACGCAGCTTCTCTGCCACAGCAGCGGTCACCGGGAACTCCGTGGCGTAGTGCCCCGCCGCGATCAGCGACAGGCCCAGCCGCTTTGCATCACAGGCGTGGTGGTGATTTGCCTCGCCGGTCAGCAGACAGTCCGCGCCCACGGCAAGAGCCTCTTCAAACAGGCTGCCGCCTGCACCGCTGATGACGGCCAGCCGCCGCACCGGTTTGCCGGTGTCGGCAAACTTGACCTGCACCGCCGGGCCGACGTCCGGTGCATTGCAGCGGGCGGCCAGCTCCTGCTGTGCCTTGCAGGCCAGCTGCGGCACCGTGATGGGTTCAATGCTGCCCACCCGGCCGCAGCCCTCGGCAAAGGGCTCCGGGTCCTGCATGCCAAAGATACCGGCCAGCACCTCGTTGACGCCGCCGTCAGCCGCATCCAGATTGGTATGCATGCAGATGGCCGAGATGCCCGCCCGCACCAGCTGGAACGGCACATCCTGCGGCCCCAGCTTTTTGAGTGGGTCAAAGATGACCGGGTGGTGCGCCACGATGGCTTCGCAGTGCTTCGCGGCGGCCTCTGCCACCACCTCCGGGGTGATGTCCAGCGTGACCAGCACCCGGGTCACTTCCCCGGCGCAGTCCACCAGCAGGCCGGGGTTGTCCCAGCTTTCTGCCAGTTCCAGTGGTGCCAGGGCCTGCATGGCTTCATAAAGCTGCTGTACGGTCGTCATAGTCCGGTCTCCTCTTTCAAAAGTCGGTCGATCTCGTCTGCCAGCGGGGTGCCGTCCGGCACACCAAGGCGCATCCGGGGGAGCTTGGCCTTCTGCCAGGCCGCATAGCCCGCGCCCTCCGGCCAGCTGCCGGTGCCGCCCAGCAGACACTCGGAAAAGGTCGGCTCGTGCCGCTCCCCGGTGTACTCGGCTGCCATCACGGCATACCAGCGGCCTGCCGCCTGCACGGGGCGGTCGGCCACAAAAGCAAAGCCATGGATCCACAGCCAGCGGCGCAGTTCACTGTGACGGGTAGCCGGGATCATGATGATCCGCGGCCCACCCACCGTGAACACCCACGGAGCCTTTTCCAGGATCTCCCAGGTGGTCTGGGCCGAGACGCCCGCCAGCACGATGCTGCCCACCTCACCGGCCGACAACACAGAAAGACCGTCGCCGAGCCTCAGCTCAGCGCGGTCTTGACAATTGGCATGTTCCAGCGTCTGCCGGGCTTTGGACAGCGGGCCAGGACGCAGGTCGGCCCCGATGACCTTGGGGTACCGGCCCGAAGCAGCCAGCACCGCCGTCAGCTTGCCGTGGTCGCAGCCGATGTCTGCCACCGGCTGCCCGGGGCGCACCAGTTCTGCCGCCGCCGTCAGACGCGCATCCAGTGTGGGCAGCACTCAGGCCTTCTTGGCTGCCAGGTGGGTGTTCAGCTTCTCCAGCAGCTCGTCGCAGTCCACGCCGTGCACCGCGCAGGCCTCTTCGATGCTCTCGCCGCGGGATGCAGGGCAGCCCAGGCAGTGCATGCCGATCTCCATGAAGTAGGGAGCGGTGCTCTGGTCCATGTCCAGAATGTCGCCGATGATGGTGTCACGGGTGACCTGCTTGGGGGCAGCGTTCTCTTCTTTTTTGAGCATATTGAAAATATCAAACATGATGGATTTCCTTTCTTGATCGGGTAATGTACGGCAAAACCTACCGTTCTTCTATACTATACCCCAACTGACCTGTATTTTGCAAGTATCTGCGGGCAAAATCAATCCTCTTCCTTGTAATCCTTTTCCAACGAGAAGCCGCGGCCGCTTACTTCGGTCACATGGCTCACGATCATGAAGCAGGTGGGGTCGATCAGGTGGGCGATTTTTTCCAGCTTGGGCAGCTGCCGGTTGCTGACAACACTCAGCAGCACCTGTTCGCTGTTCCGGCTATAGCCGCCCTCACCGTGCAGGATGGTCACGCCGCGGTCCAGCTGGGAGAAAATGGCTTCCCGGATCTCGTCCGCATGCTGACTGATGATCTTGACCTCGGTACGGGTGGAACCGAAAATGAGCACTTTGTCCAGCACAACGGTGTACACGATGACCATCACGATGCCGTACAGGCACTGCTGCAGCGGGCTGAACGCCGCCTGCACCGCCAGAATGATCAGGTCGAACACCATCATGGTCGCCGACACCGGCAGGTGGAACCACTTGTTGAGCACCAGCGGAGGGATGTCCATGCCGCCGGTGGAAGCACCGGCACGGATGGTGATGCCCAGCGAGATGCCCACGCCCAGACCGGCAAAGATGGTGTTGAGCACCAGATCATCGGTGAGCACAAAATCTGCAAACACCCGCTCCCACAGGGCCAGAAACAGCGGGCTGAGGATGGTGCTGGCAATGGTGGTAAGGGCAAAGCGGCTGCCCAGTACCATCCAGCCCAGCACCAGCATGCTGATGTTGATGGCAAACAGCACCCCGGACACCGGCAGGCCCAGCACACGGTTGACTCCCAGCGCAATGCCGGTGGCGCCGCCGGTGATCAGCCCGGACGGCACCAGAAACAGCACGACCGTCAGCGCGTACAGTGCGTTGCCCGCAATGATGGACAGCGAGTTGAAGGCGATCTGCTGCTTATATGAAAGTTGAATCATCTTTACACCTCTGTTCTTGAATCACTTTCTTCTATCATAACGAAAAACTCCACGTTTATCAAGCTTTTGCCGACAAACGTGGAGAATATTCATCCTTTTTTGATTATTTTGTAGCCGGTTCTTCCTCTTCCAGCAGGCGCAGACCGGCGGTGTCGGTGACCGGCAGCGAGAACACGATGGCCCCCGCCCTGCGGTCGGCCCCGTCCATGATGGCTTTCATGATCCGGTTCTTCTGCGCGGTGCGGCTCACGATGAGCACCAGCTCCTTCTCGTTCACCAGTTCCATGCCCAGAAAGGGAGCTGCCCCTTCCATGCCGGTGCCCTTTGCGTGGATCACGGTGCCGCCGCCGGCACCGGCTGCGCGGGCCGCGTCCATGATGGAACCGGTGTAGCCCTGGTTTGCGATCACCAGCAGCAGTTCATAGCGGGTATCCTTCAAGGTACTCTCCTCCTTCCAGGTCAGGGTCTGGTGCTCCGTGAGGAACCCAAGGGCCCGTTTTCCGCCGATGCTGCTCAGCGGCACGGTGAATGCAATGCCGGTGCCCGGCACGTCGATGCGCATTTTGCGGCGCAGGTCCCGCTGCACCTCCTGCCAGGTCTGGGCTGTGACCACCGCCAGCAGCACAGCTTTTTCGGTCTTTTCCAGCCCCAGGGTGGAAAGGGTCTCCTGCACCGCCGTACCGGTGCCCACCGTGCGCAGGGTCACGTTCACACCGTGGGCCTCATACAACTGCAGAAAGGCGTCGGCAGTGCGGCGGTCGGTGATGGTGCTCATCAGAAACAGCGAACTCACAGCGCTTGCCCTCCTTACAGTTCAATGATGTCGTCATCCGGCCAGTCGGCATAGGCTGCCACCCCGGCCAGCGCGGGTTCGGCGGCACGGGCAGCCCTGCGCCGTCCGGTTTTGAGCTGAGCGGCAAGGCCCATCAGCTGCACCGTGATGAGCGGCGTCATGGCCACCATGGCCACCACGCCAAAGGCGTCCGTAACGATGTTGCCGCCCACGGCCACGCAGGCTCCCTGTGCCAGCGGCAGCAGGAAGGTGGCCGTCATGGGACCAGAGGCCACGCCGCCGGCGTCAAAGGCAATGGCGGTGAACAGCTTGGGCACCACAAAGGAGATGCCGATGGCCACCGCATAGCCCGGGATGAGGAACCACAGGATGGAAATGCCGGTGAGCACCCGCACCATGGCCAGCCCCACCGAAATGGACACACCCGCCGAGAGCGCCATGCCCATGGCCTGAGCCGAGATGGCACCATCGGTCACCTCTTCCACCTGTTTGTTCAGCACATACACCGCCGGTTCCGCCCGGACGATAAAGTAGCCGATGAGCATGCCGATGGGGATGATCACCCAGTGGTAGCTCTGCCCGGTCAGCACCTGCCCCAGATAGTTGCCCGCCGGCATAAAGCCGACGTTCGCACCGGTGAGGAACAGCACCAGTCCCACATAGGTATAGGCAAGGCCCACCGCAATGCGGCCCAGCGTGCGTTTGTCCAGCCGCAGGGCCACGGCCTGGAACACCCCGAACATGACCACGATGGGCAGCAGCGAGGAAGCAATTTCCTTGATGTACTCCGGCAGCCCCTCATGGAACAGCTGCCACAGCTCCACCGAATCGCTCACCTCCGGCAGCACCGGCGGGATGTAGGTGCTGTCGGACGCGCAAAATGCGATGCCGAGGATCAGCACCGCCAGAATGGGGCCCACTGAGCACAGTGCCACCAGACCAAAGCTGTCGTCCGCCGCATGGCGGTCGCCGCGGATCGCCGACACGCCCACGCCCAGCGCCATGATAAAAGGTACCGTCATGGGGCCGGTGGTCACACCGCCGGAGTCAAAGGCCACGGCCAGAAACTCCCGGGGCACAAAGGCAGCCAGCACGAACACAAGGCCGTAAAATGCCACCAGCAGCGGCGGCAGCGCCACGCCCAGCAGCATGCGCAGGAACGCGACGGTGAGGAACAGGCCCACGCCCGCCGCCACCGAGAAGATCAGGGTCTGGTTGGGGATGGAGGGCACCTGATTGGCCAGCACCTGCAGGTCCGGCTCCGAAATGGTGATGAGGAACCCCAGCAGAAAGCCGACGCCCAGGATCACCGGCAGTTTGCGGCTCCGGGTGAGTACAGCACCCACACGCTCGCCCATGGGGGTCATGCTCATTTCTGCGCCCAGTGTAAAGAACATGATGCCCACCACGATGAGCACCGCACCCAGCAGAAAGCACAGCAGGATGCTGGGCGACACCGGCGCAATGGTAAAGCACAGCACCAGCACAATGGCCACAATGGGCAGCACGGCCTGCAGGGCTTCCAGCAGTTTTTCCCGCAGTTTGGGGAGAGATGCTTTTAAAATCGCGTCCACCGCCTTTCCGTTCTGTACATTTTTGTGCAACGTATATAAAAAGTATACAAAGCAGCTGCCGCCCCGTCAACCGACGGGGCGGCAAAGATACAGATAATTTACAATTCCTGCTTGGCCAGCACGTCGGAGGTGGGGGTCTGGAACACCGGGATGTCTGCATAGGGGTCGGCAGCATCATCGACCGGCAGGCTCTTCATGTAGGCGTCCATGGACTCAGCCACCTTCTTGGCCACAGCCACAGCCTCGACCACGGTGCGGGCACCCATCACAGCGTCGCCGCCGGCAAACACGCCCTCGCGGGTGGTGCTGCCGTCCTCACTGACGGTGAGCAGGCCCTTCTGGTTGGTCTCGATGCCGGTGGTGGTCTTGACAAGGTTGCTCTCGGAGCCCTGGCTCACCGACACGATAACGCCGGTGTGGGGGTAGAAGATCTCGCTGCCCTCCACCTGGGTAAACTTGCCGTCCTCGCCCTTGACGGTGTCGCGGCAGATGAGGCCGTTTTCCCGGATCTCCACAGGAGCCTTGCAGAAGCGGAAGCCCACGCCTTCCAGCTTGGCATAGCTCACCTCATATTCGGAGGCGCTGATGCAGCTCTCGTCGCGGCGGGCGTAGCAGGTCACATGACGGGCGCCGTTGCGGATGGCGGTGCGGGCGCAGTCCATGGCCGAGTTGCCCACGCCGATGACCGCAATGTCATCGCCCAGACGGAAGGCCTTGGAGTTGGCCAGATAGTCGATGCCAAAGGCCACGTTGCCCAGGCTCTCGCCCTTGATGTGCATGGCGTTGGCCTTCCACAGACCGGCACCGATGAATACGCTCTTGTAGCCGTCGCGGAACAGGTCGTCGATGGTGATGGTCTTGCCGATGGTGGTGTTGGGCCGCACCTTGATGCCCTTGAGCTCCAGATGGCGGTACTGGAAATCATCCAGCACACTGTCCGGCAGGCGGTAGTTGGGGATGCCGTAGCGCATCACGCCGCCGATCTTGTCGCGGGCGTCAAAGATGGTCACATCGTAGCCCCAGCGTGCCAGCAGCACCGCAATGGTCAGGCCCGCCGGGCCGGAGCCAACGACTGCCGCCTTCATGCCGTTTTTGGGGGCAGGGCCGGCGGTCATTTTGTTGGCGTAGGTCGTGGAAATGTAGTCTTCAATAATGGAGAAGTGCACCGGGTCGTGGCTGGGCATCCGGTTGCGCACGCAGTGGCCCTCGCACTGGTTCTCGTGGTTGCACACCAGACTGCACACGGTGGTGAGCGGGTTGTTTTCAAACAGCATCTGGCCTGCGGCGTCCATCTGGTTTGCCTTGAGCAGACGGATCACCTCGGGGATGTTGGTGTGGATGGGGCAGCCCTGCTGACACAGCGGCTTTTTGCAGCCGAGGCAGCGGTTGGCTTCGTCCAGAACGTGTAATGCCATGGTTCCTCCTTGGATCGGCGGGGCCGATTTTCCTTCTTCTTCTCACATGTTGTATCCAACATTGCATTGCTTTAATGATACACCCAATACGGCACGGTTACAAGAGCGGAATTGCTGATTTTTTGCCAGAATTTTTTGTCAATTCGTCAAAAAGATATTTTTTTGACGATATATTCCGCCCATCGGGGCCGGGTTTGCCCGGCACAGGGCCCCAAAGTCGCTGGCCGCTGCCTGTGCCGCCGCCATCCGGGCACCGTCGGGGCCGGTCTGGGCCAGCTTTGCCAGCGAGTGAGACACCGGAAGGGACACCTGCCCCAGCAGCGGCAGGGCGTCCTTCCGTGCTCCCAGCAGGTGCAGCGCCGGCGGCAGGGCCGGCACCGTGTCGGCCGTATAGCCCAATGCAGCATCCATGGCAAGGCGGCGCATCCGGGCCCGGGGGTAGCGCACTGTGGTCAGGGCATCCAGCAGCTGCGGCAGACTGGTGCTCTGTCGCACCGCGTGTTCCAACCGGTGTTCCAGCCCTTCGGACACTCCGCGCACCGCTGCAAAAGGCTCCGGCTTTGCGCAGGCTGCCCGCAGCAGTGTCAGCTCACACCGGCCTGCCACGTCAAAATCCGTATACGCGCCGTCATTTTCCGCCGTTTTATACAGTTCAAACGCCTTTTCCGGCACAAACGGGGCCACGGCCTCGGCTCCGCCCTCGGCCCAGAGAGCCCGCAGAGCACTGGCACTGGCAAATTGCGCGTGGCCGCTCTCCTCCAGCGTCTGCCCGTGGTTGGCCCCCCTGCGGGGCAGCGGCACCGGGGTCATGCCTGCCCGCTGCTCCAGGATGGCGCGGCAGTACTCCACGGCCAGGTTGTTGTTCGGCTGGCTCAGCAGCGCCGCCATGGCAGGGTCGGCCCCCACGGTCTGCACTGCCGCCTGCCGGGCTGCCGCAAAGCTACGCGCCCCGGCGGCCAGCTGCTGCTTCAGTGCCGCGCGGTAGGCCGCACTGTTCAGCACCCGGGCGGTTTCCAGCAGCAGGGCAGCGTCCGGGGTCTCGGCCCCGAACACCAGGGCGTCGCACCCGGTGGCCGCAAGCAGATGCACCCCGGCCCGTGCAAAGGCCTCCGCCCCCGCACAGGCCCAGGGGGCCGGCAAGGCAAACACGAGGTCGGCCCCGCACTCCAGCGCGGCGCGCACCCGCACGCTTTCCGGCAGCAGCGGCAGTGCTCCCCGCTGGGTCAGCCCGCAGCTCATGGCCACCGCCACACACTGCGCCCCCAGCGCCCGCGCCTGCGCCAGCTGCCAGGCGTGGCCGTTGTGGAAGGGGTCGTACTCGGCAATGATCCCCGCAAACTTCATCGTCATGCTCCTTTCCGGGCGCGAAAGGCTGTTCCGTGCCCCGGAAGATTGTTAAATTTATATCGTATATACAGAAAACCTACGGGTTTTTCTGCATTTGTAGGCAGGGTGTACAAAACCCTTGTACACAAGTTTTACCGCTTTGCCCGGATTGCGCCTTGAAAAGGCGTTGTTCCTATTATATAATAAACACAGGAATCTGTAAAATTCTGTCCGCAGATTTCCAAAAAACGGCGGGCAGAGCAAAAACATACAGGAGGCAACACAGATGAAAGTTCTGGTTATTAACTGCGGTTCTTCTTCCCTGAAGTATCAGCTGAT
>ENA-UOJL01003760-UOJL01003760.1-human-gut-metagenome-genome-assembly--contig:-P47-NODE-3760-length-10245-cov-12.868106_pt1 | contig 10245 bp, 6 predicted proteins | sample MGYA00242347_ERZ723894 | MGnify/ENA metagenome assembly ERZ723894
ACGGCTCGCGTCTCTTGGATAACAACACGTTGGTGGCCCTGACGCTGATGATCGCCGAGAGCCGCACCGAGGAGAAGGACGTGATGACGAAGGTGGTGGTGAATCTGATAAATAAGAATAATTAATTTTTCGACGAGTAATTGTGTAAAAACTATAATTGTATGAATGATTCTAAATTTAATTGGATTCCTTTTTATCATGAAGTCGCTGAAAAGTTATTAGCTTATAAAAAGAATCGAAAAAGTTTGTTAGAATGGATTTATGGAGCAATAGACGGTACATTTACAACTTATTTACATGAGTCGGATGGCAGCCATCTCAATGATATTGATCCGTTTACGGTTTTCGGTATTTTTAACCGGGGAATAACAGATGAAAATCGTATTTTGATAGCGTCTCAATTCAAGTCCTTTTTCTCGATTCAAGCGGATGTTCCCAATAGTTTCGCCGGTATTCCGGTATTGGATAATCGAAAATCTCATTTTTTCGGGTTTAGAGAACATCGAGCCGATAATGACATCGATAATTTATGGGATTTATTCGAAAAAGCCCTGACTATGCCCTATGAAATCGAACCTATTTTCAATACGGTAAGAAAACAGTTTATTGTAAATGTCAATATTACGATGGGGCTTTATTGGATTTTACCCGAATCATTTATTGCACTGGATAGTCGGAATCGAAATTATCTCCTTCGAAAATACGGAGTCTCGATTAAAGCAAAATTACCTGAATATAAGCAATACACAGCTATTGTTCAGGATATTCTGGCAAGGATGAAAAACGGTAGTATCCAAGAAAAGAATTTCCCTGAGTTATCGTATAACGCATGGTTAGATAGCGGAGGTATAGATACAGAGAATGATGACTGGAGAAATACGATTACGGAATTGTGGCGCTTCAAAAAGAACATCATTCTGCAAGGAGCTCCGGGATCTGGAAAGACCTATGAGGTCGCGGAACTGGTTGTGCGGTTATGCAACAGATTACAAAGCCTCGACCGAGAATCAATCGTTGAGGAGTACAAAAAATTGGAAGAAGAGGGCCGTGTTGTCTTTACGACATTTCACCAATCGATGGATTATGAGGATTTTGTCGAGGGGTTGAAACCCGAAGTTGTAGATGATCATATACATTATACTGTTACAGACGGAATTTTTAAACAGTTATGTAAGAATGCTCAGGTCCCAGTTGTGCATGATCCGGAATTAGAGATAGGAAGTAATCCTACGATTTGGAAAGTATCCTTGAAATCTACATACGACAACCCTGTCAGAACCGATTGCTTGACAAACGGACGTATTCGGATCGGATGGGATGGTTATGGGGAAAATATAAGCGAAGATACACAATATGATGATGGCGGACGTATCGTACTGGATGCCTTCATCAACAAGATGCAAATCGGAGATATTGTTATGTCTTGTTATTCCAATCAGATTGTAGATGCCATTGGTGTAATTACCGGTGATTATGTGTGGAATGATGCGCTGTCGGAGTATAAGCGAACGCGGGCTGTTAAATGGTTCGTAAAGAATATTCGGGAGAATATCTATGAACTAAATAATCATACGGCAATGACGCTCAGCACGGTCTATCGCCTCAGCAATATTTCGTTAGAAGACGTGGTCGGATTGTTGGAAAAATATAACGTTATCACTCATTCTACAGTGTCAAAGAATGAGGAACCGTATATTCTTATCATCGACGAGATCAATCGTGGAAACGTGTCCAAGATATTCGGAGAACTCATCACACTACTCGAACCGGACAAACGAGTTGGAGCAGAATCGCAGCTTTCGGTAAAGTTGCCCTACTCAAAAGAAAAATTCAGAGTTCCCTCGAATATTTATATTCTCGCTACGATGAATACGGCGGACCGCAGTTTGGGGACACTCGACTATGCGATTCGCCGCAGATTCGCATTTGTTTCGACGAATCCATATAAGTTGGATGAGGAGGGGTTCAATGAAAAATTGTTCGCCAAAGTATCCAATTTATTTGTTAGCAATTATGCCTCTTGCTCCAATGGCGAGGAGCGCCCTATGCCCTCGAAATATCTTTCCGAGGAGTTCGATCCTGCGGATGTATGGATCGGACACAGCTATTTTTTGATGCGGGATAAAGAGGGTATCGATCGGACACGTTACAGGCTGACCTATGAAATTATTCCCATGTTATGGGAATACTTGAAAGATGGGATTTTTAAAGATTCGGATGCGGTAAAGCAGGTCATTCATGAGTTGCAGGAGGGAATCGATTATGATTGAGATTTCGGAAAGCAAATGTACAACTCTTGAAGAAACAACCGTTGCATTGTTGAACGAGTTATATCCTTCGAGAGGAATATTGAGCCAAGCGGTTCCGCGAGAAGAAGATCTGTATTATTATCGGATAAATTGCGCGGATGGACAGATAACGACATCCTATTTCATTGGTGTAAATTGGGTTATAGAGAAACGATTGCCAATTTATGTAAAGCCCAAACTCAATAATGAAACGACGGAGATCAATTATTTGAGTATGTTGATGGAGGCGTTGCAGGAACCTGAAAATATTGAGCATCTGGATGGATTGGTTCGCATTGAATTCAATAAACCCGCTATTTCCATATTTTCGCAGGAGGACACGCTTTCTCTCTTTCTTATTATTCAGTTTTTGCAAATCTTGAAACGAATCGTAGGACAAGGCTTGAAAAAGGCATATTATCCGAAATGTGAGAATTTGCATGCAAAGGTTCGCGGGAAAATACTTGTCAACGACAATCTTCGTAAGAATATGTTGCGAGGACATGTCATTCGATCGATGTGTCAGTTTCAGGAATACGGTGTCGATTGCGAAGAAAACAGACTGTTGAAAAAGGCATTTTTATTTTCGCAGGTCGCTTTAACGTATTCTGCAAAAAAAATCGGACTGGCTGAACTGAAACATACAATTGACTATATCCGGCCGGCATTCGATAACGTTTCGGATTGTATAACCGGAATGCAGATCACGCAAATGAAAACGAATCCTTTGTATCGGGAATATACACAAGCGATCAAATTGGCGAAACTCATATTGAAACGGTATTCGTATAATATCTCCGTTGCTCGACAATCCGTCGATACACCTCCTTTCTGGATCGACATGAGCAAGCTATTTGAGTTGTATGTCTATAAAAAATTACGGGAGCAGTTTTCAAAAGAGGAGGTACACTATCATTTTAAGGCCAGACATCAGGAGTTGGATTTTATTTTGAAGCCTCAGAGTTGGAAATCTCCATTCGTTATCGATGCGAAGTACAAGCCGCGCTATCAGTCCGAACCTATATCTGTGGAAGATATTCGGCAGATCAGCGGATATGCTCGGTTGAGAAAGGTATATAATGAATTGGGAATCAAAGATGAAAACCAAAATATAAAGTGTTGGATTATATATGCGCATCAAGGCTGTTCCGAGGACTTGCCGGACAATGAAGCACAACTGACCGAAGTGGCTGGATATACCAACATCTTTCAAGCAGGAATCCGTTTGCCGGAAATTCAAAAATAAGTTGCAAAAATTCAATGGGAGCTTGACAGAGTAGTCAATTTCTTCCTTTTCTCTCGGATTCATTGATTTTTTGTACCTTTACATAAAATATTTTATACAATGGCGAAGATGAACACGGCCGACATCGGCTTTGAGAGGGAAATATGGAAGGCTGCGGACAAGATGCGCGGCAATATCGACGCATCGGAGTACAAATCCGTTGTGTTGGGGCTTATTTTCCTGAAATATATTTCCGATAAGTTCGAAACGAAATACCGGCAGCTTGTCGCCGAGGGCGAAGGATTCGAGGAGGACAAGGACGAATATACGGCCGAAAATATCTTCTATGTCCCGACCGAAGCCCGCTGGGAGCAGATTGCGGCCGAGGCGCACACGCCCGAAATCGGCTTGGTGATAGACAATGCGATGTGGGCAATCGAGAAGGAGAATAAGCGATTGAAAGATATTCTCCCGAAGAATTTCGCTCGCCCCGAGCTCGACAAGCGCCGGTTGGGCGAGGTAGTAGATTTATTTACGAATATCCGGATGCACGAACATGGCGACTCGAAAGATATTTTGGGACGCGCCTATGAGTATTGTCTTTCGAGATTTGCCAAGGCGGAAGGAAAACTCGCCGGCGAATTCTATACGCCCGCCTGTATTGTCAAAACGCTGGTAAACGTGCTGCAACCCTACGAAGGTCGCGTGTACGATCCTTGCTGCGGTTCGGGCGGTATGTTCGTGCAGTCGGCGAAGTTTATCAAGAATCATTCCGGAAATATTAAAAATATCTCCGTTTATGGACAGGACTCCAACCCGACGACCTGGAAGATGGCGCAGATGAATCTTGCGATCCGGGGCATCGAGGCCGACCTCGGGCAATACAATGCCGACACTTTTTTCAACGACTGCCATCCGACCCTCAAGGCCGATTTCGTGATGGCCAATCCTCCGTTCAACCTCAGCGACTGGGGCGCGGACAAATTGGCGGGCGATGTGCGCTGGAAATACGGTACGCCTCCTAATGGCAATGCCAACTTCGCATGGATTCAGCACATCATCCACCACCTCGCCCCGACGGGACGGGCGGGCGTCGTGCTGGCCAACGGTTCGCTGTCGAGCCAGAGCGGCGGCGAGGGCGAAATTCGCCGCAACCTAGTGGAAGCCGATTTGGTCGATTGCATCGTGGCCATGCCGTCACAGTTGTTCTATACGACACAGATTCCCGTCTCGATCTGGTTCTTCAACAAGGACAAGAAACAGAAGGGTAAAACGCTGTTTATCGACGCCCGCAATCTCGGTACGATGGTCACGCGCAAGCTGCGCGAGCTGACCGACAGCGAGGAGCCGAACGATCGGGGCGACATCCAGCGCATCGCCGACACCTATCGGGCCTATGCCGAGGGATGTATGGAGGCCGAGAAGGGCTTCTGCGCGGCAGCGACGATGGAGGAGATTGCGGCGCAGGACTTTGTTCTGACGCCGGGACGCTATGTCGGCATCGCCGAGCAAGAGCCGGATACCGAACCGTTCGACGAAAAAATGAGCCGTTTAACAAGTGAATTGTCTGGATTGTTTGAGCAATCACATGTGTTGGAATCCGAAATTAGAGAGCAGTTGAAAAATATAGGATATAAAATGTAGTTATATGAAACGTATCGCTGTATTTTTTGACACGAATGTAATAGAATCGCGTTTTTCGCATGAAAAACATGAATTCCTATTTCATGAAGAAATTAAGCCGAATAGTCTTTTTTACCAAATAAAAAATTGCATTCGCGATAATGGTATTGTGGATATAGTAGATTTGTGTATTCCCGATCTCTCATGGCGAGAATTCAAATTACATCTATTAGAAAATTACCGTGAAAGACGGAGATATATTTCATTGCAGAAAGAACTATATCGCAAAGCTTTCGGTTCTACGTTTGGTATCAACTATGAATTTAAACATGAAACAGAAGAGCAATACAAGGAACATTTTGAAACATTAGCGAGTGAATTTCTCTCTCAGAATAAGTGTAAGTTGGTAAGCTATCCCAAAGAGGTGGAATTCTTTGAATGTTTGGTTGAAAAATGTTTAAATAAACAGCCTCCGTTCCAGCTTGCGAGAAATAATAGAAAAGAATATTCCGATGCCGGGTTAAAAGATGCCATTATAGTCGATACAATCATAAGATATGCCTCCGAACATGATTGTTTTTGTATACTTATCTCTAATGATTATGATTTTAGGGATATAAAGGATGTTAGGACATGTAAAACCGTTGACGAATTCTCGGCTTTTCTTGAAGAACAATCGTATGTCGTCAATACCTCAACTGTTCAGAACAAGCTGGAGAACGATGAATATTTAAAAGATACCATAATTACATCTACCGGCAATATTTATGATGAATCCGTTACGGAGTTCTACGTTGTCGATATAACAGATGAGGGTAGTTGGTATGTAGTACGAATTCGTTGTGTAATCAATGAAGTTATCTATTTGATCGAATGTAAATATGAACCGCATTCTAACGAGTTGTTAGATATAACTTACAAAAAAGAGAATGAATGATGTATGTGGGCTAAGTACAAATTATCCGAATTAGGTGCTATTGTCGGAGGAGCAACCCCGTCAACCTCGGTTGAGAAATACTACGGAGGGGAAATCGCATGGGTTACCCCCAAAGATTTGTCGTCATTCTCTGGTCGTTACATAGAGTGCGGAGAGCGCAATATCACGGAAGAAGGTTTAAATAGTTGCTCAGCTCAATTATTGCCAGCCGGAAGTGTCCTGTTTTCTTCACGAGCGCCTATTGGCTATGTCGCAATTGCCAAGAATCCCATTGCAACCAATCAGGGATTCAAAAGCCTTGTGCCCGACACGAAAAAGGTTGACAGTCTATTTATGTATTATCTATTGAAATACAATAAGAATCGGATTGAGGCGATGGGTAGTGGTACGACATTTAAGGAGGTGTCGGGGGCTACTATGAAAAATATCGAAGTAAATCTTCCTCCGCTTGCCGAGCAGAAACGGATTGCGGGGATATTGGGGGCGTTGGACGATAAAATCGAATTGAATCGGCGGATCAATGCGAATTTGGAAGAGCAGGCGCAGGCCCTCTTCAAATCGTGGTTTATGGATTTCGAACCCTTCCGTGACAACCCCTTTGTCGATTCCGAATTAGGCAAAATTCCCCAGGGGTGGAAAGTTACCGAATTAGGAAATGTAACCAAACAACAAACAGAAAAAGTAGGACAGCAAACAACGGTAAAGGTATTGTCACCAGTTACCACAGGAGAACTTGTATTATCGGAAGAGTATTTCACAAAACAGGTTTTCAGCGAAAGCATTGCAAAATACATCATTGTAAAGCCCAATCAGTTTGCATACAATCCTGCACGTATTAATATAGGTTCTATCGGTCGGAATACCTTTGGCTTCGATGGCTGTGTAAGTCCTGTCTATGTCGTTTTTGAATGCGAAAAAGGGTATCATTATTTTTTCGATTTTTTCAGAAAGACAGATGCATTCAAGAAAGCAGTAATATCTCGTGCAATCGGAGGAGTACGCCAAACTTTGGGATATAAGGATTTTGCCTTAATTAAAGTCGTGTATCCTCCTGAAAATGTTGTACGGAAGTTTAACGCTATATATATCAATTTATTAAATTCGCAGAATCATCATAATTTGGAAAACAAAACCCTTTCCGCCCTGCGCGACACTCTGCTGCCCAAACTCATGTCCAGCGAACTTTCCGTTGAAAGTAATTATGAGTTGTAATCTATCAGGACTGATTTACAAAAAAATTATATTTTTGTAGTAAAACTTGTAACCCATGCAAAAGTCTGAAATCATAGCGATTCTTCAAGAACATGGAATTGCTGTTGTTGAAGAAAAAAGAGTGAATAACTGCGGGGATAGATTGGCCTTGTCGAATGGGGCGATCATAAATATCTTTGATAAAGGCACGATTCAATATCAGGGCAAAAATAAAGATTCAATCAAACAAATACTTGAAGAGAGGCAAGCCTCTCCGGTTATGGGAAAGATCGTTTCCGCATCCAGCAGCAAGATGTCTCCGAAAAATAATCGGGTATTCGTTGTGTATGGACATGACGATGTGGCAAGGGCCCAATTGGAGGCAATGCTCAGGCGATGGGGGTTAGAGCCGTTGATTCTTGATCAATTGCCATCGTTGGGAAATACTATTATTGAAAAGTTGGAAGAGTATACCAAGCAGGTGGAGTTTGGAATTGTATTGGCCACACCCGATGATATGGGATATGCTGTTAAGGATGATGCGAAGAATGCAAAATGTCGAGTCCGGCAGAATGTTGTGTTGGAGTTAGGTATGCTTTTGGCTTCGATTGGTCGCAAAAGAGTCGCTATTTTGCTGAAAAGGGAAGATAATTTTGAAAAACCGTCTGATATTGATGGGCTTATTTATATTCCTTTTCAGAAGAAAGTCGATGAGGTTCAAATTCTATTGGCGAAAGAGATGGAAAAACATAATTATAAAATTGATATCGCCAAATTATAGCTATGCACTTCACCGAAGCCAATTTTGAAAATGCGATAATCGAGCTGTTCCGCGAGCAGTTAGGCTACGGTTATGTCTATGGGCCGGAGGTCGCGCGCGATTATACGGAGCCGATCTACATGGAGCAATTGAGGGCAGCTGTGCAGGAGCTGAATCCGTCCTTGTCTGCCGCGGCGATCGAGGAGGCGATCACGAAGATCCGGACCTACGAGGGCGGTTCGTTGGTACAAAAGAACGAGCAGTTTACCGATTATCTTCAAAACGGGGTCGCAGTCAACTACTTCGACGGCCGGGAGCAGCGTTCGGAACTCGTGCGGCTCGTCGACTACGATACGCCGTTGCGAAATTATTTTACGATAGCGAACCAGTGGACGGTCGAGGAGCGATCGGTGAAGCGGGCGGATATCGTCGTCTTCGTCAACGGTCTGCCGCTGGTCGTGGTGGAGTTGAAATCGCCCTCGCGCGAGAATACCGACGTTTCGGAGGCCTATGCGCAGTTGCGCAATTACATGCAGGAGATTCCGTCACTCTTCATCTACAATGCGTTCTGTGTGATGAGCGACCACGCGATTACCAAGGCCGGCACGATTACGGCGGGAGAAGACCGCTTTATGGCGTGGAAAACGGTCGACGGTTCGATGGAGGATCGGAGCTGTGCCGGGTTCGACGTGCTGTTTCGGGGGATGTTCGACAAGGTGCGGCTGGTGGAGTTGATACGCAATTTCCTGTGTTTCTCGAAGGACGGGAAGCAAAGTGCGAAGATATTGGGAGCCTATCACCAGTTCTACGCCGTGCGCAAGGCGGTACTGTCGACGATGGAAGCTGCACGGACGGATGGCAAAGGCGGCGTTTTCTGGCATACGCAAGGCAGCGGCAAATCCTTTTCGATGGTCTTCTTCTCGAAACTGTTGCAGCAGGCGATGTCGTCGCCGACCATTGTCGTGCTGACCGACCGCAACGATCTGGACGGGCAGCTCTATCGGCAGTTCGCCCGATGCGAAGACTTTCTGCGTCAGAAACCTGTCCAGGCCAAGAGCCGCGCTCATTTGAAAGAGCTGCTGGCCGGACGCGAGGCAAACGGCATCTTCTTTACGACGATGCAGAAATTCGAGGAGAGCGACGAATCGCTCTCCGAGCGCCGCAATATCGTGGTCATGGCCGACGAGGCACACCGCAGCCAATACGGATTGGAGGAGAAGGTGAAAATGGTGACCATGCCCGACGGTACGACGCAGGCGAAGGTCATCGTCGGTGCGGCTCGTCTGGTGCGCAACGCGCTGCCCAATGCAACCTATATCGGCTTCACCGGAACGCCCATCGCATTGAAGGATCGATCGACCCGCGAGGTGTTCGGCGATTATATCGACGTATACGACATGACGCAGTCGGTGGAGGACGGTGCGACGCGACCGGTCTATTACGAAAGCCGTGTGATCAACCTGAAACTCGACGAGGCGACCCTGCGCCGTATTGACGACGAATACGATGCGATGGCGGCCGAGGCGGAAGCGTATGTCATCGAGAAGAGCAGGCGCGAGCTGGGGCGCATCGACTCGATTCTCGGGGCCGACGAAACCATCGGTTCGCTGTGCGAAGACATCGTAAAACACTACGAGGAGAACCGCCAGTACGAACAGACGGGGAAAGCGATGATCGTGGCCTACTCGCGGCCGATTGCGATCAAGATCTATCGCCGGCTGCTCGAAATGCGTCCGGCATGGAGCGGGAAACTGGCCGTCGTAATGACTTCGGGCAATGGCGATCCCGAGGAGTGGCGTCCGATCATCGGGAACGATGCCCGTAAAAAGGAGTTGGAAAAAGCGTTCAAGGACGACGGCGGTGCGTTGAAAATCGTGATTGTGGTCGATATGTGGCTCACCGGATTCAATGTGCCGTCGCTGGCGACGATGTACGTCTATAAGCCGATGGCCGGCCACAATCTGATGCAGGCCATTGCGCGCGTCAACCGGGTCTTCGGCGACAAACAGGGCGGACTGGTGGTGGATTATGTCGGCATCGCGTCGGCGTTGAGGAAGGCGATGAGCGACTATACGCTCCGCGACCGCAAGAATTACGGCGATCCCGACGTGTCGAAAACGGCCTATCCCGAGTTTCAGAAGAGATTGGAAGTGTGTCGTGATTTGCTGCACGGGTTCGACTATACGGCCTTTTTCGGCAAATCCGATCTGGAACGGGCCAA
>ENA-UOJL01003761-UOJL01003761.1-human-gut-metagenome-genome-assembly--contig:-P47-NODE-3761-length-10244-cov-5.916969_pt1 | contig 10244 bp, 9 predicted proteins | sample MGYA00242347_ERZ723894 | MGnify/ENA metagenome assembly ERZ723894
AAAATGCGCTACATTTTTTTTGTTACCGCTGTCTGGGATAATATGGAGTATGACGAGTGGGACAATTCGATGGATAATTTTTTCTGCTCTGCGGCTCGCGTTATTAGACGTGGCGGTGCAATGATAGTGTTCATGGCCATAATTAAAGTCGAAACCATCATCCATTTAGCAGAAAGGCATGGGTTTTACTATAAGACAACAGGCATTTGGCATAAAACAAATCCTATGCCCAGGAATATGAACTTACACTTTGTGAATTCGACAGAGGCGTGGATATATTTCACATATAAAACTAAAACGGGTACTTTCAATAATGGTGGAGCAATGCTGCACGACTTTATTGAAACATCAGTAACTCCAAATGGCGAGAGACATTTTGGAAAGCACCCAACGCAAAAGCCTGAATCGTTAATTCAGCATTTTGTGGAAATTCTATCTAATCCAGGGGATACGGTGCTTGACCCTTTTATGGGGAGTGGGACAACGGGAGTGGTATCAAAAAGGTCTGGAAGGAACTTTATCGGCATTGAGCTGGATGAACAGTATTTCAATATGGCTAAAACAAGAATTGAGGAGACAAGGTGATGGGGCAAAAGGTAATTGATTTATTTGCAGGCGTTGGTGGCTTGTCTCTTGGCTTTGAACAATGCGGCTTTGATGTCGTATTAGCTAACGAATATGAGCCTTCGATTGCTAACGCCTATAAAGAAAATCATATAAATACAGAAGTTTTAGTTGGCGATATTACCCAATTGGACCTTGATGCAACTTTTGGCAAATTTAAAGGCAATATTGATGTGGTAATTGGTGGGCCGCCCTGTCAGGGGTTTTCTCAAAAGGGGCAAAGAAAAACAATACACGATCCAAGAAATTTTTTGTTTAAGTATTATGTAAAAGTGGTAGAGCTGGTAAAACCGAAATATTTTGTGATGGAAAATGTCCCCAATTTATTGTCGGCAGAGGACGGCTTTTTTAGAAAGGAAATAGAGGAGCTTTTTAATAGTTTAGGATATCAATTAACAATGGGTGTTCTAAATGCATCCGATTACGGTGTTCCGCAGAATAGGAGAAGGGCTGTAATTATAGGAAAGAGGGGTAGTGCTGCACCCAATTTGCCTACGCCTAAGCGTAATATAGTTACTATCTGGGATGCGATAAGTGACCTTGCATATTTAGAATCCGGTGAAGGAGAGGAAGTGCAAGAATATAAATATGAACCGCAAAGCGCATACCAATCAATGCTGCGAGAGGGAAGCTCCCTTCTTTATAACCATAAGGCAACACATCATTCGGCTCTTGCATTGGAGCGTTTGGAGATGATACCACCCAATGCTGGGAAAGAGGTTCTTCCTAAAGAGCATTTAACAAAATCAATTTATAGCGGCACATGGACGCGGATGCGAAAGGATGAAATATCGGTAACCATTACTACTCGATTCGATACGCCTTCTTCTGGCAAATTCACACATCCTTTTTTGAATAGGGCAATAACCGTTAGGGAAGCGGCTCGCATTCAATCATTCCCTGATACATTCCACTTTATTGGAAATAAAGGCTCACAGATGAAGCAGGTAGGAAACGCTGTTCCGCCGCTGTTGGCAAAAGCAATTGCGGAAGTTATAAAAAATGATATTGTGGAGGAATAACCATGAACAGACCAGAGAGTATTGTTCCTTATGAAGAACGGGATTTAAAGCTTGGAATTAAGTCGTCTTTGCCGCATATTAAAGGGACGGTAGCTCTTATGCTATTGTTTTGGGAGTGCGCTGATCAGCCCGCGTCACTGGTTTATGCTAAGCAAAGTGGTGACGAAATTGTATTAACAGATGAGTTACAGAACAAAGTAACTTCTTACCTTTCGAATTTGCTTTCCCCCGAAAATCTGGATGAATCGAGGTTAATTACTGCAATTAACCAGAATCAATTATTTAAATCGCAGCTTGAGGCTTTGATTGTCGCTTTTGAGCTGGTGTGGAAATTAGCAAAAATATCGTTTGTTTCTGCTAATTTGCCTTCAAGCGCAGAACGAACAGGCGGCATAAGGTATCCAAAGAAACTGGATTATTCTGTAAATTTGGATATCATTCATAATGCAATGTCTGCTAACAAGCAAGAATATGTAAAACTGCTTTTGTCTTGGATAGGCATAAACGTTGGCGTGGATAAGGAATGCGAAGAAAGGTTAACAAGGGTTCTTACTGCGCTATCCGAAGGGGCCATATTTAAACTTACTGATGGCAGCAAGGATGTAATTTTTAATCAAAATTGCGTTTACGAAAAGCTCATAGAAACATCTGCAGCCGTAGATATTAACGGTGATAAAGAGGCAAAGGGGCCGCTGCGCATATTAAAATCACTTCTTTCGGAAGGGATGAACCCATATTTAATATACAACAATGGGGAGGTCACCGTTGCGCCTACAAATGCAGGGGAGATTGAAAAATACCAAAAAAGAGTTGATACACTTTTAAGGCTGTTTGCTACAAAGGTGATAGGGCTTGACGACAGCTCTACTGATAAAGCATCGATTGAGCAGCGTATTCTTGAATGTTGGAATAATAAGGCATTTAACTACCAAGAAGTAGAACCTGCATATGCTGATTTTAAGAATCGCTTTGGCAAAGAAGCCATTTCCAATCTGGAAGGGCGCGATTTGCTATACAAATTATTCGGCAAGAAGGCCGATAATAGCCTTATGTACTGTTTGGAAAATCAATCGGGGTACTTTGGAGGGATAACTGGTTATCGTTGGCATTTATTTTTGTATCAAAAGGATGAACAATGGATATCCGCAACCAACCAGCATGGTGTAGCAATTAGTGAAGAGCGTGCTATAGAATTGGCTGTAGAGTACCGTGATAAGTTCGTTCAACTATTTGAATATATTGAGAACGGTCTTGAGAATGGTCAATTTGACTCCCTTAATGGTTTTGTCGATTTACTATCAAAAATTAAGACTGTTTTGGGAGATGCCTTTGGCAGAAGACAGTGGGTACGAAAGTATTTGAATATGTTGTATCCATCGCTGTTTATCAATGCCTATACAGACACTTGGGTAAATAAGATTTTTAGGGTAGCACAAATTGTGCCAGAGAATAATTATTACCTCTGTTGTGGTCAGTTTTCACTATTCGCTCGTAAACTTGGCGTACCTAACGTGTACCTGTATCATATTTTGGAGACTTTGGACGATGCGGAAGGCGATGCCCAAGAGGTCGGTGATGGAGATGACGGCGAAGACGGCGTAGGGACTGAATCGGAAATACCGCACAGCATTGACGAATCAATCAGACTGACTGTGGGTAAAAATGTATTATTATATGGCGTGCCTGGCTCTGGTAAGAGCTGGACGATAGAGCATGAGTATGTAAAGCCGACCAGTAAGGTAGAGCGACTGGTATTCCACCCTGACTATACATACTCGGATTTCGTGGGGCAAATTTTGCCTTGCGTTGAAGAAGACAAGCCGTTAACATATAAATTTACGCCGGGACCGTTTACTAATATTTTGCGTGATGCATACCAAAATCCGCAGGAAGAGTATATACTTGTTATAGAAGAAATAAACAGAGGTAACGCCCCTGCTATTTTTGGTGAAATATTCCAGCTCCTTGACCGTAAGGTTGACGATGATGACAGCAGTAATAGCTATCCTGTTGGAACGAGTGAATATGGGATAACGAATGCCAACATTGCTCAAATCGTGTACCGCGACCCCAAGCATAAGGTTCGTATTCCGTCTAACTTGTCAATAATTGGTACAATGAATACATCCGACCAAAATGTATTCACCCTTGATACGGCATTCCAGCGCAGATGGCAGATGCGCCTGATAGAGAATAGCTTTGAGAATGTCGACCCGTTGTTTGCGGATATGCCCATACTTGATACAACAGTTACCTGGGAGACATTCTGCACCGAGATTAATAAAATAATCATTGGCAACGGCGTAAGAACAACATCATCCGAGGATAAGCGTTTAGGTGTCTATTTCGTCCATAAGAGTGATTTGGATTTTGATGACAAAATGGGCGACCTCAAAGACGGGACTTATGATGCACTTCGTAAAAAAGAGTCGGCGCAGACAATAACGGAAGAGGAGAAGACGCAGCTTGCGACCATCCGTTCTGCTATGATGCAAAACCGCCGTTTCCCCGAAAAGGTTATAAAGTATCTGTGGGACGATGCTTTTAAGTTTAACCGCGAAGCTGTTTTTGACGTGGGTGCGTATCAAAGCCTTGAAGATGTAATTCGTGCATTCCTTTATTCTTCAGGGCGTGATAGAATGAACATTTTTAGCGAAAGTGTAAGAGGTGCCATTTTTAATACAGAGGCATAATTGGTAGGGGAATATGGATTTAAATTCTGCTTTGAACAAGGTTATGGAATATGACATCAAAGACCATTGCCACGTCAACACCAACGAGGACGGGGATCGTTTCGTTGGCATAAAAGTTGACTCTGACAATGCAATGGTGTATTTTCCTATTGGCTACGACCTGCCGCAAACAGATAAAGAGATACGCAAGGACATAAAAAACCTTATCCATGTTCTCTCGGAGTTCACGACAAAAGAGGACAGGCTGATTGCGGTGAACCGCTTTGCCGCTCCACAGGCAGTAGATTTTCCTATTAACGCCTTCCGTGGGGTTATAGAATATTTCCTGGGCAATGGCTACTACATTGAAACCGAGCCAGCCTATACAATGGCGGCAAAGGGTAATCAGAATTGGCCGAGAACGCTCCGACAGGTAACGCCGCTCATACAAACAAAAAATGGTGTTAGTTCCCCTATATATACAGAATTTGTCGTAAGGAAGCAGAACCCCAATGCCAATAAGGAAATAACGCAAATCAACCGATTCTGCGTTTACGAAGCCTTTAAGCGTTTGGGTTGGTTATATATTCCATCAATGCCAGAGGACCCTGGGCCACACCCGGATGTAAAAACTTCCATTGTTATAGTCCGCGATAAACTTGCGCGAACCTTCGAAGATAAGCGCAAGATGCTGTTCCAAAACATGAAGGATATGCTTGAATATCTGGATGAAAAGACCTCGGACAAACAATTCTATTTTGGTACGGACGACTTCGACCACGTGTGGGAGCGGTTGATTGATAGGGCATTTGGCGAACGGGACAAGGACAAGTATTTCCCTCGTTCTCGGTGGCTGCTTAAATATGGCAAATATAAAGAAAAGCACCCTTTGATGCCTGACACCATAATGATTTACAAAGGCAAGTATTATGTACTCGATGCCAAGTGTTACCGCTATGGTGTAACGGGTGTGCCAGACCATTTACCGAACGGCTCATCTATAAATAAGCAGATAACATACGGCGAGTATTTGGAGCAACATCTAAAAATACCAGTAAGCTCAATTTTTAACGCCTTCATTATGCCTTTCAATATGGCAAAGAATTATTTTCATATTGATGCGCCCGTTGGAATTATAGGAGAGGCTGTGGGTGGTTGGAAAGGCAATGACAAGCCATACGAGCGAATTCAAGGCATTGTTATGGATACAAGGTACCTTATGTACAACTATCTCGGAAAGCCGATGAAAGACCGAATTACATTGGCAGAGTGCATAGGTGCCGTATTTAATAGGTCCCCCAATTAATTAAGTTAAGTGAAACCCCTTCCTGGTTGTTATGCCAGAAAGGGGCTTTTTTCATTTATTCTCGGCTTTTTCGCGTTTGCGTTTTCTGTATCTGTCCTGGGTGACACGATTGCAGCATTCCGTTGAGCAATAACGGACGCGGGTGGAGGTGGCTTTCACTAAAAAGTAATTATTGCATTTCGGGTTCGCGCACGGCCGCATAAGCTCCAGGTCAGGGTTGAGGTAGAAAACGGAAAGGTAGGCTGCGCAGAGCAGGTTATCTATCTTCCAGGAGGGTTTCATGCTTTCGGCATCATATATCAGCCGTATGCCGACCAAGTTGGCGTTTAGCTCTTCCGCAATAATGATTTTGGCTACACGGAGTGCCGCCTTTTTCATTTCCGGTATAAAAGCTGCGGTCTCCGGCTTGCTGTTGTAATAGCAATGGAACAGAAAATCCGTGATAAAACGTTCGTTTTCCGTTCCGTTATAGTTCACGTACAGTTGCGTAACCTCTGGGAACATAGTGAACGTAGAGCCGAAATGACCGCTAACGATACTGTTATAATCTTCTATCGGCAACGAAAAGGTGCCATAAATTAAGTCGTATACAGTAAACACATCACCATCGAACGCCTCTTGCTCACGCTCCGCTGTTAATTCTGGCGGGTTGGAAAGCAGAAGGGGATAGGGATGCTCACAGCTTGTGTATTGTGCATTCATAGCCGAAGTTTGTAGGCGAAACGGCTCGGCAAACAGTAGCTTGATGGCAAGGGTGGCTATTTTGTTATAGTCCTTTCGAATTTCGGTTACAGCCGCCATTAAGTCGACTGTGGCCTTGAGTCGATTGATTATCGCCTTGACGACATCTACATCGAAGGCTTCATACCTTGTATCGGATGCGGGAAAGATAAAGCCGTTGTTCAACAGGAACTGCCGAAACTCCTTATAGCCTTTCGAGGGCAAAGCGAGGAGCTTGCCTAAAATATTCTCCTCCTCGATAGCTCCATTTGCGCCAATTCGTACCAGACCTTTTTTGGGAACGTATCCAAAATGGACTGGGTGGTCGGTAAGAGACTGTATCTTATACATTGATTCTGCGGGGGCGCCTGGAGCGGGGTGAATTAAATCCTCAACGCAGTCGCAGGCGTAGCCCTTGTAATTGAATAAAATATTTTCAAAAAAAAGTTCCTTAATTTGTGGCATTTTCAGTCCTCCGTCAAGGCATCAAAGTTACCATCAAAATGATGGTAGCTTTTATTTTTTTGGTTTTTCGTAATTCCAAATTATATGTGTTGTTCTTATTATATCAGATAAATGCCTTTTACACAAGAGTTTTAGCGTTATTTATTCCAAAAAATAATGCGTAAAATTGCTATCTTCCATTATTATTTTGACCGTGCTATACTACAGGCGAACTTGATAAATCGAGTTCGTGATTGGCGGTAGCTGACTGTACAGGGTGTTCCCAAGTGCCGTCAATCAACAAAATACAAACTAAGCTAAACGGCTACTGGGAGGCCGCAAGCAGCTGAAATGATGTTCGGCACTTGCGCCTTTGGTAGTCTTTATAGTCATGCCATCTTCATTTCCGCTGCGTGGCGAAATGGAGATCAGCATGAAAGAAACGAAGAAGTACACCCTCAAGGGTATTGACGGCAAAGAAGTCGAGGTAAGTGAGGAGGTATATCGTGTTGTAAAGCGCGATGAGGACAGGGAAGCGCAGAGGCGGTATCGTGCATGGCGTTGCCGGGACGGGAAAGGTGTCCGGTGCAAAAAGCGGTGCGAGGAGTGCGAATACTACCTTATGGGCAATAAGCCGATGGGTAGCGACCTGTCTATCGAGCAAATGGTAGACGAAGAGGGGAAGGGCTACGATATTGCCGATCCCTCCGCGAATGTCGAGGTGGAAGTGGCAAGGCGTATCCTTCGTGCGGATTTACATAAGGCGCGGCTCTCGTTAAGCGATAGGGATCGAGAGTTATTCGATCTGCTTCTGGACGAGAAGTCCGAGCGCGAGATCGCCAATAAACTCGGCGTGAGTAATTCGAGGGCGCACGCGCTCAAGATGGCGTTATTCAAAAAGCTCCGGTCATTACTTTCGGCATACGAAGGCTATTTCGGTTGACGGTGAATAGTGGCTTGCCGTAAAAGCCTTGCCTTCGCTACAATATTTTGTTATACTATAGAGGACAAAAGAGGAGGCGGGTATGCGGATCACCGATATGACGACCTTTCACCAATATGTGGGCGAAACCATTATGTATTGCCAGTGTATAGAACACGACATCAAATGGATTTATGCCGGGATGCATAAAGGTGACGAGGTTTCCAATTTTGAATATTTGGAAAAGAGCAAGGCAACGCTCGGAAAGGTTCTCGGTATGTTGAGAGAGCTGGACAATGAGCGCGATCCATACCTTTCGGAGGCTGATTACGAGCTTTTGCGGCAAGTCACCACTATTCGTAATCATTGGGCGCATAAGGCCTACACAGAGTTTGTATATTGCAAAGGCGATGCGTGGGATACAGAATTCACGCGCCAGGCGCGGCGGTTGGAGAACGACCACAATAGGTTGGATAAGCTGTCGCAGAGCATAGAGCGTGTTAGGCTGGACGTTTTGAAAAAATACGGTCGCATTTGATGGCATATCTTAGAAGGAGCATAGTATGGGCAATGTTATTGACTTGGTGGTTAAAGCAGCTAATACTTTTTACGAAACGATGTCGAATGATGAAAATGGGCGATTCCATTCTTGGGAGCATTGCTATAAATGCTTTCACGATGCCAGGACTGGTTCGTTTCATGATGATGACTATTTAAGTTTGCAACTTGCATTCTATCTTGCAAGCTGGGGGATGTATAGGGGATCCTCGTTCCTTCTGCAAAAGGATTACAAGGTACATATCCCTGTGGTTAAGGAACTGTTAAAATCGGATTACGACTGTTTGAGCGGAATCGATTGTGAAGAATTTAAACGGAATAAGGATGCCCAAAATGCTCTAAATGAGCTTAATAAGTTTCTAAATAAACATTATGAATCCGTTCGAAATACTGTAAAGGGAACCGCTGTGTCAAATAAGGTGTCAGATACACTTATTACGAAGGTTCTTATGGGGACACTCGGATGTGTTCCTGCATATGATAGATACTTTATCGAAGGCATTAAAATAATGAAGGTGTCCACGAGGAATTATAATCTTGCCTCACTTATAAAATTGGTGGAATTTTACGAGGAGAATCATGTTCGGCTTGAGGAGATAAGAAAGAATTTCAAGGTATATGGTTTACCATATCCCCAGATGAAGTTGTTGGACATGGCATTTTGGCAAATTGGATTAGAATGTGGAGAAAAATCATGAAAGTGCTTTTTTACAATCCTATGGAAATTCCGACCAAAGTTCGCATTGTTTCCAAAGCATTCGGGATAGACAAATGCTACGAGGAACCGTATGCCGATGCAAACTTGGATGTCAGTATGGAAGAACTGTTCAGACTGGCGAAGTGTGCCTCTTTCGATGAAGTGGAGGCGTTCTTGTCAACGCATAACGAGGCCTACACCCGTAAAAATAAAACGGATATTACCCGCACGCCCATAACAGGCTGGTTTTCGTTGAAAGGGGTGGCAGATGGCGGCGGCTATTTACAAGACAAACTTCGTTGACAGAAAGCGACTTTATGTTGTATACTATGCGCGTAACCGATATGGCTATAGATATTCGGAAATGGCGGGTTCATAGCCCGTTAAATTGGTTCGACTCCAAATGCCACCATATCGGCACAGTCGGTACGACCACAGGGATCTGGTGATCGTCGGGCGCATAACCCGAAGCGGTGGGTTCGATTCCTTACTGCAATTGTGCCGACTCCTTTTGAAACTAAAAGAAGAGACGAGCGAACTCGTCCCTTCCCATCAAGCAATTACAGCGGTGGCGAATCATTCGTCATCGCTTTTGCTTTCCTCATCATCGGCCGCCGCAGAGCCGTTGCGCGGCGTGATGGTGTACTCGTCAGCATCCTTGAGGTTGAAAACGATAGCCTTATCGTCATAGAACAACTGACCGGGGATGCTATGATACTTGGTCTTGTCTTGCCAACCCATCGCATTACAAATTTGTTGGATGGCTGCGGGAACACGCAAGACGATAGCGTAGGGTTTTGCATCGGCAGGGCGGGAGAATGCTACGGCGTTCGGGGCATCCTTTTCGCAGGCACGGATAGCAAAACACTTTCCGTTCGGGTCCATCAAGAGCTGCACATGGGCGGCGTAGTTAAGGTCTACGGCGGTGTATATGTTGAACTTGAGTTTGTTGCAGTACACCGTCATGAGTGCTTTGGTTTTGCTACTGATAAGTTCGATTACTTGGAAATTCTTTAACATTTTTTCACTCCATGTAGTTTTTATTTTTCCAGGAAGGGTCGATGATGATATACCCGGCAAATCGACCGCGTTTGACGGTTATGACTTTTTTCTGAATAAAAGTCTTTTTCTTTCGCCGTGTTTTCCAATTAGCGAGCAGTTCCTGGACTTGTTCCCACTCGTCTTTGGGGATGATAGGGACGTGGTGGTTGTGTAAAAGATACGCTTGCACCTTTCCTGTATTTTTCACGGCTTTGTGGGTGAGGTAGTCCTCGATGTA
>ENA-UOJL01003765-UOJL01003765.1-human-gut-metagenome-genome-assembly--contig:-P47-NODE-3765-length-10234-cov-5.166225_pt1 | contig 10234 bp, 10 predicted proteins | sample MGYA00242347_ERZ723894 | MGnify/ENA metagenome assembly ERZ723894
CCGGGCTCCGTAGCGGAGGATGTAGCGAAATACAGACCCAGCCTGTAGAGGCTGACAGCATCTGCTGGGGAAGGCGGCGCTCGGGCCGCCTTTTCCCCTGCTTACCCCCATGGGACAGGCGTCCCCAGCCCCAGTTTTGCGCCGATTTTGGCGCAGAAAAAGCTTGACAAAGACGGCCCGTCTCATTATAATATATCAGTACGGCATGAGGAAAAGTATATGACCATCGATCTGCGAAAGTATTTTCTGGGCAACAGCGAAACGCTGGAATACGGATTGGATCTTTCCGGTTTGGAATTGGGCGGTGTCAAGCCGTTTTGTGCGCCGGTAAAAGTCCACATGGAGCTCAAAGGCTCTGCCGCTTCCGTGGAGTTGACGGGAAAGGCTGTCTACACCATGACAATGCCTTGCGACCGTTGCTTTGAAATCTCCACTCAGGAGCGGGAAACCGATTTGTTTCACGTGTTGGTGCGAGAGCTCAGCGATGAAGAGGACAATGACGGCGAGTTCGTGGTGGTGCCTGACGAGCAGTTGGATCTTGACCAGTTGCTTACAGAGGACATCCTGTTGGACATGCCCAGCAAATTCCTCTGTTCCCCGGATTGCAAGGGATTGTGTCCCACATGCGGCAAAAACCTGAACCAAGGGGATTGCGGCTGCGAGCGGGGTTCGGTGGACCCAAGGTTGGCCATCCTGAAAGAGCTGCTGTAAGGCAGCGAAGCAGTCTTGGCGAATTTGTGCCGGACGTTTTGCGAAAACTGGACCGTGGGGGATTTCCTTCGCGGCAGAATATCATCTTCGATAGATTAAGGAGGTGCACCCATGGCAGTACCCAAGCGGAAAGTATCCAGCGCGCGGCAGAACAAGCGGCGTTCCAATGTGTGGAAGCTCCAGGCTCCCGCTCTTATGAGATGCCCCCAGTGCGGCGAGTACAAGACACCTCACAGAGTTTGCGGCAACTGCGGCTACTACAATGGCCGTGCCGTTGTGAAGAAGGACGCTTAAATTTCAAGCAATGGTGAGAAGGGAACGCGGGGAAAGCGCTCCCTTCTTTATTTTTACCGGCAGATTTTGCCGATAGGAAGGGGAGAATGACGATGGCGGTGAAGATCGACGGAGTAGAACCCAAAAGCCGTGCTCAGCGGTTGGGCATACAGCCGGGGGATGTGCTTTTGTCCATCAATGGCAAAGAAATCGTAGATGTGCTGGACTATCGTTTTCTGGAAACGGAACGGGAACTGCGGCTGACTTTGTCCCGGGATGGGAAACCCTATCAGGTAGAGCTGGTCAAACCCCAGTACGCGGAGATCGGCCTGGAGTTTGAGACCTATCTGATGGACAAGCAGCGTTCCTGCCGGAATCAGTGCATTTTCTGCTTTATCGACCAGCTCCCTCCGGGGATGCGGGAGACGCTCTATTTTAAGGACGACGATGACCGGCTTTCCTTCCTGTTTGGGAATTATATCACTTTGACCAATATCGACGACCGGGAAGTGGACCGGATTCTTGCCATGCACATCAGTCCCATCAATGTTTCGGTGCACACTATGGACCCGGAATTGCGGTGCAAGATGATGCACAACCGGTTTGCCGGGGAATCCCTGCGGCATTTGTACCGGTTGGCGAAGGGCGGTATCAAGCTTAACTGCCAAATCGTTCTGTGCCCCGGGGTCAACGACGGCTCGGCTCTGGAATTTTCTCTGAAAGAACTTTATTCCCTGGGAGAGGGCCTGCTCAGCGTGGCCTGTGTCCCGGTGGGCTTGACCCGTTACCGGGAGGGGTTGTACCCCTTGGTGCCCTATAACCAGCAAACCGCTGGAGAGGTGCTGGACATTCTGGAACGCTGGGGGGAGAAGTGGAAAGCAGAGCGGGGTTCCCGCACAGTGTACGCTTCGGACGAATTGTACCTGATTGCAAAACGGCCCATTCCGCCCCTGGAGTTCTATGAGGATTTCCCACAGATCGAAAACGGCGTGGGGATGCTTCGCAATTTGCAGGACGAATTTGACTGGGCCCGGGAGGATCTGGAACTGCCGGAAAAACCCCGGAAGGTGACCATTCCCACAGGGGAATGCGGCTATGCCTTTCTCAACCAGCTTCTTGACGGATTGCGGGAGAAATGTCATAATTGTACTATAGAATTATTGCCGGTGCACAATGACTTTTTCGGCGGAACAGTGAATGTGACCGGGCTGCTGACCGGCCAGGACCTGCTGAAAAACCTGAAAGGCCGGGACCTGGGGGACGAGGTGCTTCTTTCCTCCAATATGCTTCGGGCCGGGGAGGATGTTTTCCTGGACGATATGACGTTGGAAGAGCTGTCCTCCGCCCTGGGAGTTCCCATCCGGCGGGTGGAAAATACCGGAGAAGCTTTAGCGGCGGCCATTGCCGGGAATCCTGCGCCTGCCGCTCCGGGGCATAACCCTTACGAGGCTTCCTGGGAGCACAGATGACCGGACTTGCCGCCCGGTTGGCATAGGCGGCGGAACATGGGACGTTCTGCCGGGCAGTATCTAAAAAAGGTTGGTGAAAGCTTATGGCAAAACCTATTGTAGCTATCGTTGGCCGGCCCAATGTGGGCAAGTCCACGCTGTTCAATAAAATTGTGGGACGCAGGCTCTCCATTGTGGAGGATACGCCCGGCGTCACCCGTGACCGTATTTTTGGCGACGGGGAATGGTGCGGCCGGAAATTTTCCCTGGTGGATACCGGCGGTATTGAACCGGCTTCCAAAGATGTGATTTTGACACAGATGCGGGAGCAGGCGCAGATCGCCATCGATTCTGCCAGCGCCATCATCTTTGTCACCGATATTCGCACAGGCGTTACCGCCACTGATGCCGATGTGGCCAATATCCTGCTGAAAAGCGGAGTGCCGGTGGTGCTGTGCGTGAATAAGTGCGATCAGGTGGGGGCTCCCCCACCGGAGTTCTACGAATTTTACAACCTGGGTCTGGGCGACCCGGTGATGGTTTCCTCTGTTCATGGCCACGGTACAGGAGATTTGCTGGACCGCATCTGCGAGGTGCTGCCGGAGGACCAGGAGGAGGAAGAAGAGGGAGAGATCATCAAAGTGGCGGTGATCGGCAAACCCAACGTGGGAAAATCCTCTTTGGTGAATAAAGTGTCCGGGGAGAACCGTTGCATCGTTTCCGATATTGCCGGCACTACCCGGGATGCGGTGGACACCACCATCCAGAATGAACACGGCACCTTCACCTTTATCGATACGGCAGGATTGCGCCGGAAAAGCAAAGTGGAAGACGCCATCGAGCATTACAGCAACCTGCGGGCGGAAATGGCCGTGGAACGGGCCGATGTGTGTTTGATCCTCATTGATGCGGAAGTGGGCTTCACCGAGCAGGATTCCAAAGTGGCCGGCATTGCCCATGAGGCAGGAAAAGGCTGTATCATCTGTGTAAATAAGTGGGACGCCATTGAAAAGGACGATAAGACCATGCAGGAGATGCGCCAGAAATTGGAAAAGGATTTCTCCTTCATGTCCTACGCTCCCATTTTGTTCATCTCTGCGAAAACAGGCCAGCGGCTGGACCGGATGTTTGAATTGATCAAGCATGTGGCCTCCTCCAACGCCATGCGGGTGACCACTGGCACGTTAAACGATATTTTGGCTCAGGCCACGGCCCGGGTACAGCCGCCTACGGATAAAGGCAAGCGGCTGAAGATCTACTACATGACCCAGGCTTCTACCAAGCCCCCTACGTTCATTTGTTTCTGTAACGATCACGAATTGTTCCATTTCTCTTATCAGCGTTACCTGGAGAACCGTATCCGGGAGACATTTGGGCTGGAAGGTACTCCGGTGCGAATGATCATTCGGGAACGGGGAGAAAAAGACTAAAACACCACATAGGAAAGGCGGGCAAGGCACATGGCATTTGAGGTATTAACACTGGCACTCACCGCGATAGCAGGATATTTGCTGGGAAGCATTAACAGCTCCATTATTTTTACCTGGTTCTTTAAAAACAAAGCGGATATCCGGGAATACGGCAGCGGAAACGCAGGCATGACCAATGTGCTGCGCAGCGTGGGAAAGCTTCCCGCGGCGCTGACGTTTGTGGGGGATTTCCTCAAGTGCGTGATCGCGGTTTTGCTGTCTCAGGCGTTTGTGTTTCTGATCGCTGGAGGGGCCGGGTTACAGCCCAGTGAACTGTATGATGTGGCCCGGTATGTGGCGGGAGTGGCCTGCGTGTTGGGGCACATTTTCCCGGTGTATTACGGATTCCGGGGCGGCAAAGGCGTGGTGACCTCCGCCGCCATGATTGCCCTCACCGATTGGCGTGTGTTTTTGCTGGTGCTTTTGACCTTTGCCATTGTGTTTGCCTGGAAGCGGATCGTCTCCCTGGCGTCTATCTGCTGCGCGGTGATGTATCCGGTGTTCACGTTTTTGTTTTTGCTCTTTGTGGACTTTTCCGGAAGCCCCTTGCCCAGCCATGGAAATCACACTCTGGCCTACGTGCTGTTTGCCACAGCCGCGTCCCTGTTTGTGGGGCTGACTGTGGTGGTGAAGCATAAGAGCAATATTGGCCGCCTGCGCCGGGGAGAAGAAAAACCTGTGATCTTGGGAAAAGGAAAATGACCATGGACTGCACCTTCAAAACCCCGGAAGGGAATTTTAACTACCGTGTGGCGGCTGTGATATGCCGTGAAGGGAAGATCCTTGCCATGCGGGAAGAAACCATCGGGAATTGGTATCTGCCGGGCGGCAGAGTCAAGCTTCATGAAACCTTGGAGAGCGCGCTTCTCCGGGAAATGGGGGAAGAGCTGTACTTGCCCGGGAAGATTGTCCGGCCCCTATGGTTATGTGAGAATTTCTTCGTGTTGGAAGAGGAAAACACCCCTTACCACGAGCTGTGTATGTATTTCCTGGTGACGCTTCCGGAGGAGGGCTTGCCGGAAGGCGGGGAGTTCTGTTTGACGGATACGGACGGGGTGAACCACCAGTACCGGTGGCTTTCCAAGGAAGATCTGCAAAGGGAACAGCTTTACCCCTCTTTTCTCCGGGAGGAATGGCCCGGTTTGCCGGAGCATTTGGAACTGCGGACCATCTGGGATTGAAAATGGAAGCATGATTTTGTAGAAAAAAGGCGTTTTATGTTTCCTAAATTGGGGACCTGACTTTTCTTGTAAGGTTTCCACGAAACGGGCCGGAAGGCTTCCCTGATATTGACTTTTGGGCTGGTATGTATTATTATTATCATCAGTCAAATACTAGTTCTGTAAACCAAAGGCCTACAGGCTTGCTTGTTTTAACGCCGTTAGGAAGTGTAAATTTGGAAAAATATGTAATCAAGGGCGGGAACCGTCTCACTGGCGAAGTGAATATCAGCGGAGCCAAGAATGCGGCGGTTGCGATTATCCCTGCCACCATTTTGGCGGATTCTCCCTGCCGGTTGGAAAACCTGCCCGATATTTCCGACGTCAAGACCCTGACGTATATACTGGAAGACATGGGTGCGAAAGTGGACTATCTGGACCGCCACACGGTGGAGATCGACCCCCGGCCGGTGGAGACAGATACAGTTTCCGCAGACATTGCCCGGCGTATCCGCGCCTCATATTATTTCTTAGGAGCGCTTTTGGGCCGTTACCATAAAGCAGTGGTTCCCATGCCCGGCGGATGTAATTTTGGCATTCGGCCCATCGATCAGCATTTGAAGGGCTTTGCGGCTCTTGGCTGCGATTATAGCCTGGATAACGGCATGATCGCTGTTTCCTCCCCAGGGGATCTGCACGGGTCCAGCATCTATCTGGATGTGGTCACCGTGGGCGCCACCATGAACATCATGCTGGCAGCGGTGAAAGCCCGGGGCCTGACGGTGATCGAAAATGCTGCCCGGGAACCCCACATTGTGGATTTGGCCAACTTCCTGAACACCATGGGAGCTGACATCCGGGGTGCCGGTACGGATACCATCAAGATCCATGGCGTACAGAAACTGCGGGGCGCCACCTATTCCATTATCCCCGACCAGATCGAGGCAGGCACCTATATGGTGGCCGCAGCCGCTACCCACGGGGATGTTACCGTGAAAAACGTCACGCCCAAGCATTTGGAATCCATTTCCGCAAAGTTGGTGGAAATGGGCGTTACCGTGGAGGAAGGGGACGATACCGTCCGCGTGGTGTGCGACCGTCCTTTGCGGAAATGCAACGTGAAAACGATGCCCCATCCTGGATTCCCCACGGATATGCAGCCTCAAATCACCACGCTGCTTTCCATTGCCCGGGGGACCAGTATGGTCAATGAAAGCGTATGGGAAAGCAATCGCTTTAAATATGTGGACGAGCTGCGGCGCATGGGCGCCCAGATTACCGTGGATGGGAAAGTGGCCATCGTGGAAGGTGTGGACCATTTGAAAGGCGCACCGGTGCGGGCCTTGGACCTGCGCGCAGGCGCTGCCATGGTCATTGCTGGTTTGGTGGCGGAAGGCACCACCGTGCTGGAGGATATCCAGTATATTGAGCGAGGCTATGAAAATATCGTGGAAAAACTGGTGGACTTGGGCGCGGATATTTACCGCAGCCAGGAGCCTGACCAGGCCATGGATAAGATCGGTTAAAAAAAGAGAAAGCTTGGGGGCTGCGGCAGGTTATGCGGCAGCTCTTTTGTTTTGCGGAAAGGAAGAAAGCATATGGCCAGACTTTGCCCCTTGTTCAGCGGAAGTTCTGGAAACAGCTATTACATAGGTTCTCGAAGCGCGGGACTGCTTTTGGACGCGGGACGGAGCGCACGACAGCTTACCCAAATGCTGGGGCGGTGCGGCATCGACCCGTTGGCCATCCAGGGGATACTCATTACCCATGAACACAGCGACCATATTGCCGGAGTGCGGGTGTTCGCCAAAAAGTACGGGATTCCCGTATTCGCTTCCCAGGGGACGCTGTTGGCCATGGAACCTTCCTTGGAAGGGGTGGAGCGCTGGGTGCTGGATGGCCCCATAGAGCTGGCGGGGATGAAGATCACACCCTTTCCCACGCCTCACGACAGCGCCCAGTCCTTGGGATTCCGGATCACCACGGCAGATCATCGGGAATTTGCCCTGGCCACGGACTTAGGGGAACTGACCGACTGCGTGAAAGACCATTTGCTGGGAGCGGAGTTTGTGGTGGTGGAGTCCAACCACGATAAGGAAATGCTGCGAAACGGTCCCTATCCCATCTATCTCAAACGGCGCATTTCGTCGGGCAGGGGTCACTTGTCCAATATGGACTGTGCCGGGTTTCTCCCAGAGTTGGCAAAGGCAGGCACAAAACGGTTCCTGCTGGCCCATCTCAGCCGGGAGAACAATACGCCTTCCTTGGCAGGGGAGGCTGCCCTGTCTGCCCTGACTGGGGCAGGGTACCGGCAGGGTTCGGATTTTTGGCTGGAAGTGGCTTCCCCGGAAAATGGGGAAGGGAAAACCATCATCTTTTAGGAGGAAGAAACGTGCTGGGTGTCAAGTTGATCTGTGTGGGAAAATTGAAGGAGGCCTATTGGCGCCAGGCAGTGGCGGAATACGAAAAGCGGCTGCGGCCTTTGTGCAAATGGGAACTCATTGAGCTTCCTGAAGCGCGGCTGCCTTCGGAACCTTCCCAGGCGGAGATCGACGCAGCTTTGGAGAAGGAGGGGGAAGCCATCCTCCGCCACGCAGCAGGAAAAATATATCCGCTGTGCATTGAGGGCAAAACCATGGATTCCCCAGGGCTTGCCAAACGATTGGCAGGCGCCATGCAGTCCCCCGGCGCAGTGAGCTTTATCATTGGGAGTTCGTTTGGGCTTGCCCCGGCTGTAAAAGCCGCAGGGGAGGGAATTTCCATGTCTCCCATGACGTTTCCCCACCAGCTTGCCAGAGTGATGCTCTGTGAACAAATCTACCGGGGATTTCAGATCCTGGGGAACACAAAATATCACAAATAAAATGGGCCTCCGGTTTCCCGGAAGCCCATTTTTGCGTCGAGAAGGAATTATACGTCCAATTTCATATCGCCGTCTTTGACCCAGCCCAATTTCCGCAAGCCCAGGTTGATCAACCAGGAGAGCAGGGCAGGGAGCACAAAGCACAGCAGGATCAGTCCAATCCAGTCCATGGGGGTGATGGCGCCTTTCAGCCCATTTGCCACATCGCTCAACCAACCGTCCACCACGCCAATCTGACCCACCAGACCGCAGGTACCCATGCCGCTGGAGATGGGAGCGCCGTTCATTTCCAGGTGGAACACACAGGTGGCCAGAGGCCCGGTGATGGCGGAAGCCAAGGTGGGAGCGATCCAGATCCGGGGATTCTTGATGATATTGGGCACCTGGAGCATGGAAGTTCCCAAGCCCTGGGCCACCAAACCACCCCACTTGTTTTCCCGGAAGCTGATGACGGCAAATCCCACCATTTGTGCGCAACATCCAGCCACGGCAGCGCCGCCAGCCAGGCCGGTCAGCCCCAGGGCAGCGCAGATGGCCGCACTGCTGATGGGGAGAGTCAGGGCCACGCCTACCAGCACGGAAACAAAAATGCCCATGAGGAAGGGCTGAAGCTGGGTGGCCCACATGATGAGCTGACCCACCGCAGAAGCGGCAGCACCGATGGGAGGCGCCAGCACATAGGCCAGTAGCGAACCGGAAAGAATGGTCACCAGCGGGGTGACCAAAATGTCCACCGGGGTCTTTTTGCTCACCAACTTGCCCAGTTCCGCGGCAATGATGGCCAGCACCAAAACCGCCAGAGGACCGCCGTCCCCGCCCAGCGTGTTGGAAGCACTTCCCACCGCTGCCAGAGAGAACAGCACCAGCGGCGGTGCTTTTAAGGCGTAGCCAATAGCCACCGCCATGGCGGGGCCGGACATGGCCTTGGCGAAGTCGCCGATATTTGTCAGCAGAGGGATTCCCAATTGGCTGCCCAGCGTAGAGATAATGGTGCCGATGAGCAGCGATGCGAACAGGCCCTGAGCCATGGCGCTCATGGCGTCCACAAAGTAGAGGTTCAAATAGGACTTGACCGTATCCCAGGCGTTCCCTTTAGGGGAAGTCGGGGTTTGTTTCGTATCTTCCAAAAAAATCTTCCCTTCTTCTACAGGAGGGAACGGAGAAAAACCTGGGAGCGGAGTTCCTCCGTTCCTTCTCAATGGTTTTTCAGTACCTTTTCCCGCTGCCAGGTACAGGCACGTGATGCGGGATCTATATTGACTATGTTGCCTGGGAAAGATGTCCGTTTTGTGCCTGGAGATCGCCTGCCGGAGGTCTTCCGGCGTTTTTGGTCGTCTCCAAAGCGCTACTGGCGGTACGCCTGGCCCGGGCCGTTTTGGGTTCGAAGAATATAATACCATATTTTCAAAGGGAAGGAAAGCGCTGGAAAAAAGTTTTAAGTTTTTCACCTGGGGAGATCCCCCACAACAAAAAAGGCACACAAGCTTCTTGCCTGTGTGCCTGTGTTTTTTGAAAGGATCGCCTATGTACGTCCTGACGTTCCAGCTTTTAGATCACGCCCTGAGCCAGCATGGCGTCAGCAACTTTGATAAAGCCGGCAATGTTGGCGCCCATGACATAGTTCTTGGGATGGCCATACTTCTCGGCAGCCTCGTCGGCGTTCTTGAAGATGTTCTCCATGATGCCCTTGAGCTTTGCGTCCACTTCCTCGAAGGTCCAGGAGAGACGCTCGCTGTTCTGGGTCATTTCCAGAGCGGAGGTAGCTACGCCGCCAGCGTTGGCTGCCTTGCCGGGAGCAAACAGTACGCCAGCTTCCTGCAGGATCTTGGTAGCCTCAATGGTGGTGGGCATGTTAGCGCCCTCAGCCACAGCCAGAACACCGTTCTTGACCAGGGTCTTGGCGTCCTCTTCCAGCAGCTCATTCTGAGTAGCGCAGGGCAGAGCAATATCGCACTTGATGGTCCATACGCCGCGGCCCTCGTGATACTCGGAGTTGGGACGATAGTTCTTGTACTCGGTCAGGCGCTGACGCTTGACTTCCTTGATCTCCTTGATAGCAGCCAGATCGATGCCTTCGGGATCGTACACCCAGCCGGTGGAGTCGGACATGGTGACAACCTTGGCGCCCATCTGCTGTGCCTTCTGGCAAGCGTAGATGGCCACGTTGCCGGCGCCGGAGATGACCACGGTCTTGCCGGCGATATCAATGCCGTTCTTCTTCAGCATGGCAGCGGTGAAGTACAGCAGGCCATAGCCGGTGGCCTCGGTACGGGCCAGAGAACCGCCGAAGGTCAGGCCCTTGCCGGTGAG
>ENA-UOJL01003770-UOJL01003770.1-human-gut-metagenome-genome-assembly--contig:-P47-NODE-3770-length-10221-cov-4.627779_pt1 | contig 10221 bp, 7 predicted proteins | sample MGYA00242347_ERZ723894 | MGnify/ENA metagenome assembly ERZ723894
GATTGCGCAAAAAGAGAGAAGATTTCATGAACAATTCATGAATCTTGTTAAAATGGCTTTGACAACCTTTATTCCGTTTTGTTATACTAAACGATATAAATACAAAAAGTTATAAAAGCGTCCCTTGGCCGGATGGGCGCAGAAGGAGGAATTTGATGGCGAGCATGAAACCGAAATTGAATGAAAAATCCGGATTGCTGGAGCTGGGCTTTCAATTCAACGATGTGGCGGAACCGAATCTGTTTCGCAACATGTATCCGTATAACGATATCCCGAAGCTGATCTTCAACCAGCGCATCGTACCGATGAATCTGCCGGAAAATATCTATATTACGGACACGACCTTCCGGGATGGGCAACAGGCACGCTCCCCCTATACGGTCGAGGAGATCTGTGAGCTGTTTACGCTGCTGCATAAGCTGGACAACGGCAGCGGCATTATTCGTCAAACGGAATTTTTCCTGTATTCGCAAAAGGATAAGGAGGCGGTGCGCCGCTGTCAGGAGCTGGGGTATGATTTCCCGCAGATCACCTCTTGGATCCGCGCCAAAAAAGAGGATTTTGCGATCGTCAAGGAAATGGGGCTGAAGGAAACCGGTATCCTCGTGTCCTGCTCGGATTACCACATTTTCAAAAAGATGAAATGGACGCGCAAGGAGGCGCTGAAAAATTATTTGGCGGTCGTGGATGCCGCCTTGTGCGAGGGCATTGTGCCGCGCTGTCATTTTGAGGATATCACCCGTGCGGATTTTTACGGCTTTGTGCTGCCTTTTGCGGGGAAGCTGATGGACATGGCACGGGACAGCGGCATCCCGGTCAAGGTGCGTGCCTGCGATACGCTGGGGCTGGGCTCGTCCATTCCCGGCGTGGTGCTGCCGCGCAGCGTCCAGCAGATCATGTACGGACTGACCAACTATTCCGGCGTGCCGTCCGCACAGCTGGAATGGCACGGCCACAACGATTTTTACAATGCCGTTCCCAATGCGGTCACCGCGTGGCTGTACGGCTGTGCGTCGGTCAATACGTCGCTGCTCGGCATCGGCGAACGCACCGGCAATACGCCGCTGGAGGCGATGGTGATCGAATACTGCCAGCTCAAGGGCAACAACGGCGGGATGGATCTGCGCGTGATCACCGATATCGCCCGCCATTTTGAAAATGAGCAGCATTTTGAGATCCCGCCGCGCACGCCGTTTGTTGGGCGCGCTTTCAATGCCACCCGTGCGGGCATCCATGCGGACGGGCTGATGAAGGATGAGGAAATCTATAACATTTTTAACACGACCGATATTCTCGGCCGTCCCCCGATCGTGGTGGTGGATGCCCATTCCGGTGTGGCCGGTATCGCAGCCTGGATCAATACCTATTATGCACTCAGTCCCGAGGATGCCGTGGATAAGCGCGATCCGGGCATCGCCCGTATCAAGGAGTGGATTGACGCGGAGTACGCCACCGGCCGCACGACGGTCATCGGCGACGCCGAGATGGAGCAGCAGGTCAAAAAGCATATGCACCACCTGCTCACCCTGCGCGAGAGCCGATCGGAATAAGCGCGAAAACCTGCAAAAAACAACCGGCACAGCGATAGCTGCGCCGGTTGTTTGCGTATTCAGTTTAGGCGGCGGCGCAGGAAGCTGCCGGGCTCCACCGGCTGCGGGTAGGGGATCCACAGCGGCATGGTGGCGTGGGGAGCCGCCTCCAGAGGCTGGTTGTCCGGATCGTACATTTCCGTGATGGTCCATGTGACCGGCTGCCGGCCGGGCTGCAGGATGGAGACGACATCCCCGCGGCAAAAGCGATTGCGCTGGCTAAGCAGCAGCCGCCCGTCCTGCCAGCCCTCCACGACGGCGGCGACCTCGTAATGGCGGATATAGCCGCCGCGCTTGGTCTCCTGCGCGGGCTGCCCGAAATAAAAGCCGGTGCCATAGGGACGGTGGCTGACGGTATCCAGCTCCTCTTCCAGCCACGCGGGCGGACGATAATCGGCGGCGCAGCCGGAGGCGCGGTAGCCGTCCATGGCTTGCCGGTAGGCGTTGGTTACGACGGCCACATAGTAGGCGGCTTTGGCGCGCCCCTCGATCTTGAAGGAGGAGATGCCGGCCTGTGCGAGAGCGGCCACGTGCGGCAGCATACACAGGTCATTGGCGTTGAACAGATAGGTTCCCTCGGCGTTTTCCTCCACGGTCAGCGGCTGCTCCGGGCGTCCCGGCTCCAGAAGCTGATACTTCCAGCGGCAGGGCTGCGTGCAGCAGCCGTGATTCGCGTCCCGTCCGGTGAGATAGTTGGAGAGCAGGCAGCGTCCCGAAAAGGACATGCACATGGCGCCGTGGACGAAGCATTCCAGCTCCAGCGCCGACGGGATGCGGGCGCGAATCTCCGCAATCTCGCTCAGCGGCAGCTCGCGCGCCAGCACCACGCGCGCCGCGCCCATATCGTACAGCATTTGTGCGGTGGCGTAATTGACCACGCCGAATTGCGTGGAAACATGCAGTTCGCAGCGCGGCGCATACCGTTTCGCCAGCGCCATCACCGCCAGATCGGCCACGATCAGCGCGTCGGCGCCGGTATCCTGTATCATTTCCAGATAAGCGGGCAGCACATCAATCTCGGCATTGCGCGGCAGAACGTTGCAGGTTACATACACGCGCTTGCCGGCGGCATGCGCCGCTTTTACGGCGTCGCGCAGTCCCTGCTCGTCAAAGTTTGCCGGTGCGGCGCGCATCCCGAAACGCGTTCCCGCCAAGTACACCGCGTCGGCACCGTACTGCAGCGCGGCGGACAGGCACGCGGCGTCCCCTGCGGGCGCCAGAATTTCCGGAATCGTCTGTATATGCATAGCCGTCATGATATGCTCCTTGCCGCCGCCTCTTGCCCGCACCGGGTAGGCGGCCTGTTTTTCGGCAACTATTATACGGCATTTCCCGTAAAAATACAAATCCGGTTTGTTGTTCTAGAGTAGAAGCAACATAATGTACATAATTTCAAACGGTAAAATAGGCATTTATACAAATTTTGATTTTTCGGATTTATTTTACTATATTGCTTGCTTTTCTGACGCGAGTAGTGTACTATTAACGTATTCACTTTAAAGCGTAACGCTTTAAACGGATAAAGCAAACGACAGAAAAGAAGGGAACCGTATGCCAAAAGAAACCATTATCTGGCTGACTATCGCTGTTTACATTGCCTTTATGCTTGTAGTTGGGCTGCTTTATAACCGACGCTCCAAAAATATGGCCGATTTCACGGTCGGCGGGCGCAACGCGGGCGCATGGGTTTCCGCTCTGTCGTATGGTACGGCCTATTTTTCCGCCGTTATGTTTATCGGCTATGCCGGTGCGACCGGCTGGAAATACGGGATCTGGGGCGTGCTGCCCGGCATCGGCAACGCGATTTTCGGTTCGTTGTGTGCGTGGCTGGTGCTGGCCCGGCGCACGCGTGAAACCACCCGCCGCCTGAACATCAAATCTATGCCGCAGTTTTTCCATCAGCGGTTTGACAGCCGCGCGATGAAGATCTTTGCCGCAGTTGTGATCTTTCTGTTTTTGATTCCCTATTCGGCTTCCGTATACAAGGGACTGACCAGCGTTTGCTCGGTGCTGCTCGGCATCGATGAGACCGTGTGCATGGTCGTGATCGCGTTAGCGGCAACCACCATTGTGGTGCTCGGCGGCTACGCGGCGACGCTCAAGGCAGATTTCGTGCAGGGAATCGTGATGCTGGTAGGCGTCAGCGCGCTGATCGTGGCCGTTGTCCGCTGCCGGCAGGTCGGCGGGCTGCAGGCAGGCTTGCAGGCAATCGGCAGTATCACGGCCGATTTGCATTTGGGCGTCAAAGAGCACGTCGGACTGTGGGCAACGGTGCTGATGACCTCGTTCGGCACGTGGGGCTTGCCTCAGATGATCCATAAATACTACGGTATCCGCGACGACAAGGAAGTGAAACGCGGCACGGTGATCTCCACGCTGTTTGCGCTGCTGATCGCGGGCGGCGGCTACTTTATCGGTTCGCTGTCCCGCTTGTTTTTCAGCGATCTGTCCCAACTGCCGGGCAACGGCGCGGGCAAGACCGATTTCCTTATTCCCAATATGCTGGCGCAGGCGGAGCTGCCGACGATTTTGCTCGGTCTCGTGCTGGTGCTGCTGATATCGGCGTCGGTGTCTACGCTCGCTTCCATTACGATCACCGCCTCCTCGACGCTGACCATGGATCTTGTACAGCCGCGCTTTTTCCCGCGCATGACGACGACCGGTACGGCGCGGATGACCAAGGTGGTATGCGGGTTGTTCATCGTGGTGTCGTATGTCATCGCCAACAGCAAAACGCCCATTTTGGATATGATGTCATATTCGTGGGGAATTTTGTCCGGTTCGTTCCTCGCGCCGTATTTGATCACGCTGTACTGGAAAAAGCTCAACCGCGCCGGTGCGTGGGCGGGTATGCTGGGCGGCTTTTTGGTTGCCGCGCCGCCGGTGGTGTGCAAGCTGTTCTTCCCCGCGGCGGAACTGCCCTTCTTCGGGAAAGTCATGGATCTCGGTCCGCATTTTGCCTGCGCGGCAATGGTGCTGTCACTGGTGCTGTGCTTCGTGGTAAGCGGGATCGCCCGCGCGGCAGGCTGGAAGAGCGCCGCGGAAAATCCCGCGTTTTACGAGGAGACAGCCCCGGCCGAGTCTCAGCCGGAAGCGGTTACCGTCTGAATCGGCGGTTTTTCGGCAAAATACGTGTTTTCCGCTTTACAATTGCGGTCTAACAAGGTAAAATAGAGTGAAAAGCCACTTTTCACTCTATTTTACCTATTTCTATTCTTTACACGAAAGGTTGGTCTTTCCCATGAATTCACCTATCTGGAATCCCGCGATGGAATGTATGCGCCGTTCCGACATGGACGCGCTGCAGTTGGAGCGGCTGCGCGCTCTGGTCGATTACTGTGACCGGAACGTGGAATTTTACCACAAGCGGTTGACGGCTGCCGGCGTGACGGCGGACAAGATCAAAACGCTGTCGGATATTCAGTACATACCCTATACCACCAAAGCCGATCTGCGCGACACCTACCCCTTCGGGATGTTCAGCGTGCCGCAGAAGCAGCTGGTGCGTATTCACGCTTCCTCCGGAACGACCGGCAACCCGACTGTGGTCGGCTATACCAGGGAGGATCTGGACAACTGGTCGGAGCAGGTGGCGCGCATCGTGACCGCTGCCGGTGCGAACGAGGATACGGTGGTGCAGATCTGCTTCGGCTACGGCATGTTTACCGGCGCGCTCGGTCTGCACTATGGTTTGGAAAAGATCGGCGCGACCGTTGTGCCGACGTCGGCGGGCAATACGGAAAAGCAGCTGAAATTCATGCGTGATTTCGGCACGGATACCATCGTCGCCACCCCGTCCTACTGCCTGTATCTGGCGGAGGCGGCACGGGATATGGAGGCGCAGTTCCCGATGACGCAATACGGCCTGAAGCTGGGCCTGCTGGGCAGCGAGGGCTGTACGCCGGAAATGCGCGACCAGATCGAGGCACGCTGGGGCAGCGGCTTCTTCTGCACCGACAACTACGGCATGTCCGAGCTCAACGGCCCCGGTATGTCCGGTGAATGCCGCGAGCGGAACGGGCTGCATATTTGCGAGGATCACTTCCTCTGCGAGGTGATCGATTCCGCTACCGAGCAGGTGCTGCCGCACGGCTCGACCGGTGAGCTGGTGGTGACCGCGCTGACCAAACGCGGCATCCCGATGCTGCGCTACCGCACAAAAGATATTACCTGCATCAATTATGAGCCGTGCGCATGCGGACGCACCTCCGCGCGGATGCATAAGATCATCGGCCGCAGCGACGATATGCTCAAAATCCGCGGTGTGAACGTGTTTCCGTCGCAGGTGGAAAGCGCGCTGATCGGGATCAATGAGATCAGCCCGCACTATCAACTGGTGGTGCGCCGCGAGGGCTTCGCGGATACGCTCGAGGTACGCGTAGAGCTGATCGACGGGTCGCTGCTGGAAAGATACGGCGAGCTGGAAGCGCTGCAAAAGCGCATCCACGACCGGATCCGGGCAATCCTCGGGATTGAGATCCGCGTGAGCCTTGTGGAGCCGAAAACCATCGAGCGTTTTACCGGCAAAGCACAGCGCGTGGTGGATCTGCGCACAAAATAACCCTAAGCGGTTTTCCGTTGGATACAGAAAGGATTGGAAGCTGAAGATGAAAACTTTGATGCTGGGCAACGAAGCGGTTGCCCGCGGGCTCTATGAGGCAGGCGTGAAGGTCGTGTCCTCCTACCCCGGTACTCCCAGCACCGAAATTACCGAAAACGTGGTGCAATACGGCGCGGATATCTATTCCGAGTGGGCGCCCAACGAAAAGGTGGCGTTTGAGGTCGCGTTCGGCGCGGCCACCGGCGGCGCGCGCAGCTTTTGCGCGATGAAGCATGTCGGTCTGAACGTCGCCGCCGATCCGTTGTACACCGCGTCGTATATCGGTGTGAACGGCGGCATGGTGTGCGCCGTGGCGGACGATCCGGGTATGCATTCCTCGCAGAATGAGCAGGATTCCCGCCATCACGCGATCGCGGCGAAGGTGCCAATGCTTGAGCCGTGCGATTCCGCCGAATGCCTGGCCTACGCGAAGCTGGCGTATACGCTGTCCGAGCAGTTCGACACGCCGGTGCTGCTTCGGCTGTCCACCCGCGTGTCCCATTCCCGCTCGCTCGTGGAGCTGAGCGACCGCGAGGATGTGGCGCTGAAAGAGTATAAAAAAGACGTGGTGAAAAACGTCATGATGCCCGCCATGGCGCGTGTTGCGCACGCCAAGGTGGAAAAACGTACGGAGGCGCTGCGGGAATATGCCGAGACTTCCGGCATCAACACCGTGGAATATTTTGACCGCCGCATCGGTATCCTGTGCGCCGGCACCTGCTATACTTATGCCCGTGAGGCGATGGGCGAGAAGGCCAGCTATCTGAAGCTGGGCATGGTCAATCCGCTGCCGGTCAAGCTGATCCGCGATTTTGCCGCCAATGTGGACGAGCTGGTCGTCATCGAAGAACTCGATGACATTCTGGAAACCCACTGCCGCAAGCACGGCATCCCCGTGGTCGGCAAGGAAAAATTCTCGTTCGAGGGCGAATTCTCCCAGGCGACCGTTCGCGCGGCGCTGCTGGGCGAAACGCCGGAATACCACACCTTCGATCAGCCGATCCCGCCGCGCCCGCCGGTGCTGTGCGCCGGCTGCCCGCACCGCGGCTTGTTCTATGCGCTGAAGAAATGTAAATTGTATGTCAGCGGGGATATCGGCTGCTATACGCTGGGGGCGCAGGCGCCGCTGTCCATGATCGACACGTGCGTGTGCATGGGCGCGTCCATCAGCGGCCTGCACGGCTTCAATATTGCGCGCGGCAAGGAGCAGGCGCAGAAAGCGGTGGCCGTCATCGGCGATTCCACCTTCATTCACTCCGGTATCACCGGGTTGATCGATATTGCATATAACAAGGGTATTTCCACCGTGATTGTGCTGGACAATTCCATCACCGGCATGACCGGCCATCAAAACAATCCCGCCAACGGGCTGACCATCAGCGGCGATCCGACCGTGGCGGTGGATCTGGAAGCGCTGGCGCACGCGATCGGCATCCGGCGGGTGACGGTGGTCGATCCGTTCGATCTGGAGGCGACCCGCGCCGCCGTGGAGGCGGAGCTGGCGGTGGAGGAGCCGTCGCTGATCATTTCGCGCCGCCCCTGCGCGCTGCTCAAGAATGTCAAGCACGCGCCTGCTATGACCGTTGACGCGGACGCCTGCACCGGCTGCCGCGGCTGTCTGCAGGTCGGCTGCCCGGCCATTTCGGTACACGGTGAGGACAACAACGGACGCGGTCACGCCATCATCGATCCGACGCAGTGCGTCGGGTGCGAGGTGTGTGCCAAAGTCTGCCGCTTCGGCGCGATCCGTCCGGGCGCGTCCAAGTAAGAAAGGGGGAGAGATCCTATGTCAAAGGTTACCAATATCCTGATCGTTGGCGTGGGCGGACAAGGGACGCTGCTGGCCTCCAAGCTGATCGGCGCGGCGTTTGTGAAGCGCGGCTATGATGTAAAAGTCAGCGAGGTACACGGCATGTCGCAGCGCGGCGGCTCGGTCGTCACCTATGTGCGCTATGGCGATAAAGTTCACTCCTCGCTCATCGAGAAAGGCGAGGCGGACATCATTATTTCGTTTGAACAGTTGGAGGCGGCACGCTGGCTGCCGTATCTGAAGCCGGACGGCGTGCTGATCGTCAACACGCAGAAAATCGATCCTATGCCGGTTATCGGCGGCACGGCAACCTATCCGGAAAATATCCTGCCTACGATCGAGCAGATGGGAGTGCGCGTGATCGCGGTGGACGCGCTGTCTCTTGCCTTGCAGGCGGGCAGCGCCAAGGCCACCAATGTCGTGCTGTTGGGCGTTGCAGCCCGTTTTATGGGGCTGGACAAGGATAAATGGCTGGATATTCTGCGCACAACCGTCCCCCCGAAAACCATTGCAGTTAATGAAGCGGCGCTGGAGCTGGGCTATGCTGCCGGCGCGGCACAAGGAGAGTGAGTCAAATGCCGTTTTTTCAACCGGAAATTGAATGTGCTTCCCGCGATTATATTCACGCTGTGCAATCGGCGCGTTTGATCAAAATGGTGAAGCACGCGTATGAAAATGTACCGTTTTACAAGAAAAAGCTGGACGAACTCGGTCTGAAGCCGGAGGATATCCATTCCATCGAGGATATCACCAAGCTGCCGTTTACGGTCAAAAACGACCTGCGTGACAACTATCCCTTTGGGCTGTTCGCCGTGCCGCAGAACCAGCTGGTGCGCATCCATGCGTCGTCCGGCACGACCGGCAAGCAGACGGTCGTAGGGTATACGGCGCACGACATTGAGGTGTGGTCGGACGGCACGGCGCGTGCCTTGTCCGCTGCCGGCGCGACGCCGAAGGACTATGTCCACATCTCGTATGGCTACGGTTTGTTTACCGGCGGCCTGGGACTGCACTACGGCGCGGAGCATCTGGGGGCGACCGCGATCCCGGTTTCGTCCGGCAACACCAAGCGGCAGGTGCAGATTTTGCAGGATTTCGGTTCCAATATCCTGTGCTGCACCCCGTCCTATGCCATGTTTATCGGCGAGACGATCCGCGATATGGGCATTGATCCGAAGACACTGCCGCTGCGTGCGGGTATTTTCGGCGCGGAACCGTGGACGGAGAATATGCGCCGGGAGATCGAGCGGCTGCTGGACATCAAAGCCTATGATATTTACGGCTTGTCCGAGATTGCCGGCCCGGGCGTGGCGTATGAGTGCGAATGCCAAGGCGGTATGCACATCTGCGAGGATTATTTCTATCCGGAGGTCATCGATCCCGATACGCTGCAGCCGCTGCCGGACGGCGAATACGGCGAACTGGTATTCACCTGTATCGGCAAGGAGGCGCTGCCGCTCATCCGGTATCGCACCCGCGATATCTGCTCGCTCAAGCGTGAGCCGTGTGCCTGCGGCCGGACGCTGATCCGTATGACCAAGCCGAAGGGACGCAGCGACGACATGCTGATTATCCGCGGCGTCAACGTGTTCCCGTCACAGGTCGAGCATGTGCTGCTGGAGACCGGTATGGATCCGAACTATCTGATCCTTGTCGATCGCAAAAATAACCTCGATACGATGGAGGTGCAGGTAGAGATGAACGCCTCGCTGTTCTCGGATACGGTCAAGGATCTGGAAAACGCCGAAAAGCGTATCGAGGCGGCGCTGCAAAGCACACTGAATGTGCATGCACGCGTGCGGCTCATGGAGCCGGGCAGCCTGCCACGTTCCGAGGGCAAAGCAAAGCGCGTGATCGACAAACGTGTGCTATAATCCCCTTGTTTTTTTACGGTTTCCGTGGTACTCTTATAGAAAGAGAACCGGGAAACACACAGCCTGTCTTTGAAAAAGGGAGGGCATCCTATGGTGATCAAACAGTTGTCAATTTTCGTGGAAACCAAGGCCGGTCGTCTGGCGGAAATCACCGCGACGATCGCCGCTGCCGGCATCGATATCCGTGCCCTGTCCATTGCGGATACCACCAACTTCGGTATTCTCCGCCTGATCGTGGATAAGCCGGATGTGGCGGAAAAGGCGCTGCGGGAGGCGGGACTGACGGTGTCGCTGACCAACGTCATTGCGGTTGGAATTCCCGATCAGCCCGGCGGATTTGCGGTTGCC
>ENA-UOJL01003771-UOJL01003771.1-human-gut-metagenome-genome-assembly--contig:-P47-NODE-3771-length-10214-cov-3.631164_pt1 | contig 10214 bp, 7 predicted proteins | sample MGYA00242347_ERZ723894 | MGnify/ENA metagenome assembly ERZ723894
ACAGCGCTGCGCAGGTGGTTTCCTCCGGCGTGTAGTGCACAATGGCTCCATTGGCATTATACCCTACGATGGTGTCAAAGCTGGGGCCCAGGCATCCTTCTGTTTCCGAGCGAAGTGTATCCAAATACTGCGCCGCCACGGATTCAGTGATTTGTCCTGGCTCCCGCCGCACCGTCTCTTTCACCCACCGGATAAAACGGATCATGGCAGCGCCATCTTTTCGATGCGCCTCCCGTATATGCGCCTGCTCAATAGAATTTTTCAGCGCCTTCATCCCAACAATCGGATTCCCTTCCTCCTTGGTGGGCCACAGCACAGGAATCGCCTCTCGAAGGCGCTGGTTCAGCTCCTTCGGATCATAGGCAACACAGCCCTCCGGCTGCTTGGATAGAAACTCCGGGAGGCCGTCGTAAGGCTCCACAACCACCTGATCCTCCAGGAGCGCCACCGCCAACGCCGATGGTATCTTTGCAGAATCTACGAACAGCGCCGCACCTGTACGGCCAATACACGCATACGCATATACAACCGGTGTATGGCGGACATCCGCCCCCCGAATATTGAAGAGCCAGGCAATGGCATCCAAGGAGGCGAGAATCCAGTATGCCTCATTTTGTGCTTCCATGTGAGTGCGCAGCCGGCGAAGCTTATCCGCCCTCGTCTCCCCCGCATATTCCACTGGCAAATCCGTCACCATTCCGCCAGGAAGAGCGGGCCGGTCCTCCCACAGCGCGCCCGCCAGATCCTTGGAGCCATCCAATTTGAGCTGTTTGTCCTGAAACAATCGCATCATAGACTTGACGGCCGCCGCGCTAAAGGTGCGCCCGTCGAATCCGACAGTCCCGCCTGCGGGCGTGTGATCCTTCACCCAGGCCATATAACTCGGGACCCCTGGCTCTCCGGCCCGAAACAGTGAAATATCCGTCCCCTGCAATTGCGCCTCCGCCTGAATATAATACCGTCCGTCAGTCCAAAGGCCAGCCGCCTCCTGCGTCACCACTAAGGTTCCCGCCGAGCCTGTAAACCCGCTGAGCCATTGGCGAACTTTCCAATAATCGGCCACATATTCGCTCTGATGATCATCCTCGGTGGGGATGATATACGTATCGATCTGCTCTTGCCGCATGCGAAGGCGAAGTGCCTCCACTCGCTCCTTTCCTGCCATGTCTGCCTCCTTCCGCCTCAATGGGCTGTAAACCTGGGATATGGGAAAGACGGTTCTCCTGCGGAACCGTCTCAGAATTTTTCTCGCTTATACTAGGAAATATTCCACGCCGGCGCGGAATATCTTTTGATCCTTCTGGCCGGGAATATTTTTTGCCACCTGGTTTCCAATACGCTCGGAGTGCCCCATCTTGCCAAGCACCCTGCCATCAGGCGACGTGATGCCCTCAATCGCCCACATGGATCCGTTGGGATTGTACGGAACTTCCATGGAGGGGTTTCCCGTGGCGTCCACATACTGGGTGGCGATCTGTCCCGCCGCCTTCAACTCCTCCAGCACTTCCCTCGGGGCCACAAAACGTCCCTCTCCATGGGAAACCGCGATGGTGTGAATCTCGCCAGGCTCGGATTTCGCCAGCCACGGTGATAGACTCGACACCACTCGGGTATGGACCATGCAGGATACATGCCGGCCGATGGTGTTATAGGTCAGCGTCGGCGAGTTCTCACTCAACTGGCGGATCTCCCCGTAGGGGACAAGTCCCAACTTGATCAGAGCCTGGAATCCATTGCAGATCCCCAGCGCCAGACCGTCATGGCCAGTTAATAGCTACATTGTCGCCTCCTGGAGACGCGCATTGGAAAAGACAGTGGCAATAAACTCGCCCGACCCCTCCGGCTCGTCACCGGCCGAGAAGCCGCCGCTTAACATTAAGATCTGCGCTTTGCGGATTCTCTTTTCCATTTCTTCGATGGATTGGGTGATATCGCTCGAAGACAAATTCCGGAATACAAACACATCCGGCTCAGCGCCTGCCATGGCAAAGGCTCTGGCCGTATCATACTCACAGTTCGTTCCGGGAAAGACTGGAATGAAAACTCTCGGCTTTCCTGCGCTGCGATTTCCCACATATACACGCTTCTGAGCACCGGTGTACAGCGGCACTCCCCCGCAGTCCGCAGTCTCCTTCGTCTGAGTCTTGTAGACCTTCTCCAGCCTCTTCGTATAAGCTCCTAACACATCCTCCAGCAGAACAACTTGTCCGTCCAGGGCAAAGAGGCTGTCCTCCGCCACAACGCCTAGAAGGACCGGCGAATCCTTTCCAAAGACCTCACGTGGATTGACCCCCTCCGCCAGTTCAAGCACCAGGGAACCATAGACCGGCGCCTTTGTCAGATACTCCGCGGCGGATTTCTCAAAGGCGAAACCGACTTTGTTTCCAAATGCCATCTTCGCCACAGCCTCCACAACTCCGCCGGCCGTTACGGCGTAGGCTGCCTGCACTTTCTGTTGGCGCATGGCCTGCACAACTCTGTCGTACATCCCCATAGCCGCCTCAAAGTCCGGCACACCGTCCTCGCCAATTCTCGTCTCCAACAAAATGACCCGATGGCCTGCCTGCTTAAACTCCGGAGTCAAGATGTGCTCCGTGGACTCTGTCGTCACTGCCAGGGAAATCAAGGTCGGCGGCACATGCAGCTCCTGGAAGGATCCCGACATAGAATCCTTGCCCCCGATGGAGGCCAGGCCCAGGCGCATCTGCGCCACATACGCGCCCAAAAGAGCTGCAAAGGGCTTCCCCCACCTGGTATAGTCCTGATCCAGCCGCTCAAAATATTCCTGGAATGTAAATCGAATCTTCCGGTAGTCCCCTCCAGCGGCCACAATCTTAGCCACCGACTCCATGACCGCATAGATGGCCCCGTGGAAAGGGCTCCACGAGGACAGCACCGGATCATACCCGTAGGCCATCATCGACGCCGTGGTCGTCTCGCCATTCTCCACCGGAATCTTCGCCGCCATGGTCTGAATGGGAGTCAGCTGACAATTGCCACCGTATGGCATCAGCACAGTGGACGCGCCGATGGACGAATCAAACATCTCCACCAGGCCCTTTTGGCTGCAAACATTCAAGTCCGACAGGATCTCTCTCATCGCATCAGCCAACTCTTTTCCTTCGGCCGCTTCCGGTATCGACACAGGCCGCGTGTCCGGCGGCGCTGCCACCTTCACCTTTGTATAGCTGGGAGCTCCGTTGGTATTCAGGAAGTCACGGCTCATATCGACGATGATATGGTCCCTCCACTGCATGACCAACCTTGCCTGCTCCGTCACCTCTGCAACCTGCACGGCTTCCAGATTCTCTTTGGCTGCCGCCGCCAAAAAAGCCGCCACATCCTGCGACTCAACCACGACAGCCATTCGCTCCTGGGATTCCGAGATGGCAAGCTCCGTTCCATCCAATCCCGCATACTTCTTAGGAACCTGATCCAGATGGATAAACAAGCCTGGTGCCAGCTCTCCAATCGCAACGCAGACGCCTCCAGCTCCAAAATCGTTGCAGATCTTAATCAAACGGCTCACCTGCGGGTTGCGGAATAACCGCTGGATCTTCCGCTCCGTCGGCGGATTTCCCTTCTGCACCTCCGCGCCGCACGTAGCCAGGGAATCTTTTGTGTGGGCTTTCGAGGAACCGGTTGCACCGCCGCATCCATCCCGGCCTGTCCGGCCGCCCAGCAAGATGACCACATCCCCCGGCTCTGCTTTTCCGCGGACGACATTCTCTCTGGGAGCCGCCGCAACAACGGCCCCCAGCTCCATATGCTTTGCCATGTAGCCTGGATGATAAATCTCCTTGACATATCCTGTGGCCAAGCCAATCTGATTGCCGTAGGAGCTATATCCCTTCGCCGCCTCCCTGGCAATCTTGCGCTGTGGGAGCTTTCCGCTGATGGTATCCTTAACAGGCGCCGTGGGGTCTGCCCCTCCGGTGATACGCATGGCCTGATACACGTATGAGCGCCCGCTCAGCGGATCTCGAATCGCGCCGCCCAGGCAAGTCGCTGCGCCGCCGAAAGGTTCGATCTCCGTCGGATGATTGTGCGTCTCGTTCTTAAACATCAGCAGCCATTCTTCCCTGTGGCCGTTTACATCCACAGGGATCACGATGCTACAGGCGTTGATCTCATCGGATTCTTCCAGATCCTCTAGCTTGCCAGCCGCCCTCAGTTCCCGCATAGCCATGAGCGCAATATCCATCAGGCATTCCGGCTTGCTCTCCCGCCCCAGGGATCGCCGGCCAGCTTTGTATTCCTCATAGGCGTCACGAATGGGCTTGGTAAAAGCGGACTCCTCAATCTGCACCCCTTCGATGACAGTGGAAAAGGTTGTGTGCCGGCAGTGATCCGACCAATACGTGTCCAGTACACGGATCTCCGTGATACTGGGATCTCGCCCCTCGACATCACGGAAATAGCGCTGTGTATGCAGCAGATCCGCGCTGCTCATGGCAAGCCCTAGCTCCTGCACCAATGCCTCGATCTCGACTTCCGTCTTCTGAATGAAGCCTGTCAATACCGCCACATCGGAGGGCACTCCATATTCCACCTCCAAGGTTTCGGGCTTTTCAAGCGCTGCCTCCCGTGAATCCACGGTGTTGATGCAGTATTCCTTGACCCGCTCCACCTCCTGCCCTGTCAGATCTCCCCTGAGAAGATAGACTTTTGCACAGCTCACAGACGGATGCTCCTCAGCCCCCAAAATCTGGATACACTGCTGGGCAGAATCCGCTCTCTGATCATACTGCCCGGGCAGGTATTCCACGGCAAATACCTTCGTGTCTCCGCCGAATTCAACCTCTTCTTCCGACACCATATCGACAGGAGCCTCCGACAAGATTCTGCCCAGGGCCCGCTCATAGACCTCTTCCGATATAGGATCGATATCGTATCGATGTAAGATTCTGACTTCTGCCAGCGCTGACAGGCCAAGATTATCCCTCAAATCCTGTAAGAGACCTCCCGCTTCGACCCGAAAGCCCGGTTTTTTTTCAACATAGACGCGCTTTACTGCCATGGTTTTCCTCCTTATGTTTAGCCAATTAGTCCATCGGCTGATCATACCAGTTTACGCTTCATTATAGCACGCCTCGTGAAAAATGTAAATTGATCAGCGTAAAATTTCCTTTCCCGTCTCAATGTCAAAATACCGCTTCTCCCTCTTCAGCAAACCCCGATAGATGGTAACCGTCAACACATCGTCCTGAATGCTAGTCTTAAATTTCGGGCAATCTCCTTCCTCGAATCCCAGTATCTGCGGATCGATATGACCTCCCTGGATGATCTCTTCTCCACTTTTTTTCTCTGGCATAGCGGCCTCCAACCGTCAGTATACCTATTTATATTCTCTGGGTATAGGTAATATGCGCTGTGTCATCACGGTTTTTCCTCTATATCCTGCTCATGCAGAAGGATCCCCTTTTCCATCAGTTTCCCCTGCAACCGCTCCACAGCTAGCCCCTGAAAATCATCGGTCATGGCGGCGGCGCATCCCGCAGCCTCGCCTGTGACAGCGCAAACCGGAATCACTCGAGTGATGTCCCACATGGCATCCGTCACCGATATACAACGGCCCGCAGTGATCACGTTGCGAATCTTTCGGCCGTACAGTGAGCCGAAGGGGATTTCATACACGGGACCGCGCTTGCGCCAATCGCCAACCATGCCAATGCTATCGCCCATATAGTGATGCATCTGCGCCGCGTCAGGCGTTTTAACGCCTACGATACGCCGCGTCATTCGAATCTGTGGAATCGTAGGCATCGTGACTGGCTGGAAGTCTGGCTCTGAGCGGCGATGCTGCAAAATATCCTCGTACATCTTCTCATGTCCCAGCTGTACCATCTCACTGATCTCCTCCCCGTCGAGGCCCGAGAATCGCCGGGGAACCAGCATCTCCACTTGCTGCTCCTTCTTCTCCTCATCCGGTATATCCGCCGCGCCAAGTCCGCGCAGGCCAATTTTTCCTTTGCTGGCATAATAATACCACTGTGCCAACACGTTTCCCTGCTGAAATAGAGCTGTCTCCGCGCCGGCAAGCTTGCAGACATCCGCATCGCCTGTGGCATCGACCACTGATTTCACCGCATACGCAGTGCGACCACTTTTGTTCTCCACGATCACATGGGTGATTCTATCCTCCTCCACGACCGTATCACAGATCAGGGAATTATAGAGAATGGAAACCCCCTCCGCAAGCAGCTGTCTTTCCATATCCAGGGCAAAAAAATGAGGATTAAATTGGACCTGATAGCGCTTTTCCCTTTTCTCCTCCCGTGTTCCACCCAAAAGCCAGGCTTTTGGTTCATCGCCGTCCGCCCCATGGAGGATGGAGAGCCGCAGCAGTTCTTCGCTGATACCAAAACTCACCTGTCGCCCCTCCCCGTCACAAAGGGGCAGATAAATGGCAATCAGGCCAGCAGTGGCAAGCCCACCGACAATGCACTCTCGTTCTACGAGCAGCACCCTGGCGCCTTCCCTCGCAGCAGCTATCGCCGCGGCAACTCCGGCAATACCGCCTCCAGCCACCAGAACGTCATATTTCCCCAGAACCTCCGTTTGTCTCGCACTTTCTACAATGGATAGGCTCATATTCTTCCCTCCTTTTGTATTCGACCAAATTGACAAACCGATTGAATACGAGTATGATATCAGATATAACTTTCATCTAAGAAAGGAGTCCTTCCTATGAATCAAGCGGTGCAATTTCTAAAAGAAACTAACACTTTTTACCTTGCCACTATGGACCTCGATCAGCCCAGGGTACGACCTTTCGGTGCTGTTATGGAGTGGAATGGCCGCATCTATATCTGTACAAGCAATGAAAAACAAGTGTATCAGCAGATGCTAGCCAATCCTAAGATTGAAATTTCCGCCACCGCCGAGGATGGCCGCTGGATTCGGATTGCCGGAGCCGTCAACCGCGATCCCTCTTCTGAAGCCAAAGCTGCCATGCTGGACGCGTATCCCAGCCTGCAAGGCCTGTACAGCTTAGACGATGGCAAATTCGAAGTTTTCTATCTCTCCGATGCTACCGCGACCATCTATTCTATGACGGCCGCTCCCGTGGAGTTGACGCTTTAAACCTTTTATCAGTCAGATTAAAGGCTCAATCGAACGCTGAAAGAACCAAGGTTATTCGAATCTAGGTCTGCCTCACGGCGGACTTTCTTCTAGGACGAAAAAGATCAGTTCCCCCAGGCGCTGCACCGTGGAGAGGCTGATCTTTTGTTTGGCTGTATGCAAATCGCAGACGTCAAATCTTCGCATGTCCGCCATCTGGGAAGGAGAATGGTTCTGCTCTCAGCCTTCCAAGCAGGAGTAGACCACATTCCGAAGCCTGGGTTGATAGTAGCCCTCCTGTGGATTCAGCATGTGGTGCGAGTAAAATACGGCGAGCCGGCGCGAAGTATCGACGATCGCTGTGGCACCGGCAGCACCTCCCCAGCCAATTTCCCCGATGGAACTGTTGGAGCCACCGCGCACTGGGTCGATCATGGTGCGCACGCCGAGCCCATAGCCATAGCCAGCAAGGTGATCCCAGTTGAAGGATGGAGCAGTCTGCGCCGTGAGATGGTTTGTCTTCATCAGCCGGACCGTTGCATCGGACAGAATGCGTTGGCCCGTCAGCCCCAGTCCACCGTTTGCCAGCGCCGCAAGCAGCTTGGCGTAATCGGGAACTGCCGTAACAATCCCTGCGCCGCCGCTGTCATATTCGCAGCCTGGAACAAAATTCCCGACGGACTTATCCACCTTTTTGAAGTAACCGTTATTGGTTCCGCCAGCCCGCTGCGCCTCCACGGCATCCGCCAGCTCGCCGCCCTCCTCCACAAACGTGTACTGGCTGGCCATCCGGCTCTCAACCTCCGGCGTCCGGTGGTAATAGGTTTCTTTCATGTCCAGCGGATCGAATACATTGTCCTGGACATAGACGCGGAAAGGTTTGCCGGTCAGCACGCAGACAAGTCCTGCCAGGACATCGTGGCAAAGGCTATACTGCCAGCGCGTCCCTGGCTCAAAGCAAAGCGGCTGCTTAGCGAGACTCCGCACCACGGTTTCTGTATCAAATCGCCCTCCCGTCTGCTCCCTGAGCTCCTCCGTGTTGAGAAGGCCAATGTCATAATTGAATCCAGCCGTCATGGAGAATAGATTGCCTATAGTTATGGGATTTTTTGCTTTTTCACAGTGTCCGTCCTCTGTGCAGACGTCCATCTGGCGAAATTCCGGCATATATTCGGAAAGCGGGTCCGTCAGCAGAAATACCCCCTGCTCGTACAGTTGCAGCGCCGCTGTCACCGTCGTCAGCTTGGAGCACGAATAGATATTGAGAAGCTCTCGCCCCGTCATGGGCGTATGGGTCTCCAGATCCGCATACCCCGACGCATAGTCAAAGACCCTTTTCCCGTCTTGATACACGCAGATAGCATTTCCGGGCACCTTTTCCTCTGTCAACCGATCCATAAACTGTTTTAATTTTTGGAAATCCATGATAAGCCCTCCTATATTATGTTCAATCAAAATACTCTCCTCATCAGTGGTAAAACGCCTTAGCCGTCTGCAAAAATTGCTCTAACGCACCGTATTCCAAGGTATACTGGACATGCAGACGATCAATAACCTTTTGAAGTGTTGCGGAATTCTTTGTCTCCATATATTTCATGTAGTTCAAACGGCTGATTGTCATTTCGTCGACGCACCGTTCATATCGCGCATAGGCGGCACGCATGGGCTCCGCCGAATCTTCCCTCTCCAGAAAACCATTTCGGTTGATAAACCAAGCCATGGACTTCAGCAACATAGCGCGATGCTCACAGAATTTGAGGATTGTAAGCATCCCATTGTAGCGGTCCTGTTCCGAAGGACTTTGCCCCAGCATCGCAATGAGTTGATCCCGAAGGTAAAGAAGGGCATAGATTCCCGTGTGACAGGTGCATTGCTTTTCTATATCTCCTGTAGCAGTATACCGGGTCTCCGTAAAGGTGCCACTTTTCCACTCCCGCTCGATCTTTCTCAACAGATCAAAGCAGGCGTTATCATTGTGATAGTCCAACCTTAAGGATAAGCTGGTAACCGGAAAATGCCACATTCTCCGCCAATACCGCCGCTTGGCGTCTCTCCTGTATAACTCCCAGACAGAGGCAAAATTCTCTTGAAAGACATCATATGCGAGTTCATCCTCCTCGGCTCCCCCGTAATACAATACCTTTCGCTTCTCATCGTACCCGTAGATCAGAATTTCATGTATATACGGCGCTTCATGGGCTGTGTCGCCCATCAACGTTGTAAAGTTCAAATCCACAACAAGATAGTGGTCTTGGTCAATCTCCCGTTCGACCCGCTCTACGATATCGTCGGGGCTTGCTATTGAAACTTCATGGTACTGTAAAATGTCGTTGAAATAAGACAGCGGATACATCGCCCCGTTTTCTCCATACTCCCCATAGAGCGGCCGGTTCTCGGCGTCCAAAAACACATCCAATCGTTTTGAGGCTAGCCACTCCTCCACATTAGGATGTGTCTGAATGACAGCCATTTTATAGACATTCCAGCACTCCGATACAATATTCGGAGGTAAGACAACCGGCAGTTTCTTCACTGTACTCCTCCTCTCTTTTAATTTCATTCCGTCGTATCTGCAAACGGATAAACTCAAGACAAAAAATTCAAAGGAGCAAAACCCCCAAATAGAACAATAGCGTTCCTGGAGGCCAATGTCAAGAGATTTTTTAAATTTTTCTGTTTTTTTCCAATTCTACCATTATCTCGCAAGGGATGGCGGCGGCCTTTCCCATGAGACAAAAAAAGCAACCTCATTCCAACAAGGTTGCTTCTCCGAGTGCAGTTGGAGGGACTCGAACCCTCAAGTCGAAAAGGGACACTAGATCCTTAGTCTAGCGCGTATGCCAGTTCCGCCACAACTGCAAAGCCTAAAGCTATACCGCACAGTTCTCCTGCGCGACGAAATACATATTACCACAATCGGCTTCAGAAGTCAATATATTTTTCTATTTTTCCCTCACCGGTACCGCATTTTATTTCAGCGGAGCGCCTCTAGATACCCTGATAAAAAGTACCCCCCGTATGTATAAATGAGGTTATCGCGTATGTATCCCGTCCACTCAGATGGAATGTTAAGCTTATTAAAAGGCCGATGGCAACAAGTAAAATTGCGACTCCCACTGCGACGTACCATTTACATTTCATCCCATCAT
>ENA-UOJL01003774-UOJL01003774.1-human-gut-metagenome-genome-assembly--contig:-P47-NODE-3774-length-10203-cov-5.428459_pt1 | contig 10203 bp, 11 predicted proteins | sample MGYA00242347_ERZ723894 | MGnify/ENA metagenome assembly ERZ723894
TTTTCATTATGTTAACCGTAAAGGCGGCATGAATCCCGCTGACAGCGCATACTGGAAAAATAAAGGCTGGACAGACAAAACAAGACCTTGGAAAAAATGATTTATTCATTGGAGGCACAATATGAGAATAGGAATTTACGGCGGAAGCTTTAATCCCGTTCATAATGGGCACGTTCATCTTGCAAGAACCGCTGCGGCTGATTTCGCTCTTGACAGAGTTTATTTTGTTCCGTCCAAGATATCGCCGCATCGCTCCAGCGATGAATATGCTTCGGAAAAAGACCGGCTTGAAATGCTTCGGCTCGTTTGTCGGAATGAGGAAAAACTTGAAGTCTGCGATTATGAGCTGAATTCCGACAGAGTCAGCTATTCTGTTTATACTGTTGGATATTTCCGAAAGACTTTTCCGGACGACGAACTTTTTCTGCTTATCGGAAGCGATATGCTGCTTTCCTTTGATAAATGGTATCGTTTTGAGGATATTATGAAATGTGCTGTTCTATGTGTTGTCTCAAGAAACGAAGGAGATATTGGAAAGCTCAGGAAAAAAGCCGCAGAACTTGGAAAATTCGGCAATATTCTTATAAGTGAAGCTGCTCCGATCGAGGTTTCTTCTACCGAAATCAGAAAAAAAATTGAAAAAAATAAGAATTATGCTTGCTATCTTGACGAAAATGTAGTACAATATATAACATTAAGGGGATTATATTCTGTCAGAGGTGAAACAAAATTGCTTTACAATCCCGAGGAAAAAAAGAAATATCTTAAAGAACATCTTTCTGTAAAACGTTATAACCATTCGCTGAATGTTGCGGCGGAATGCAGGAAGCTTGCTCAAAAATACGGAGAAGATCCCGATAAGGCTTATTTCGCCGGACTTCTTCACGATATCTGCAAAGAACTTCCCGATGCCGAGCAGAAAGCTCTTGTTGAAAAAAGCGGCTTTGCCGTTTGCAGGGAAGAGCTTGAAACACGTTCGCTGTGGCACGCTGTTGCCGGAGCTTATTTCATCAAAACTGAGTTTGGAATAGAGGATATAGATATTCTTAATTCCGTCAGATTTCATACGGTAGGACGTGCGGGAATGTCACGTCTTGAAGAAATTGTTTATCTTGGGGATCTTATTTCAGCAGACAGGGATTATAAAGATGTTGATAAGATGCGTAAGCTTTCATATTCAACTCTTAACGGCGCTATGCTTGAGGCATTTGCTTTTTCAGTTAAATCTGTTGTGAAAAAAGGGGGATTGGTGCCTATCTGCACTGCCGAGGGGTATAATTTTTATACGAGATTACAAAGAGAAGAAAAAAACAACAGCAATATGAAAAGAGGACTCAAATGAACGAAAAAGATAATTTTGAGGAATTTGTCGGCAGAGAGTCGGAACAATCAAGACCAAAGCCTTTAAGGACGCTTAAAAGAATAGATCCTGTGAATGAAACAACAGGTGTTCAGAACGAATATCACGGAAAACATGAAGCTCCGGCTTCAGCTCCTTATAAAGGGCTGCATGAAGCTGAAACGTCACAGCCTTATCACGGAAGATATGAAGCTGAACCGCCTAAAGAGTATCATGGCAGATATGAGGCTGCATCTGATAGTTCTGATCAGAGAATATATGAATCAAATACCGCTGAGGATGATTATCGCAGTAAGCGTCCGAATGACGGATCGTTTGATAATTATTATACCGATAACAATGACAGTGATTCGGGAAAAAAGAAAAAATACTCTTGGAAGGATGGAATTGTAAAAACCATTTCGGTTGTTGTGAGTCTTGCCATGATTTTCATTATGGTATTAAATCTGCCTATTTTATGGTATAAAAAGAACGGACAGCAGGAGAGGGTTTCTATTGTAACTTATTTTAAACGCTGGCAGCCCCTTGTTGAGATCGAGGGTGAGCTTGATAAAACAAAGGTCGTTCCTAATATTGATCGCAACGTTGTTCCGGATGATTACGATGACGGACTCGATCTTCCGCAGCTTGTTGAAGGACAGTATACGGTTCTTTTTCTTGGATTTGAGCCGGATAACTTCAATACCGACGTTATGTGGGTTTGCCAGTTCGATCTTGGCGCAGGAAAGCTGAGAATCCTTCAGATACCTCGTGATACGGCTGTTCCGGACTTCACAACTTCGGCTTCTACTAAGTTTAACAGTATTTATTCAATGGGTGATCCCTCTGAAACGGTTCCCGTACAGCGTGTCGTTAACGCTGTTCAGCAGAATTTCGGTATCCCGATCGACGCTTATGTTACCACTAAATGCAGTGATATAGAGCAGATCATTGATCTTATCGGCGGAATTCCGATGACACTTGACGCTCCGATTAATTTTGACGTCGGACAGACTATTGATGCGGGTGATATTGTTCTTAACGGACAGCAGTCGGTATGGTTCGTTCGATATCGTTCGGGCTGGCTTGAAGGCGACATAGGACGTATGCAGAATCAGCGCCGTTTTATGGCTGCGGCAATGCAGAAGCTTCTTGATATATCGAAAAATGACGGAAAAGTGAAGCTTTACGGTTATATAAAGGATATATACGACCGTCAGCTTATTGCAACGGATATGAGCGTTGAAGATATGAGCAAGCTTTCGGATTTCTGCGGAACACTTTCTATGGACAGCGTTCAGGTCGATATGGTTCCGGGTGAAGGAACTTCAAATGACGCTCCGTATGTAGGAATTGACGGCAATCTGTATTCGATTTACTCAATTCACAAGCAGGAGACAATAGATCTTCTTAATGAGTATTACCGTCCGTATCAGACTCCTTTATCGTGGGATGATGTGGCGATCGTTGAATATTTTGTGGAACACAACTATGATAATTATGACAATAAGACTGAAACTCTTGACGAGCTTCTGAACGGAGAATCTCCCGCAAGAGGATAGGAGGATAAATTATGACACAGCAGGAAAAACTGGAGCTTATTATAAAAACGCTCGACAGCAAACGAGGCGAGGACATTCAGGCTATCAAAATTTCTGATTTAACAATTCTTGCCGATTATTTCGTTATCGTAAACGGAACGAGCAATACTCATGCAAGAACCCTTGCAGACGAAGTTGAATTTCAGCTCTCGCAGCAGGGAATTGAGCCGCAGCGCAGGGAATCCGATACCGGTAATACTTGGATAGTTCTTGACTATGCAGATATTATTGTTCATGTTTTCTATAAGGAGACAAGAAGCTTTTATAAGCTTGAAGGACTTTGGGCAGACGGTGAACAGATAGATATAAGCGATCTCATCGTAAAGGAGTAAACGGATATGAAAACAAATAACGTTCAGGGACGTAATTTTGCCCTGATTGTCGGATGCTATCTTATAATAAAAGCTATTGTGAATATGGCTATAGGCGGAGGATTCAATATTGCCGACCTTCTGCTTGCTGTCGTGATGACCTGTATGCTTTTTACCGGACTTCAATTTGTTAATTATGCTGTTGCCGGAATAATGGCTATAATCGCGCTTGTGCATCTTCCGGATAATATATCGAATTTCAGCAGCAACTGGTTCTATCTTCTTGAGGGAATAATTGATATCGGCTTAGCAGCCGTACTCGTCGTTAAAAGCGATATTAAGGAGCATTTCACAAATAAGTGGAGCGAAATTCAGGATCTTTTCAGTAAGTAAATTTTAAAAAGGAATGATAAAAATGAGCAGATATGAGCATAAAGCCGTTGAACAGAAATGGCAGAAATACTGGGATGAACATAAAACTTTTGAGGCTTCTGACGATTATTCAAAGCCCAAATTCTATTCACTTGTAGAATTTCCGTATCCTTCCGGTCACGGTATGCACGTTGGACATATTAAGGCGTATTCCGGACTTGAAGTAATTTCAAGAAAAAGAAGACTCGAGGGTTACAATGTGCTTTTCCCTATCGGATTTGACGCATACGGTCTCCCCACGGAAAATACGGCAATAAAAGATAATATTCATCCGAGAATTGTCACTGACAGAAATATCGAAAAGTTTACAAATCAGCTTAAAACAGTCGGATTTTCTTTTGATTGGTCAAGAGTTATCGATACGACCGAAGAGAGCTATTATAAATGGACTCAGTGGATATTCCTTAAAATGTTTGAAAATGGACTTGTTTTCCGTGATAAAACCTCTGTAAACTACTGCCCGAGCTGCAAGGTCGTTCTCTCCAACGAGGATTCACAGGGTGGAAAGTGCGATATCTGCCACAGTGATATTGTTCAGAAAACAAAAGAAGTCTGGTATCTGCGTATCACAGAATATGCCGATAAGCTTCTTCAGGGACTGGAAGAGGTGGATTATCTTCCGAATGTAAAGCTTCAGCAGCAGAACTGGATAGGTAAATCCACAGGCGCATTTGTAAACTTCAAAATAAAGGAACAGGATGAAACTCTTAAAATTTACACAACTCGTCCTGATACATTATATGGCGTAACATTTATGGTTATCGCTCCGGAGCATCCTATTATTCAGAAATACAGAGACAGTATCGCCAACATTCAGGCTCTCGATGATTATAAGACAGAGTGTGCAAAGAAGAGCGAATTTGAAAGAACTCAACTCGTTAAGGATAAAACCGGCGTGAAAATTGACGGACTTACAGCGGTAAATCCTATCACAGGCAAGGAGATTCCGATTTATATTTCAGACTATGTAATGATGGGTTACGGTACGGGAGCAATTATGGCTGTTCCGGCTCATGATACAAGAGACTACGATTTCGCTAAGAAATTCGGTATCGACATCATCGAAGTCATCAAGGGCGGAGATATCTCTAAAGAGGCTTATACAGGAGAGGGAGAGCTTATTAATTCCGGCGAGCTTAACGGTATAATCAACAAAAAGGACGCAATTGCAAAAGCTCTTGAAATTCTTGAAAAGCTTGGCTGCGGTGAAAAGGGTGTTCAGTATAAAATGAAGGACTGGGCATTCAACCGTCAGAGATACTGGGGCGAGCCTATTCCTGTTGTACACTGTTCCGACTGCGGAATGGTTGCGGTTCCATATGAAGAGCTTCCGCTGAAACTTCCGGCTGTTGAGAATTTTGAACCCGGAACAGATGGTGAAAGTCCGCTTGCAAAAATCGACAGCTTTGTAAACTGCAAGTGTCCGAAATGCGGAAAAGATGCAAAACGTGAGACTGATACAATGCCTCAGTGGGCAGGTTCATCATGGTATTTCCTGCGTTACTGCGATCCAAAGAATGATAAGGAATTTGCTTCCGAAGAGGCTCTTAAATACTGGATGCCCGTTGACTGGTATAATGGCGGTATGGAACACGTTACACGCCATATGATCTATTCACGTTTCTGGCATAAGTTCCTGTATGATATGGGACTTGTTCCGACATCCGAGCCTTATGCAAAAAGAACGGCTCAGGGACTTATTCTCGGTCCTGACGGAGAAAAAATGTCTAAATCAAGAGGAAACGTCATTGATCCTAATGATGTTGTTGAGGAATACGGCGCAGACGTTCTCAGGCTTTACGTTCTCTTTATGGGCGACTACGAAAAGGCTGCTCCGTGGAGCGAGTCAAGTATCAAGGGCTGTAAGAGATTCCTTGACAGAGTATGGGGACTTCAGGATATTCTCGTTGACGGCGACAGTTACAGCGATGCACTTTGTTCCAACTTCCATAAAACCGTGAAGAAGGTTACAGAAGATATCGAAGCCATGAAGTTCAATACAGCGATTGCCGCTATGATGACTCTTATCAATGATATTTACTCCGTTGGTTCGATCAATAAGGAAGAGATGAGAACGCTTTGCATTATGCTCAATCCCTTTGCGCCTCATATAACTGAGGAAATGTTCAATAATATTTTCGGAGAGATTCTTAACGAACAGAGCTGGGTTACTTATGACGAGGCTCTCTGCAAGGATGAAACTATCGAGATCGTTGTTCAGGTAAACGGAAAACTCAAGGCTAAGCTTAACATTGCTGTTGACGCTGATAAAGATTCCGTTATCGCAGCAGCTATGGCGGATGAAAAAGTTGCAGAAGCAGTATCAGGCAAGAATATAGTTAAACAGATATATGTACCAAATAAACTTGTTAATATTGTTGCAAAATAACGAAAATAAAAACTCTGAAAAAAACACTTGACAACATTAAGAAAATGTGGTAAACTATTATTATATTATTTGTAATGTATATCTGCTGTTTTTTCGAGGTATATGCTGACTGGCGCTCTTATGAGTGATTAGTATAGATGCCTTGAGGTTACACTTCAGGCAACCTCTGAATAAGGGAGGGAAAGATAAGTGGCAGAAGTTCGTGTTGGCAAAAACGAGTCTTTAGACACAGCTCTTAAGAGATTTAAGAGATCATGTGCAAAGGATGGCGTCATTGCTGAGGTTCGTAAGAGAGAACACTACGAAAAGCCTTCGGTAAAGCGTAAGAAGAAGTCTGAGGCAGCTCGTAAGCGTAAGTATTGATCTTACAGTAACAATTTATGTTGATAAAAGCGAGCCTTTTGGTTCGCTTTTTCATTTAAGGCAGCACTGCTTTAAGATCTTGTGCTTATATGGAATTCGTTTTGATGAAGTGTGAATATCAGAACTTGTTTTCACAAGATATTGTACATATCTTTTTGGCAAATTTTACCGATGACTGCGTTAAAACTTCTTGATCTGCGACTGCAAGTCTGCGAAATTTTTCCTTGCTCCCGGAAAAATTTGCCTAAAAATCCACACACAAATCTTATGAAAACTGGTTCTAAGTCTACCGTTTGCGACAGCTTTTGCAGTTCGTTTGCGGTATAATATACGGAGGAGCTTATGTTATTCAAAATAACCGCCGCTTTCAGAAAAGCTTCGGATATTACGCCGCAAAAGCTAAAAGAGCTTGGCATAAGGGGACTTATTCTTGATTTGGACAATACTCTGACAACTCATGATAATCCCGTTCCGGCAGATGGGATTCTTGAATGGCTTGACTGCATGAAGAAAAATAATATAAGACTAATGATCGTTTCCAATAATCATCCGCCTCGTGTTAATCCGTTTGCGGATATGCTCGGACTTGATATTGTCAGAGAGGGAAGAAAACCTCATACAAAAGGCTTCACAGAGGCAAGCCAAAAAATGAATCTTCCGAAAGAACAGCTTGCCGCCGTCGGAGATCAGATCTATACGGACGTTCTCGGAGCAAATCTTTATGGCATAAAAATGCTTTATGTTCAGCCGATAGAGCATGAAAAAACAAATTTTTTTAAATTTAAAAGAAAAATGGAAAAACCGTTTCTTCCAAAGAATTTCTAAGGAGTTAATTGATTATGATTAAAAAAATACTTGTAATACACGGACCAAACCTTAATCTCGTCGGAGAACGGGAGCCTGGAATATACGGTAATTCCAGCATAGAACTTCTCAACAGCAATATAATTGACAGAGCAAAGGAACAAGGACTTCAATGTGAAATTTTTCAGTCCAATCACGAAGGAGCTATAATTGATAAGCTTCATGCAGCAAGAACTAATTTTGACGGAGTCATCATAAATGCAGGAGCTTATACGCACTACAGCTATGCTATCAGAGACGCTATTGCCGCTATAAAAATTCCTTGCATAGAGGTTCATATAAGCAACGTTTTTGCAAGAGACGAGTTCCGTTCAAAGTCGGTGATCGCTCCTGTATGTAAGGGAAGCATAAGCGGATTCGGTTTTGCAAGCTATTATCTTGCAGTTCAGGCTCTTTCTGAAATGTGAGGAGGGGAGAGTTTTGAACAGACTTGGCAGGTTATTCGATGATTTTAAAAACGCCGATTGTGCGCTTATAACTTCCGATATTAACAGAAGATATTTTACAGGAATGAAATCCTCGGCAGGAGTTATCGCTGCTTTCCCGGAAAAGTCATATCTGCTCATAGATTTCCGCTATATTGAAAAGGCAAGAGCCGTTGTTAAAGATGCTGAGGTTATTGAAATGAAACGTATTTTTCCCCAGCTTATGGAGCTTTTTAACAGACACGGCACAAAAACAGTCGCTATTGAATCTGAATGTATGACCGTTAAAGAGCTTAGCGGATATAAGCACTTTTTCCGTGACATTAACTTTGATGACTCGGATGCTCTCAGCAACGCTATTAATTCGATGCGAATGATCAAGGATGAAGAAGAGATTTACTGTATTAAAAAAGCTCAGGAAATAGCAGAAAAGGCTTTTGATGAGCTTCTGAACTTTATTCATGCAGACGTTACCGAGCGTGAAATTGCTCTTGAATTGAACAGGCTGATGTTTCAGTACGGTGCAGAAGATCTCTCTTTCGATACGATTGCTCTTTCCGGAGTTAATACGTCAATGCCTCATGGAGTTCCGTCTGAAAAAGTTGTTGAGAACGGGGAGTTTGTTCTTCTTGATTTTGGTGCGGTCTGGAACGGTTATCACAGCGATATGACAAGGACAATATGTGTTGGGAAACCGTCCGACGATATGAGAAAGGTTTACGATATCGTCCTTGAAGCTCAGCTTGCAGGATTGGAAGCTGCCCGCTCAGGAATAACCGGAAGAGAACTGGATATGATATCACGTGATATTATTGAAAAGGCGGGATACGGAGAGTGCTTCGGACACTCTCTTGGTCATGGGGTAGGACTCGAGATCCATGAAAAACCAAATGCGTCGCCGAATTATAAGCTTCCGCTTGAAAAAGGCTCGGTCGTAACTGTGGAACCGGGCATATATATCGAGGGAAAATTTGGCGTTCGTATAGAAGATTTTGTCATTTTAACCGAAAATGGATGTGAAAATCTGACAAAATGTGCAAAAAAATTATTATCTTTATAATTATATCGCTTTAGGTATTGCAAAAAAACTTAAAATGTGGTAAAATAATTATATTCTATAGCTCTGCCAAGCTGCAAAGTATGCAGTGAACTAAAGATCTGTTATGGGGAGCATTAATTGTAAATTACGGAGGTATTTCTAATGATTTCAGCAGGAGATTTCAGAAACGGCGTTACTTTTGAACTTGACGGTCAGGTTGTACAGGTCGTTGAATTCCAGCACGTTAAGCCCGGTAAAGGCGCAGCTTTTGTAAGAACTAAGTATAAGAACGTTATTACAGGTTCAGTTGTTGAAACTTCTTTCAACCCAACAGCTAAATTCCCGACAGCTTTCGTTGAAAGAAAGGATATGCAGTACAGCTATAATGACGGCGATCTTTACTACTTTATGGATATGGAAACTTATGAACAGGTTCCGATCAGTGCGTCTATTCTCGGCGACAGCTTTAAGTTTGTTAAGGAAGAAATGATTTGTAAGATTCTTTCTTATAAGGGTACTGTTTTCGGCGTAGAGCCGCCTAACTTTGTAGAACTTGTCGTTACTCAGACCGATCCCGGTTTCAAGGGCGATACTGCTACTAACGCTACAAAGCCTGCAACGCTTGAAACAGGCGCAGAGGTTAAAGTTCCGCTTTTCATTAACGAAGGCGAAAAAATTCAGATCGATACAAGAACCGGCGAATATATGTCAAGAGCATAATCCGAAGCTTCTTGTTTTGAAAAATTATTTGCGAGGAGGAAATGTTTATGAAGCTTACTGAAAAAATGTCTTATTTACAGGGACTGCTTGACGGTCTTGAAATTGACAATTCTACAAAAGAGGGCAAGGCTCTGATTCAGATGTCTGATGTTTTATCTGAGCTTGTACTCTATGTAGAAGATCTTCAGTCTCAGGTCGATGAGCTTACAGAGCTTTGCGATATCCTTGATGAGGATCTCGGCGCTGTTGAGGACGATATCTATGAGGATGAGGATTGCGTCTGCACAGGCGACTGTGAAAACTGCGATGAACAGGATTGCGATGATGAGGAAGAATTTGACGACGAATTTGACTTCGATGATGACGATGATGAGCTTTACGAAATAACTTGTCCTACTTGCGGAGATACTATTCTCCTTGACGAGGGCATGATTGAAGAAGGTTCTATCAATTGTCCCAACTGTAATGAGCTTCTTGAATTCGATTATGATGATCTGACAATTGAAGATTTTGAAAATGTCGATAAAGAAGACGCTGACAAAGAATAATTTCAGCTGCAAGGCGGACAGGCTTAAATGCCTGTCCGTTTTTTATGCGAGGCAACAGCATTTGCTTTTCACACATTTTAAGGGAGACTCTGTCTCCCTTAAACCCTCTGCCAAAGGGATATCATCCCTTTGGACACCCAGTATTAATAAATTCTAATTCCAATAGGGGAGT